>Ga0302170_10000555_pt1 | contig 14822 bp, 13 predicted proteins | sample I_Fen_N2_1_FD_193492 | JGI IMG/M metagenome (GOLD analysis project Ga0302170, IMG submission 193492) | Peat permafrost microbial communities from Stordalen Mire near Abisko, Sweden - I_Fen_N2_1 | ecosystem: Environmental > Terrestrial > Soil > Wetlands > Permafrost | place: Sweden: Abisko...
AAGCAATCATGGCAAAAAGCTATGTATTTATTATTCACTTTAATATTGTTAATTCTGAAATACTCAATCGTAATTTCATCAGATAATGGTAGCTCTATTACTTTATCTGGTTCTATATTCTGAACAGATTCCAATGATGGAGATCTTTTTACGACGGAGGTTTCATAAAAACTATATTCACAAGGGATAATCATTTTTTTAATATCATGTCTAGATTGACCTTTATAAAGCTTCGTTAAATACTTTAAAAGAATTTTCGAAAGCGTATGTGTAAATGGTTTTCTTTAATTTATAACGCACAAATATGTATACATATCTTTCGTTAATATACTGCATAATGTAATTAATACGATACCAATAATTTTATATTCGCTTTTTACAGAATATAGTAACATATCAATTGGTATAAGAAGCAGTGAAATCATATATACGATAATATAGTTTTTTGTAAATGTCTCGCCCGGCATTCTATAATTTCTTTTCCATACTTCCATTGCATTCCTATAATCGGTGCAACTACATCTTAAATGGATTGTTAAAATGGGTTCTTCTTCAACTTCAAACAGATATCTGAACTCTTTGTTATTGTAATGTCCCACTTTATTTTCCTTTTATTTCATAAATCATAAATTACAAAAAAATTATTGACAACTATATCGTCATGCGATATAGTTTTATTACGTCAGCCGATATAACGTGAGACGATACATCGAATTTCCACATCGGTTTTAAATACAAATTTTATGAAAGGAGCTTTCCAATGCCTGAAAGTAATGAACGAGGAGCATTAACAGAAGCTGTGTATTATATTTTGCTATCACTATATCATCCGATGCACGGATATGGAATCATGCAAAACGTAAATATGTTAAGTCATAACCGGGTTAATCTAGGACCAGGTACATTATATGGAGCTATTAATACACTTCTTGAAAAACATTTAATCGAATCATTTTCTTCCGATGATAAATCAAGAAAAAAAGAATACATTATCACTACTTTAGGCAAACAAACGGTAATTAGCGAGATAGAAAGGCTAAATGAACTTATTATAAATGGCACTCAGATTGTAAAGGAGGACGTAGAATGAAACATACCACATTTAAATTTTTTTATAATTATGAAAAAGAAGAACGATGGATTAATTCTATGTCCACAAAAGGCATGGCACTTGTAGATTATTATTGGACTCGATATGTTTTTGAAGAGGAAACCCCAGGAAAATATATTTATAAAATTGAATTTCTGGATAAAATGGGGAGCAAAAATATTGAAAATATTGCATATGTTACATTTCTTGAAGACGTTGGAGTTGAATGCGTTGGTATCTATATGCATTGGGCTACTTTACGAAAAGAAGCGAAAGATGGTCCTTTTGATATATACACTGATTTATCTTCAAGAATAAAGGGCTGCAGAAAAATGTCAAAGTGGTGGTTATCTCTTGCAGCCTTTGAAGGTGCAATTGAAGTATACGAATTAATATTAACAGGAATACGCATTTCAAATGGTAATATTTCGATATTACCAATGATTATATTTCCATCAGTTATTATGGCATTTACAATTCTATTCTTTTCATTGGGATGGACTGCACGAACAAAACTAAAAGAGCTTATAAAAGAAAGTAAAATTTATGAGGCGTAATGAGGGCAACGGTAATCGGTTGAGAGAAATCTTTCAACCAAAAGGATTTGATTCTATATCATAAACTTGAGGTTGTGTCTTGCAAAAGCAAGCCACAGGAATGGAGGCAATAATGAGGTTAGAGGTAAAAGATATCAAAAAATCATTCGGTGAAAACGAGGTACTTCATGGTGTATCTTTTGATATCGAAAGTGGTAAAGCGTTAGGCCTTCTAGGTCGGAACGGGGCTGGAAAAACAACTACTATACGTATCTTGATGGATGTATTTCACTCAGATTCAGGAGAAATTTTTCTAGATGGGAAGAAATTTGAACGAAAGAATTATCAGATAGGCTATTTGCCCGAAGAAAGAGGCTTATACCCGAAGAAGACGGTCATTGAACAGATGGTATATCTAGCTAGGTTAAGGGGGATTTCAAAGACAGAAGCCATTGTAAATTCAAGAAAATGGCTTACAAGACTTGAAGTAAATGAGTATGAAAAAAAGAAATTAGAGACACTATCAAAAGGTAATCAGCAAAAAGTACAGCTTGCATCAACACTTGTATGCAACCCTGATATTATTATATTGGATGAACCATTTAGTGGACTTGATCCAGTTAATTCACAAATTTTACAACAAGTAGTAAGAGAATTGATTTCTGAAAATAAAATAGTAATTTTCTCTAGCCATCAGATGAGCTATGTGGAAGAATTTTGTGAAGATATTGCAATTATTAACAAAGGTGAGGTTGTTCTTTTTGGTGATTTGGATAAAATCAAACGAGAATATGGTGAAAAACAATTGGTACTTTCCGCTGTGAATTATGATCTCGATGAATTAAAGACGAAATGTATAAGCGAATTAAACGACGTACTAGAAATCACAGGAAAGACAAAAGATACATTGATTATAAAGATACGTGATCATGTTACAAGAAATGCATTACTGACCGCAATACTTACTAAAAATATTGAGGTTGAACATTTTGAAACTTATAAACCATCTCTAAATGACATATTTATAGCAAAGGTAGGTGAAGAATAATGAAGAAATTTTTAGTGGTACTTCAATATGAATTAAAAAATTATTTTAAAAATAAAAGTTATATGATTTCAACTATTTTCCTCATCTTACTTGTTGGCATCGGAATGTTTCTTCCACGTTTTTTTGATATGTCAGGAATACTTGGTACTCCACAAAAAAACGAGAGTGCTCAGAATGTAAATGAATCTGATAACGCAACGAGTGGTCAGGACTCAAAAGAATTAAAGAATATGATTATCTATGATAAAACTGGCGCACTTAAAGATATGTCACTTTTAAATAGTATTTTTAAAGATGTAAAATGGCAGATTGCCACCAATGAAGATGAAGTAAAGAATTCAGTAAAAGAAGACAAATCAGAAGCTGGATTTGTAGTGAATTCTCTAACAGATTATGATTATTACATCTTTGACAAAAGTATGTCAGACAGTAATACTTACTCATTTAATGCAGCTCTGACAACGATTAGTCAAATAAACTATTGTACTACAAATGGATTAAATTACGCAGAAGTTGCTACTGCCTTTAATCCGACCATCTCCTCCAATGAACAAGTTCTAGGAAAAGACATGTCTCAGAATTTCTGGTACTGCTATATTCTTGTTATTGTAATCTTTATGTCAATCATTGTATATGGAATAATGATTGCAACCTCTGTTACGCAAGAAAAAAGTAACCGAACAATTGAGCTCTTAATTACAAGCACAAATTCTAACAGTTTATTATTTGGCAAGGTTATCGCTGGTGCAATAGCAAGCCTTGGTCAAGTCGGTGCAATCCTTTGTGTAGCTGTATTTTCCTATAGAATCAATCAGGCTGCATGGGGCAATAAACTTGATATGATTCTTGCTATTCCCAATAATGTACTGATCACTTTTGGAATATTTGGCATCGGCGGATTTCTATTCTATGCATTTATATATGGTGCAATGGGTGCCTTAGTATCCAAGACAGAAGATATCAACAAAAGCGCCGGTGGTGTGCAAATGGTTATTATGATTGTATACTTTGTTGTATTAGCCCAATTGTCAAATATAAATGGAATTGTTATTAAGGTAGCATCATTCTTACCATTCAGCTCCTATAGTGCAATGTTTGCACGAGTTGCCATGGGAACAGTTGCACCATGGGAAATCATCGTATCATTTCTAATACTAATTGCCTCCATCGTACTTGTCGGTATGTTTGGTGCTAAGATTTACAGGATGGGAACACTTCGTTACGGTAATCCAATTAAATTGTCAAATGCAATAAAATTTTTAAAACATAGCAAATAAAGCATAGCAAATAAAGCCTCTTCAAATATCAATCTACAGCCATAAATCATATATTTATAATTAAAATAAATGTAGCTGCTTAACCATTTTTAAATTGGTCTAGCAGCTACATTTATTTGCTTTTCTTTATATTGACTCCATAATATCTCAGGTTATTTTTCTGCAAACCGTATCCGAATTGCTTCACACAATAGTTCAACAGTTCCATCAACACCATAAGTATTTACATCAACCATAACGTGTTTATCATATCTATCTCCACGATTTTTTCCTGTAACATATTTATAATAATTATGACGTTGTTTATCAATACGTTTTATCATCTTATCTGAATTTTTTACACTCAGTTCATAAGTTAATGCAATGTGATCTATCCTTGTTTCCAAAGGCGCATATAAAAAGAAATTTAAGACATTTGGATATTCTTTTAAAATGAAATCAGAACAACGTCCAAACATGATACAAGATTCATTCTTATCCGCAATTTCACGGATCACTTCTGCTTGCGTAGTGATTGCCGTTTCAGAATAGAAGGCCGTTGATGAACCATATCCAAAATCAGCAAACAGACGACCCTGTTTCATATTCATAATTTCATCTGACTCTTTAATTGCCTCTCTATTCACACCTGCCTTTTGTGCTGTTAGATCCACAAGCTCTTTGTCATAAAATGGAACGCCTAATTTGCTCGCAAGTGAACGTCCGATTTCCCTTGCATTACATCCAAATTCTCTACTAATTGTGATAATATATTTATTCATTCTAGAATCCCTCCTTATTATAATAACTAACGTCTTCCTTTATTTAACTTTCTTTCCATTAATCTTACAAGAAGTCCCAATGGAATACAAATTGCTAGATAGACACCAGCCAATATGGTGTAAGATTCAATCGTAAGAAATGTCTGTGCCGTATAAGCTTTTGTCGTCATCAAGAATTCCTGTGCTGTAATGTAAGCCATTAAAGATGTATCTTTAACCATCATTACCAAATAATTTCCAAATACAGGAATTGAATTACGAAAGGCTTGAGGAATTACAATTCTAAGCATCGCCTGACGTGGTGAAAATCCTAAAGCTAATGCTGCTTCCATCTGTCCATCATCTATTGATATAATAGCAGATCTTATAACTTCTGATATGTATGTTCCATAATTGATTGAAAGTCCTATTATACCTGCTGTTGTCGATTTAATATTCAAAGAAAAATCAGTATATCCCATGAGGCTTGCCATCATATTTATAAATACTGGAACAACATAGTATATATACACCATTTGAACGAGCAATGGAGTTCCTCGAATAAACTCTTGAAAAATAATAATAATACGATTTAAAATCTTACTTTTTGATACTCTTCCTAATGCAAGTAAAAATCCAATAATAATAGCGAATATAAAGCCAATTATCGTAGCCAACACAACAATTTGCAAAGCATTCCCTAACAATTTCGGAAGCAAATCATGTATTGCTTTAGGAAAATTTAAATTTTCAAATACTTTCATATGCGTCATCTCCTAATTGTTATTTATTTAATACACGGGATAAAAATTCTTTGGTTCTATCGTTTTTAGGATTCGTAAACATTTCAGTTGGTGTACTATCTTCAACCACATATCCGTTATCCATAAAAATCGCCCTATCCGCAACTTCATTCGCAAAGCCCATTTCATGAGTAACAACAGCCATTGTCATTCCTTCGTTTGCCAATTCTCTCATTACATTCAATACTTCGCCGACTAATTCTGGATCAAGTGCAGAAGTTGGTTCATCAAATAGCATCATTTTAGGCTCCATTGCAAGTGCACGGGCAATCGCCACACGTTGCTGTTGTCCACCTGATAATGTATTCGGATAAACCTTTGCCTTATCAGCGAGACCTACTTTTTCTAATAATTCCATACCTTTTTTCTGCGCTTCGGCTTTCTTTTTTTTCAATACATGCATCGGAGCATATGTTACATTTTCAAGTACTGTCATAAATGGAAATAAATTGAATCTTTGAAAGCACATCCCCACATCTTGCCTATAATTTTTAATATCAAATTTGTGTTTTAATATATTATTACCATTATATATAATCTCTCCGCCTGTAGGAATTTCTAGTAAATTAAGGCATCTAAGAAGTGTACTTTTTCCTGAACCAGAAGGACCAATAATGACTAAAACTTCTCCTTGTGTAATGGTTATGTTTATATCTTTTAAAACCTGAAGATCGCCGAAACTCTTTTGCAATCCTTTAACTTCTAATAGTGGCATTTTAATCGGCCTCCTTTTTTTTGAAATAAATATTGCAGGTATTAATTTGTACCTGCAATATTTATATACTTTACTTCTAATCACTCAGTTCTCATGAAAATATATCTATGTGCTTCTTGTACTAATATATCTAAGATTTTCTTAGCAAATATATCACTACAGTGTTCTTGTTCAAATATATTTACTCAGTTCTTGTATTAAGAGTGTGTATTCTTTGGTCATTTGTAATCATATGAAGTGCTGGATCTAATTTGTAATCTTGGAATATTTTTGTAATAACGCCTTCATCTCTCATCTTTGCAACAACATTATCAACTTCTTCCATAAATGCAATATTCTCAAATGAAACTGATGGAGCAATTCTACCTACTGTAGTTGCGTCATCCTTATAATTTGTAGCCATCTGCAAGTTTGCTACAGTTGCTGGTGAATTTGAAAATAAGTTTTCTAATACTGTTGAGTCTGTTAAGAATCCATCTATCTTTTTATTTTGTAAGGCTACAATTGATTCTGACTGATCGCCAGTTGCTCTCGCTTCTTTTATAAGGCCTGCAGTTTTCCATCCTTCTACAGTTGTCTGCCATACTGTACCCGGTGTATATCCAATAACAGTTGTGTTAGGATTAAAGTTTTCTACTCCTTTAATTGCACTATCTTTTGCAGTTAGAAGTCCACCACCCTGTGTATACCAGATATCACCAAAGTATACTTGTTGCGCACGATCAGCTCTAATGTACATGCAATCTGTAATCATATCAATGTTCTTCGCATTTAGATTTAAGATCAATTCAGAAAATGATATTAATTCCATTTTTACAGTTTTGATACCAAGTCTTTTTGCTACTTCTTTGATAATCTCTGCATCTACACCATTGAAAGCGCCTGTAGCCTGATCAATGTATGCAAATGGTGCATCGCCAGATGAACCTACTGTTAAAACACCTTTTTTACGTAATGCCGTAAGTTCTGCACTTGGTACACCATCTTTCGAAAAAGAATTATCATAAGTTACTGATGAATCATCAGCACTACTTTCAGTCTTGCCACATGCTGTTAACATCAATCCTGACATTAATGTAATCGCTAATAGTAATACACCGAACTTCTTAATTTTTAATTTCCTCATATTAAATCCTCCTTTAGATTAAACGAAAAAGGAGCACGACGTAATTGTGATTACGTGTGCCCCTTCGCATTTCTTTTATAAGCTAATCTTAACAAACATATTTTACTTTTGCTATATGCGAGTATACACAAATTCTTGTGCACTTGCATAAATCAAAAGCATTTACTTACCCTTTCTTCTATGTTATTATTGTCGACATGTTTACATAAATATATGTGTTCAAATATACATAGGTATGAAAACAATCATTCAATGCCAACAATTGTGTATATATTATATAAGGATAAGAAAGGAAATTATGGAATCTCTAAGTTTATTTTCCTGCATCAGCAGTGTTTTAATTTTCATTATATTGGCTGTACCTGGGTATGTTTCACGCAAATACAAATTTCTTTCTACTACACAAATTGATGGCTTCGCCTTTATCTTAGTTAATATTTTATGGCCTGCCATGATTATTGACTCCATGTCCTCTGTAACAATTAGCGCAAGCCTAATAAATATGGGAATTTATACTGCAATCATATCCATCATTGTATATACGATCTCACTTACAATTGCATTGGCCTATGTTAAAATAAGAAAGATACCAAATGTTTTAGGTTCTATTTTTATATTTGCCATCGCTTTTAACAACACTGGCTTTATCGGAATGCCCTTTATAAAAGAAGTTTTTGGAAATGAAGCATTATTCATCGCCTCTATTATTGAACTAGTAAATGATATTTTTATTTTTTCTATTGGCATTATGTTGTTTCAATCATCATTTTCAAGCAAACGAAGAATCAGTATAAAATCATTTTTGTCTCCTGGTTTTATAAGTGTAGTCGTTGGACTACTAATATTTAGCTTACATATCTGTCTTCCTGAACTGATTATAAAACCAATTGGTTACTTATCAAAGGCAACTACTGCTATGGCTATGTTTTTAGTCGGAGCTCAATTAGGAGAGACTTCATTAAAAGAGTTATACAAAGAAACCAAAGCCTATGAAATCAACTTTTTTCGATTGTTGGTGATTCCATTATTATTATTTGTTTTTCTATATTTTACAAGTGATCATTGGACTCTTGCTAATTCAGTACTCGTAATTATGTTTGGAACACCGGTTGCTACATGCACGGCGATTTTTGCACGGCAGTACAAATGTGACTATCATTTTGCAACAAAATGTGTAATGCTCTCCACTTTCTATTCTGCAATCACACTGCCAATATGGCTTATGATTACAAGTCGAATTTAGATTAATTCAATTCAAAAATCCCAAGTCGATACAAATGCCTTGTATCAACTTGGGATCTTTTTATATTTTATTAGAACTTATATTTACTTTGAATTCTTTTTTCTTAGGTTTTTTACTTAGGTTTTTTACTTAAACCTTAATAAAGATTCTTGATTTACATAATTCCTTTAAATGTCTTTACAACATTTTCAACGGTAAAACCAAACTTCTCAAATAACTGATTCGCTGGTGCTGATGCTCCAAAACCTTTCATGGTTACATAATCACCATCAAGACCAACATATTTTCCCCATCCAAATTCTGAAAGAGCTTCAACTGCAACTCTTTTTCGTACTGACTTAGGAAGAACTGATTCTTTATATTCCACACTTTGCTGCTCAAATACATCCATCGATGGCATACTTACAACTCTTATATCGATGCCTTCCCCGATTAGTTCAGCCTTTGCTTTCACAGCAAGGTCAACTTCTGAACCAGTTGCAATGATAATTCCATCTGGAACTGATTTTGTTGAATCCTCTAAAATATATCCACCCTTAAGTGCCTCTTTTGAAGAACCAGATTGTGGTTGAAGATTTTGTCTTGTAAGAACAAGTGCTGTAGGAGTCGTCTCCGACTTGATTGCATACTGCCAAGCTGCTGCTGTCTCTATTTCATCACATGGTCTAAATACCGTAAAGTTAGGAAGTGCTCTAAGCATTGCTAACTGTTCGATTGGTTCATGTGTAGGTCCATCCTCACCAACGCCGATGCTATCATGCGTCAGTACAAATGTAAGCGGAACGCCCATAATTGCAGATAATCTAGCCATCGGTTTCATATAATCACTAAATACAAAGAACGTAGCCACAAATGCTCTAAGACCACCGTGAAGAATAATTCCATTCCCAATTGCTGTCATCGCAAGTTCTCTTACTCCAAAATGGAAATTCCCTCCTGCATAATTATCTTTTGAGAAATCTCCGGTAGCTGTCATATGTGTCTTATTAGATGGTGAAAGATCTGCTGATCCACCAACTAAGTTTGGCATAACTGCTTTTATCTTATTTAAAATCTTTCCAGAAATGTTTCTTGTAGCATCTGCTTTTTCGCCAGCTTTCCAATAATCCTCAGAATCAAATAGAATATCTGCCGAAGCTTCGTTGTAATATTCATCCCATAGCTTTGCCATATCTGGATACTTTGTACTATATTCTTCAAACAACTTGTTCCACTGTTGTTCTGTCTTGTCGTTCTTTTCTGCAATAGTTTTAAAATTATCGTAAACCTCTTCTGGGACAAAAAATGGCTCCATTGAAGGATAATTCAAGTTTTCTTTTAATGCTTTTATATTGTCTGCACCAAGTGGTTCCCCATGAGCGCTCGCTTTTCCTTGTTTTGCAGGACAACCAAATCCGATCTGTGTATTCACTTTGATAAGTGTTGGTCTGCTTAAATCAGCCTTAGCTTCTTCAATCGCTTTTCCAATAGCCACAAGGTCATTGCCATCACTAACTTCAATTGTCTGGAAATCATAAGCCTTAAATCTTGCCAAAACATCTTCTGTAAATGCAAGATCTGTACTTCCTTCAATAGAAATATTATTTGAGTCATAAAAAATAATAAGCTTTCCAAGTTTTAACGTGCCTGCAAGTGAAAATGCTTCTGATGAAATACCTTCCATCATACATCCATCGCCACCAAGCGCATAAGTATAATGATTAACCACATCAAAATTATCTTTGTTAAATACGGCAGCCATATGAGCTTCAGCTATAGCCATACCAACAGCCATACCCATGCCTGCGCCCAAAGGACCTGTAGTGGCTTCTACGCCTACAGTGTGTCTATATTCTGGATGTCCTGGTGTCAAAGAATCAAGCTGTCTGAAATTAGACAAATCTTCAATTGATAATTTGCCATATCCGAATAAATGTAACAATGAATATAATAGCATTGAGCCATGCCCCGCGGATAATACGAATCTATCTCTATCTTTCCAATCCGGATTGGCTGGATTATGTTTCATATACTTGGTCCACAGTTCATATGCCATAGGCGCTGATCCTAGTGGAAGTCCTGGATGACCTGAATTTGCTTTTTGAACTGCATCTGCTGACAATACACGTATTGCATTTACAGACAAATTGTCGATATTACTCATTGGTAATTCCTCCTGCTTGTAAGTCTAAATATTTATACAAATAAGTATATCCAAATTATTATATCTGAATGATTATATTTACTTATCATATTTACTAATTTCATTTACCTGTTTTATTCACTTATTATATTTACTTGATTTATTCACTTATTATATTTACTTGTTATATTTACTTGTTTTATCAATCTTTAAAATCTACTTCTGTCAAGAAAAATATATCGCCATTATCTCCACGTTTCTTCTTGATTGTGCCAAAGAACTTTCTTGATGCACGCTTCTCAGCCTTAACAATCGCTCTATCTATAATTTCCTTAATTTGATCAAGGCGTACACAATCAATCTGTGAATGCAACCTATCTATTTTTAAATACAACTGAAGCAATGCATTATCATCAATTGCATGCTGTCTCTTTCCAGCATATTTTTTAGCCATTTCAACTAGCTCATTAACCGTATATTGTTTTAAAACTATTCTATAATTAAATCTCTTGGCTAGGTCTTGATTTACGCTTAGCAAAACATTTATTTCAGTGTCTGCATCTTCAAAAATGACAATCATACCTTCTGTTTCACTGTCCATAACTTTAAGCATCTCACTGATACGCTTCGGTTCAATAACCCCTGCATCTTCAACGATAAGTGCTGTTCCTTTTAACTTAGACATCGCTTTTGCAATACCCTTGTGATTAATACTTTCACCCGTAGTTTTAGCGATTTTTCTAGGATTATCTGGATACAACGTGTTCAATGCTTTGATAATACTAACCGTCAAATTAGTCTTATCTGAACTTCTATTGCCTGAAACAATAATATTTCCGGTTGCTGAAGTTGTCATTATATTCTCTTCTTTCGATGCTTCGAAATATTGAGCTAACTGATCTTCGAGCCCTGACATATCAGAATATTTTTTAAAATATTTTTTGACACTTTTCGGAATACCAATACATTTTTCATCAATCTCTTCGGGATCACAATCTACCATCATATCATCATATGCCTCCTGTGCTTCCTGACCATCTGTATCAACATATTCTGTCTCTGTAATCGCTACATCATCTAACTTACGTTTTGGCTCATTTAGTGTGCTTACAGATTCTTCTTGTAGTTCTTCTTGTAGTTCTTCTTGTTCATCTTCTTGTTCATCTTCTTCATCTTCTTCATCTTCTTCATAAATATCTTTAAATACATCTTCATGTACTACTTCTTTTTTAGCCTCTGCCTGTGCCTCTAGTATAGATTCAGCTTCCGCTTCAAGCTTTGCTTCAATTTCGATTCTTTCTGCTTCTTTTGCTGATCTTTCTTGAATCTGAGCTGTAAGTCTTGCCGCTTCTCTAAAATCCTCAACTGCTGTCTCAAGTCTTGCCGTTGCTTTTCCTGTTCGCATTGTCAAATCATTCTTTGCTGACTGAAGAATCATCAGTTCTTCTGCATGCCTACGAGCTTCTTCTTCATTAAATAATTCTCCATTTGCTTCAGCTTGTTGTTTCTGCTTTGCAAGAAGCTTCTCATAGTCATCTTTTTCATTTTCTCTTTGCTCTAACATTTTTTCCAGTTCAGCTTTTGAGAATTCCTTCGTATTTTGTTTTCCATATTTTTCTTCTTGAATTGCTTCAATCCAATCAGTTAGACTCAGCTGACCTTCGACCTGTTCATCTTCTTCCATAATGCCATCCGAATCACTTGAATTTTCAGCCTGTTCTTTCCAATATGCGATCGATTTAAAAATATTCTCTTCTGGTTTTTCTTGCATAATCTTGTCTAAACTTTTTGCAAGTTCATTCTGAGCATTTTGTGCATTCTGATCATTTTGAGTATCATACAAATCGAAATTTGTAAGTGGAACTTTCATATTATCAACTTGCTCTTGAATCCTCTCATCTTCATCTTCTCTCTTAACCTGCTGATAATCAGATTCAATCTTTTTCTTAGCATTTTCAATCAGTTGACGAAGTGACTGACCTGCCTTTGCAATTCCTTCTCTGCCATCCGCAAATTTAGCTTCATCATTTTCATCCGAAGCTTCTGATGCATCTGAGATTTCTAATCCATCTAAATTAACATATTCTTCTGAAACCACTGAGCTTTCAACTTCAGAAGGTTCATTTTTATATTCTGGATTAGTCATATCTTTATTATTTTCATTTGCAGCATCTGGTATTTCTTCTTCAGTGCTATTTTTCATAGCATCTTCAATAAATACATCTTCTATTTCATCTTCTAGTAATCTAGCTTTTTGCTTTGCCTCAGTAAAGTTAATTTGCTTTATCTTCTCAATATCTACTTCTTCTTTTTTCCCTACATTATCTAATATCTTTTGTTGCGCAGTTGTTAATTGCTCATACTGCTTCTTAATCCTAAGTGCTTTTTCTACATAAATTCCCTCTTGGAACCAAAGTGCAATCTCTTCGCACTCTTTAAGACAATCTTCGACTCGTCCAATTTTACTATATAGTTCTGCTAATTCACACAAATATTTTTCGTCTATTTCATGGTCCTTATATTCTTCAAGGATTTCAATTAGACGAGAATCAGAAGCTTTTTGTGCCTTTCTCAAATGATAAAGTAATATATACTTATTCACATCAAGTTGTGACATTCTAACATATTCCTTATAAAGGCCCTCTGCATCACTAAGTTCGCCTAACTTTATAAATAACTCTGTCAATTTATAAACGAGTCGTCTGCCTCCAAGATTTCTATTATATGCAATAATTGCAATATCTCTTGCTTCATCAAAATCTCCTGATAATTCTTGTATATTTATGATTAACGATAAAGTTGCCCAATCTTTCACTTTACGTAAATCCATCGCTTTTGCAATCTTAGCTGCAGATGCGAAATCCTTTTTCTCTGAAAGTTTTTTAATTTGTTCTAATTTTATATTAAATTCGTATTTATCCACGATTTACGCCACCTTTTTAAGTATTATGCTAAGTTTATCACAGTGAATAATACTTGTCAAAATAAAAAAAGAGGCAATTGACATAATTTATAATGTCAACTACCTGTGTCTATTTGAACCGTTGTAATCTGTCTTGTTGCTTACTCATAAAACAGGCTTTTTGCTATGCCACGATGCCAGTCATAGTGTGAATCCAGCTCGAGCTAACTTGATGGACCCTCCATGCGCTTATAATACTGCGACATATTTGAACATCAATATGATATGGCACAAACTACCAGCCATTACAAACAGATGAAATATCTCATGTGAGCCAAAATTTTTATGATGAGAATTAAAAATCGGAAGTTTTAATGCATATATAACTCCTCCAACTGTATATATAAGTCCACCTGCTAATAGCCAGCCAAATGCTGCTGTTGATAATGAATTGAGAATTTGAGTAATTGCAACCATGCAAGCCCAGCCCATTGCAATATATAATATAGATGAAAACCACTTTGGACATGTAATCCAAACAGCTTTTATCAAAATGCCTACTAGTGCAATTCCCCAAACAATTGCAAGTAAAATATAGCCTGTTTTCCCGCCTAATACGATCAAACATATTGGTGTATACGTTCCTGCAATTAAGACAAAAATCATCATATGATCTATTTTTCTTAAAACTCTATTGACCTTAGTCGATAAATTGAATGAATGATAAGTTGTACTTGCAGCATATAATAAAATCATACTTACGATAAACACTGAAAGAGAAATAACATGAATTCCATCTGGCTCACGCATTGCTCTAATAATAAGTGGGACTGCTGCAAATATCGCCATCAGCATTCCAATGAAATGTGTAATTGCACTTCCCGGATCTTTTAATTTTAATTTCATAATATTCTCCATTCCCCGATTAATTCGGCAATAAGTATTGTTTCCACTCTATTCTATATTATTCGTAACTATTCAGAAGGTAGTGTCCCTCGAGGCGTTTTTTTTTGCTTTTAGCAAAAATCCGAGTTTTACAGCACCAAATTACATCTTTATGGCAATTTGTGTGCATTGCAAAGCGTGTAATTGTTTATGTACTGAAGAGTTACTATTATTCTATATCCTCCAAAACGATATAATAATTATCGCATGTAGTTATCAATACTATATCATCTATATTTACATACTATACCATGTGATGCTAAAATGCAATACAA
>Ga0302170_10000562_pt1 | contig 14734 bp, 10 predicted proteins | sample I_Fen_N2_1_FD_193492 | JGI IMG/M metagenome (GOLD analysis project Ga0302170, IMG submission 193492) | Peat permafrost microbial communities from Stordalen Mire near Abisko, Sweden - I_Fen_N2_1 | ecosystem: Environmental > Terrestrial > Soil > Wetlands > Permafrost | place: Sweden: Abisko...
CTGTTTATCTACCTGAAGGGAACGATTGGTACGACTTCTGGACCAATGAGAAAATAGATGGAGGAAAAAATATCACCAAAGCAACTCCAAAGGATATCATTCCTCTTTATGTAAAAGCCGGAACCATTCTACCTTGGGGACCGAAAGTACAATACAGCACAGAGAAATCATGGAAGGATCTCGAAATAAAGCTCTATCCGGGAGCAAATGGACAGTTCACACTCTACGAAGATGAATTCGATAATTATAATTACGAGCAAGGAGCCTATAGTGAAATACCGATAACTTGGAACGAAGCTACTCGCACTCTCACCATTGGAGCTCGCAAAGGAAGCTACAAAGGCATGCTGAAAAAGCGCACCTTCAGCATTGAAATTCAAGATAAGAGCAAACAAAGTCGTACAATCAGTTATAACGGCAAATCTGTAAATATTCGATTCTAGCAACAGCCCTTCAAAAGTTGAAAAGAAGAAGGAGCGCATTCCATAATAGAGTGCACTCCTTCTTTTCTTTTATCGATTTATGGTTTTGATAACTTAACTGCGACCTATATCAGTTCGATTATCATAATAGAATATAAGCCAAACTAACTACACTAATTAAAATCCAAAGTAAAACGCCTTGCAACAAAGGTCGCACTCCTACTTGCTTCAAGACCGTACGACTTAATCCTGCACCTATAAAGAAGAGGGTAAGCGTAAGTGATTTACGTGCCAAACTATTTAGTACCTCTCCAAACTTCTCCAACCAAGGTGTTCCTGAAAAAAGGAAAGTATTGATCAACATTGCTCCAATGAAAAAAAAGATGAACCAAGGTACAGTAATTTTCTTTCCATTGCTTTTGAAAATAAAACTAGTAAAAAAAGCCACAGGAATAATCCATAGCGCACGCGTCAACTTAACAGTAGTAGCCACTTCTAAAGCTTCCTTTCCATAGGCTGCACCCGCTCCCACTACCGAACTTGTATCATGAATTGCAATCGCAGCCCACATGCCGAATTGCTGTTGCGTCATATTCAGCCAATGACCAATAGGCGGAAAAATAAATAGCGCGATTGAATTCAGTATAAATATTGTACCCAGCGCCACAGACATAGAACTGTCCTTCGCTCCGAGTATCGGACCTATTGCGGCAATTGCACTACCTCCACAAATTGCAGTGCCGGAACTCACCAAATACGACGTGTTGCGATCCACCTTCAGCAGCTTTCGTCCAATCAGCCATCCCACCAGCAACGTACCAAATACAGAGACTACTGTAAAAGACATCCCTTCGCTTCCCGACTTCAGCGAAGCATAAAGATTCATTCCAAAGCCCAAACCAATGACCGAATATTGCAAAAGCTTCTTCGACATTAACTTATTGAATTTCGGGTAAGGATCGCCCCACAAAAGGGCAAAAATAAGTCCGGTAAACAAGGCTACAGGAGGTGTCACTATCCCAAAGAAAGGATGAAGCATCGGAATATAGTCCAATAATAAAGAGAGAACGAGCATTGTCACTATGACAATATAAACTAATTTGCGGGCATCTTTTTTCATAAAGTCTTTTTGTTTTTATCTTTCGACTGCAAAGATACCACAAAAAGCGCCTCATTGTTCATCATTTCTTTTGATTCGCGATAACTATTTGTTATAGCTACATCTTATAATGTTGTGCAAAATCCATAAATAGCTTAGGCAACCCCGACTCTTCACCTTGCAATTGAACAAACATAAATTCTCGTGGAATGTCCAATCCTGGGATATCAATAATCTTATATAAGCCCGCCGCAATCTCTCTACTAATAGCCTGTATTGAAACCAGCCCCATACATTCAGCTTGTTCTAGGAAACGTTTTATACTTTCCGTACTTCCTAAATACATTCGTATCTGTAAATCACCTAAAGGCCAACCCTTTTCGTACAAAGCAGCTTCTACTACATCTAACGTGCCCGATCCTCTTTCCCTCAGCACCAAAGGAATTGAAGGTAACTCAGCCAACTCTATTTCATCTCTTCTGGCCAATTTGCTTTTTACAGAAACCACCGGAACCAATTCATCGCGCATAAAAAAAGTGTATTGCAAAGTCGATTTACGATAGAGCCCTTCCACAAAACCAAGATCAATACGATGTGCTGTCAATGCCTCTTCTATTTGAAAAGAATTGCCATTTAACAAAGTAACCTTCACCTTCGGAAATTTCTCTGTAAACCGAGCCAATAACGAAGGGAGCACATATTGTGCAATAGTTGTACTGGCACCCAAACGTAGTTCACCTCGATATTCTCCTTGTAAAAGATGCATCTCATATTCCAATTGCTTATAAGCATTCAGAATATGTTCACAATGTTCCTGAAGCAACTCGCCAGCTGCAGTCAAAGCAATTCGGTTACCCAAACGTTCAAAAAGTCGTACTTTATATTCTCCCTCTAGCTCGTGCACATGCTTTGTAATGGCAGGCTGCGAAATAAACAACTCTTGTGCAGCTTTCGTAAAACTCAAGTTCTTAGCTACAGCTTGAAAGGCTCTTAAACGGAAATCATTCATTCAATCGATAGTATTTAGAAAAAACTATTTATATTCTCGCTACAAAATTAGCATTTTCCAATGATTTCTTAGTACTTTTGCCAAACAAATCAAGTCAAACAAATATAGAATAATATGAAAACAAATCCCATCCTCGAAGCGATCGTACAGCGCAGAAGTACTCGAAGCTACACCACAGCTCCAATAAACAAAGAAGATTTACAAAGCATCGTCACTGCAGGAACCTACGCACCTACCGGTATGAACCGCCGCACCTTTCACTTCACAGTAGTGAGCAATCCCGAAAAGTTGGCAGAGTTAAATCGCCTCATCCGTGCAGCCTTTCTCAAAAGCGATGAAGAACGTTTCCGTCTACGCGGAGGAAATCCAGACTACATATGTTATTATAACGCCCCGAGCCTCATCCTTGTTAGTAACGAGCCTTCACAAGCGTGGGCTGCACAGGATTGTGCCTGCGCAGTGCAGAACATCTTCCTGGCAGCCCACTCATTAGGCATAGCCTCTTGTTGGATCAACCAACTATTAACCCCTACTTGCGATGATCCCGAAGTTCGTCGTTTACTTACTGAATGGGGAGTTCCCACTCATCATAAGATATATGGTTGTGCAGCCCTTGGATATGCGGCCGAAGCTTTAAAAGAGCCTCCGGCACGCAAAGAAGGACTTGTTAGCTTTATTGATTAAAAGCCTGATCAAGATCAGCAATGATATCGTCAATATGTTCCGTACCGATTGACAAACGAATTGTGCTAGGAGTAATGCCCTGATCTGCTAGCTCCGCCTCACTCAACTGTGAGTGCGTAGTGGTAGCGGGATGGATTACAAGCGACTTCACATCGGCCACATTGGCAAGAAGCGAGAATATTTCGAGTTTGTCGATAAAAGCATGAGCTTCTTTCTGCCCACCTTCAATCTCGAAGGTAAAGATTGAGCCTGCGCCATTCGGAAAATAACGATTGTACAACTCATGATCAGGATGATCAGGAAGTGCTGGGTGATTTATTTTCTTCACCTTAGGATGATTCTTCAGATACTCTATCACCTTCAATGTATTCTCTACATGACGCTCTACACGAAGAGAAAGAGTTTCAAGGCCTTGCAACAAAATGAACGCATTGAAAGGAGAAATAGCAGCCCCCGTATCACGAAGTAAGATCGCACGGATACGAATTGCATACGCTGCTGGTCCTGCTGCATCTACGAAGCGAACCCCATGATAACTAGGGTCCGGTTCAGTTAGCTGTGGGAACTTACCAGAAGCTACCCAATCGAACTTACCAGAATCGACAATTACACCACCAAGCGAAGTACCATGTCCACCAATAAACTTTGTAGCAGAATGCACCACAATATCAGCACCATGCTCAATGGGACGAATCAAAAATGGAGTACCAAAAGTGTTATCAATAATCAAAGGAATTTTATGCTTATGCGCAATAGCTGCTACTGCATCGATATCAATGATATTTGAGTTAGGATTACCTAATGTTTCAATAAACACAGCTTTCGTATTCGGCTTAATTGCATCCTCAAAGTTGCTTAGTTTCTCAGGATCAACAAACGTAGTAGTGATTCCATATTGTGGCAAAGTATGTGCCAACAAGTTATAAGATCCACCATAAATAGTTTTAGCAGATACAATATGGTCACCTGCCTTAGCAATCGCTTCGATAGCATACGTAACTGCTGCTGCACCTGAAGCAACAGCCAAACCAGCGATGCCACCCTCAAGAGCTGCAACACGAGCTTCGAATACACCCTGTGTAGAATTGGTCAATCGGCCATAGATATTACCCGGATCCTGCAAGCCAAAACGAGCTGCAGCATGCGCAGAATTGTGAAATACATACGATGTAGTTTGATAGATTGGCACTGCACGTGAATCCGTGGTTGGGTCTGCTTCCTCTTGACCTACATGTAGCTGAAGAGTTTCAAAGTGTAATTTAGTTTCTTTTGACATAACTGAGTCCTCCTATTTTTTAGTTCTTATTTTGTTTTATGTTGCAAAGATACAGGATCTTTTTTAAATAGCTATCCCCCATGAGAGGTATTTCGCCTACCACAAATAGGTGAGATTCTATAAAAAGGCTTTTAAATCGATAAACATCACACAAGATATTCTTAAAAAACATTAGTCCGAAGAAAATTCAAATAACTAAAAGCTACTTGAGTTTTCCTCGGACTAACTGTTATATAAATCCTAACTTACAACCGCATTACATTACTTGTATTTTGTAAGTTGCATTCCCCACCGTAACAAGATATGTTCCGGGAGCTAAAATGCTATCAGAAGAAACGGTCAATCCTTGTAAGGTATGAACTGCATAATCAGTAATGCCCTCTACATAGATACGATGATCAGCCACATAGATAATCGGTTTTTGCTGTTCTTCTCCGACATCTGTTAAACCGGTAAATACATAATTGTAATCAATGCCACGATAGAAAAGGCGGAAGCCATCTAAGAACAAAGCGCCATTGTCTGTTGCATCACTATGCGTAAATGTGACTGCTATTTTAGATGAAACATTTTCATCACTTACATAAAAAGTAACCACTCCCTGAGTCCAATCCGTTACATTGTTAGACAAAGTAGCAGAGTAGCTCTTGGTATACGAAGTACAAGTCGCAGTAAATGCAGAGGCACCCGAAGTTTTGTACCAGAAAGTGAGATCGTATTTTCCGACCGGCAATTTTTTGCCACTCTGATAAAGAGTTATATAATTAGCAACCGACTTTAAATTAATATAATAATAATTGCTACTATCCTTTGCAGCTGTATTGAGAGATATTCCGGTTCCATCCAATCCAGAAGAAATGATTCCCTGATCCGTAGTTCCTTTCGTAACATAAATCATCGACCATCCAATAGGCCGTTTCACTCCACCGGTGGTTGTTTGATTCACAATAGTACCGGCAGGATTCTCGAAACTAGCATTAGCGATATAATTCGCAGTTACATCTATATATCCTGAAACAGGATCTGTTACCGGAAGTTGCGGAGTCCCTGTTCCATCTGGAGCAAGATCTCCATCTCCAGTTGAAAGGCTATCTACTCCATCTTCGCTACCATTGCCATAATACTGCAAGCATACATTATCTAAATCGAAAACTGTAGAATTCTCGACATCAGTATCACTCTTATAATTTAAAGTAAAGCCTAAAGAGATCGGAATATTCGGAGCCGGAAGAGTGAATTCAGGTACACTCAGCTGCGTAAAAGAAGTAGTTGGTGCCTTAGTAGAAACTCCTAAAGACGAATTACCACGTTTCGCATAAAGTACAACACTCGATTGAGCCGAATTTTCGGCCAAGACCATCGCCTTCAAAGAATAACGGCCAGCAGGCAAATTATACACATTTTGAGAAAGCGTATAACTACGACTAGTTCCCCAGTTAAAACGCACTGCAAAACTTTGTGAGCCTGCACTTACTTTAGTAGTTCCATTGACTGCATAATCCCAACTAGAAGCCGTGGGGAAAGTATCGAAAGTCCATCCGTTAGGTATATAGAAACCATTACTATTGTTACAAGTAGTAACCTTTAGTGTTTGTCCTTGTTCAAAACCAGGATTCGTTAAATAAGGATTCATATCAAAATAAGCACCACTAGGCAAAGAGACCTGAGGAGCATAAGCAGTACCGGCATATACAGCAGCACTAGAAGCCCCTGTGAAACCACCCACAGCCACAGAGTCGCCCTTCACCAAAGTAATACGATCAAAATATACAGGTGCACCCGTCGTTTTATTTATAAAAGAAACGACGAAACGTTTCAGAGGAAGCGATGAAGGCGTCTCAAAGGTATAAGTGAAATCCTGCGCTGTATAAGGTGTAGTAGAAGTATTACTGAAAACTTCACTCTTAGCAATATCCTCAGCACCCTTCGTTAATTTAGCTATACCTACATAGAAAGATAAAGGAGCGTTTTTACTTTCCGAAGAGAAAGTGCGAAAGCGAAGTTGATAATGAGCATTTGCTTCCATCTTCATAATAGTTTCAGTAAAGAAAGATCCTTGAGTAAGTGTTCCTTCTCCACTCCAACGGAATACGTTGGTTCCCTCCGAGCCGCTAGCCGCAGGGACTTTTCCGGAAGCAATATAGCTAGTTGCTAAGGAAGAAGTAACTGATGCAATCCATTTGCTGACATAGAAAGCAGAGTCACCACTTATTTTAGCCCCCTTCGTTTCAAATCCAGGATTAGTAATCAAGTTGTGAGGATCATAAATGCCCGTACTATCCACGTTATTATCGGTATCATTGAATATATTTTGAAATGACTTTTTACTAACCGGATTTACAGTACCAATATATGTACTTCCTTCATAAATATAAGCCACCTCATCCTTCACTGCGATACGTAGTTTACAAGTACTTTTAGGAGTATATTCAATAGCCATACAGTTAAGCATTGGCACTCTCACAGACTGTCCTTGAGTAGCTTGTAACGTAATAGTAAAATCGCCAGCCGGAGCTGTAAAATTAGCAAAATCAGAAATTTCAGTAGCCCCCGTGAGCGTAGTCTTCATCGGGAGGTACGGTATTTGCGCTTGTAATGAGTGAGGCGTCACAATAGTTAATGCCCCAATTATTAATGTATATATAAGTTGTTTTCTCATTTTTGTATGTATTATCAATGTTTCACCATTACTTTCTGATTGTTCACTAAATAAAGTCCGTTAGGCAGAGCTAGTTGCGTAGTTCCAGCCACGAGAGTAAACGTACGTACCAAAGTACCATCTATACGATAAATAGAAACAACCTGCGCAGTAGGAGCAACAATACTGATACCCGTACTAGTAGAAGTTATAACAAGTTGGTCAGCCTGCTCTGTAATCGTAGAAAGTGCAGTGAGCGATCCTTCAACATTGTCCATTACCAAGAAGCTAAGAGGTTGACTACTTGCTGTCATCGGAGCTATTGCATAAGGATGAAACGGCTGAGTAGCTCCTTCATGACTAACAAAAGCACTACCGATAGAATTAAGTCCATAAATAGAATCATGTCCGGCTAGACTTATATAATTAGATACAAGTGTATAATAACCGCCAGTAGTACGAGTTGGTATAGTAGTTGCCTTTACCTGTACCGATTCCCCTTCAAAAGTAACCTCACCAGCTATATTATAGCGTGCGGCATACGAAATAGAAGGTGAACTAACACTCCAGCAGTAAGGCATAGAGATCAGATAAGGCTCACCGGCTAGCATACTTGCAATCGGCTCAAAGCCATTGTTAGCGACTTTATAAAGCCAGAAGTCAGTTCCGGCAGTAACCTCTCTTTTCTCTTTTGTATAATTGTCTGTATGCACTGGTGTAGTAGCTACAATATGAGTAGGTGCAAACGGAATAGAAATGGTTTGCCATACCGGAATTTCCTTCGTAGAATTCAATTCACCGGCATAAGGATTGAAAGTACGAATATAGCTGATATAGTCCGTCGTAAAGTCTTTTGGAGATTCAAATGCCAATCCCTCACTAATATATATATTCTTTGCATGCGAACCAATTACCGTATTAAGTGCCCATCCGTCGCCCTCTACAGCCGTTTCCGGTAAAAACACCAAGCAATTCGAATTACCAAGAATTGGGGCCGTTGCATTGTTAGGGAAAGACGTTACCCCGCTAAAATCGAGATAGCGGATATTTAAATTACCCGACAAGCTATTACTTACATTAACCAACGCAGTATTAGTCCATGCTCCAGAAAGAGTACATGTTTTAAGTTGATTAGCAAACAGCGTATCTCCATAACATCCATCACTAGCAAAATCAGCCGCATAAGTTACGCAACCGGGTATTACCTTCACATATCCTTGTTGATCTTCAGTAAAGAAATCAGTAGTGGAATTAGTTACATAAATCTTTTGTGGAGTAACTAATTTCAAGGTATCATTTCCATCAAAAACACGATAGCGATATACGCCCTCTTCTAATGGAGCTTTATAGCGAAAAGTAGCAGTAGAAGTACCTGTTGCCGCAATAGACAGTTCAGCTGTAGAGCGCAACAACACTTCGTTAGTTCCGTCTTTATAAAGTTCAGATCGTAAGGCACGAGTTGTTTTCCCGCCTTGCGTAGTAACCTGTGCATGAATAGCAAGCGGCTTCTCAGCATAAGAAGTGCTCAAAGTATACGTTGCAGAAGAATGATCTGCTATAGTAGCAGGCTCCGTACTATAGCTAGTTGGATAAATACTCTTTAAAGTAAATGGATTGAGCAGCACGTGCGAACCCAATGCGATAGTTTTACCACAGAGTTTAAGCCACAAATAATTTGTACCCGGATTCTCATAAGAGAAAGTATAACTAAGCGACATCGTCTCTCCCCCACTAAAGTTGCGGTAAGCAGAGCCTAGCAGGCTAGCAGAATCCACCTTATTTATAGTACCTCCATATAGTTCCACTGCACCATTCCAGTACTCATTACCCTCTTTTTCCAATTTTAGAGCAATAGTATGATCAGCTGTAGCATATCCGTTTCCGGTATAAGAGGAAACAGTAGCCGTGATCACTGTAGAAGGTGCACTCAAAGTAACCTTTCCGTTAGCAACATTTAAGTTTGTGAAGTAAGATCCATAATTCATCATACGACCCAGAGTGACTCCACCATCAAAGCTATACACCCCACAGATAGTATAATCGCCGTCGGGCAAATTGCCAATGGACAAATCGAAATCTTCATTATACTTTGCAGCCCATGCATTTAATGCCGTACTATGCGAGCAGTCACCTGCTATATAAGTATCACCTTGATAGATAGCAAGACCATAATTCACCTTACTCATGTTTACAGCTGTCGGATTTGAGTACGAGAAACTAAAATGAGCCGTATGAGTTGCATCCGCATTATCCGTAGTGCTTAAATACTGCACCTTGTTCGTATAAAGGTATAAATCAGGAGAATCCACTCCGTCATCAGGTATAATGCCGGCAACCATAGCTTGCCAAGCATACCAACCATTCAACGCATTTAAATCGAAATAGCCATTACTTTGTCCACCCCATCCCCAGTTAAAATGATATAATCCGGTAGCATCATATCCGTCACACACAAAAGCGTGACCTTCAGTAGCAGTAGCTCCCGAATAATATACAGGGCGTTTATTGGTAAGTTCCGACTTTAAAACAGCATTCCATTCAGCACTACTATATGAAGAACGGTCGCAAAACTTAACCGTATTTTTATCGTATCCAAAATAGTTAATCAACGCATCATCTACAGCACCACTTTGTGCATCACTAGAAGTATCATAATTCATCGACACACCAGTACCGCAATACGACATCAAAGTGGCAACCGCATTAGCTTGCACCGAAGTATAGGAGCCTCCATACGATGCCAGCATGTTATCCCAGTCGAAAGAAATAACCGGCTTGGCGGAAATAGCATATCCTTTTTTATAAGTGGTATATGCAGGAATAATCTTCGTAGTTGTTTTAGGCCATTTATTATAGCGCATTATTTGTGCCATGGCAGTAGCTACACAACCAGTCACTGTGCCTGTTGGACAGTAATTATTATAAGGAGTACCTTGCGAGTAATTAATACTTCCTAGCAAAGGAGAAACGGAAGTCGCATAAGTGGTTGTAGTGATAGCCTTAGTAGCAAGCGCAGATACTTTTTTATAGTTCTGAACAGCCTTCAGATAATCTTTTACCACATCAGGTGCTGAAGCATAATCAAAGGATCCTTCTTCAGAATAACCCATTACATCTCCTGCATCGTCATCACCAGCCACAAGCACAAAGCCGGTGGTAGCGGAGTTAAACACATAGCAACCAGTATTTCCGGCACTATCCTTTTCACTATACGCTAACGAAATATCGTTAGTACCAATAGTGCGTTTGGTAGTAGAGAGTAAATTCTGTGAGGAAAGATGCTGTCGTAAGAATGCGAGAGCTTTACTTTGTGCTTCTTGTTGTGTTACAGGATCTGCCTTTACACAAAAGGCAAGAAGAAGCAAAGTAATAAATAGGCATAATTTTCTTTTCATAAGCTTCATGACTTATATTAATTCATTTTTTATTAGACTCGGCAAAGGTAATAATTATATATTTAAGCTTATGGTGCAAACTTAAAAAAAATTATAAGTTAACTTCATTTAAACCTTCCAAAAGGGTTTTGAAATAAAAATTCTGCTTACTTTGTATGTGTATTATACAAATCATCAGCTATTATCAATAAAAAAAGGACAGAATTTATACTCCGATTTAATTCATTCACCGGAAAATAACTATATATTCACCGATATGCTATTGACAAGATCAATTAATCTTTCTATCTTTGTCAAATCAAAAAAACATAAAAAACAAACATTATGGAAACAGAAAAAAGAGATCATCGGATGCATTGGGGAGTGTCGTGGGGCATACTCGTAATTATAGTAGGTTTATTATACTTGTTCTCCAATTGGGGATTCCTACCTATGGGATGGAAAGATGTGGTTCTATCTTGGAAAACTATCGTTATAGTAATCGGTGTAATGAACGTAATTTACGGTCGGCATGTTATTTTTGGCAGTGCCTTAATTGTTTTCGGTGTGCTACACCTATTGCCCAACTTGCTAACCAGCATTGGACTTACCTTTCCTGACAATATTTTTGAAGATGCGTTTTGGCCATTGGTACTTATCTTTATTGGAGCTGCTATTATTTCACATAGCTTGTCACATCCTCGTTCTAAAAGAAAATATCAAGATTCGTATGCTCACAACGACTGTTTCAGAGGAACAAAAAGGAATTGTGTACAAGATGGGTATATCACCTATAATTTCTTATTTAGCGGCACAGAGGAAATTTTCCTAGAGCCGGTGTTTAAAGGAGGAAAAATAAGTGCTGTATTTGGTGGTGGAAATATTGATTTTCGCAAAACGACTCTTCCTGAGGGTGAAACAACCTTGCAATTGGATTTAGTTTTTGGAGGAATTAACTTAATTATTCCTGAAGAATGGGACGTACAAGTTCGCTCTTCTGCTATTTGCGGAGCTTATGTAGACAAAAGAAGTGCGAATGGGCCAGTCTCTGATCGTAAACTTATTGTCGAAGCAAATTGTTTTCTCGGCGGAGGGGATATTAAATGCTGAGCAACCCAATACTAGAAAATAAATACAAGTGCTTAGCCTATGCAGGAGTTTGTTTGCTGCTCTCAGCGACTTATTCACTGGCTTTCGGACTTCCACAGAATGAATCCTATCGATTCATTCTGTACGATGCCGTATGCTATGGTTTGTCCATAATTGGAATGAGCTTCTTGCTATGGAACATCTGGACTTATAGCATTCTTAAAGAAGAAAATTATTACCGCAATTTGCTATATTTTGTTCTTGGATTGATTGCTTCGGTCTGTATTCTTGCATTAGAAACCGGAAGATGTTACTTCTTATTCCCTTATAGGCTAGAAGCATTCTACTTCAGCATTCCACAACGATTTCTCGTTACCATGTTGCTCTATTGGGTTTATTTACTGTATTATAGTCACTCCACTCAATCTGCAGATGCAGCTGAATCAGAAGAGTTAGAAGAAGAAAAAACGATTGAAGAAACTGCTTGCGTATATATTGATCGTATCACAACACGTACCGGTTCTAAAATTACAATTATTCCTGTAAACGAAATCGTTTATTTAAAAGCAGAAGATGATTATGTGTCAATTGTCACCGACAAAGGCCATTGGTTGAAAGAACAAACGATGAAATCGTTCGAAGCGCAGTTATCACCGGACACTTTTATTCGCCTACACCGTTCCTACATTATTAATATAAACAAGATTTCAAAAATAGAACGCTACGGGCAACAGCAGCAAGTACAACTCTTCAACGGGGAAGTGATCAGAATCAGCATTCGAGGCTATAAACTATTAAAAGATAGATTAAATCTGTAATAAAAAATACTAATTAAAGAGAGTTTAACAGAGAAACTAGATGCTCGTTTTGTTAATTCAATACCTTTGTTTCAACAAACCCTATAATTAACAAAAAACGAACTACCATGAGAAAGACCAATCTCTGTGCTCTTTTTACCTTTTTCTTACTACTAACCTGCTCATTAAACCTAAAAGCAGTAGCACCACTAAAAGCCATAGATGTAACTGCAAGTCAGCAAAATAACCTAATGGCACTTTCTAGGCTTTACGGTTATGCACGTTATTTCTATCCAAATCCCAATTTAAAGGAATTCGACTGGCTTCGTTTCTTGATGTACGCCGTACCTAAAACAATGGAAGCAAAAGACAATGCAGAGTTGGAAAAAACTTTCCAAAAACTGTTTACTCCTCTTGTGCCTGAATTAACCTTTTCTGAAACACCTCAAGAGAAAAAGGGAACTAATGCTTCTCCTGAGAAAGAAAAGGCTATGTATGTACGTGAGATAAAAGCTACATCAGGAAATTGTTGGAACCTAACTTTGGGCGAAATCAAACAGATGCCTTATAGTGAGGGGTTACCTTATCCTGACAAAATCTATTCTTTTCAACTAGCAGAGCAACTTTACGCAAATTATCCTATTGCTATTACAAAATTGCAGAAAAAAAAGAATGAGAATTTAAAAAAGCTTATTAACAATGCCAACAAAGAGCCTTGGCAAAAGATGACTTACTTCTGCAATCCTGTTTATCGTCTTGCCAATGCTATAATAGAGATTACTTTTCCCTTACATTTTTATCCCTACTTCCAAGAAGATAGTTTAGCATCACGCTGGGATCCTGCTTGTACAGAACATCTAAAGAAAGTTGCAGCTTGTACTCACTATCCTGAATATTTATATTGCACCTATGAGTTAATGTCACAGCTTCATGATTGTCACCTCTTACCAATGAACGGCATTGCTTTTACAAAATTAGTTGGACGTTATCAGCATTTTTACATGCCTTAGAACTTTACAACTGCTCCCATAGAGAATCGTATGATTGTAACTTGGTCCGGTATAGATTCATTAAAACGAGGAGATGAAATTGTGGCAGTAAATGGCATTCCAATGAATCAATTCCTTGCCGAAAAATTGAAATACATTCCAGCTTCGACTCCTGCAGCTGCATTATTGAGATTTAACAATGAAGAGGCTTTCAAAACTTTTTCAAAAGACTCTGTAATTACTCTTTCAGCAAAATCTTTAGAAGGGAAAATAAAAAAGGCAAAGATCACTCCAGATTCCGAATCTGGTGCAGCAGATGATCAAAACGCGAAATTCATAACAGATTTAGGTGATGGCATTTATAAAATAAATCTTTGCATAAATGCTAGCAATTATAAAGAATTTGCAGATCGATTTACGGAGTTTAAAAAAGCAAAAGGACTTATTATAGACATGCGTGGGTATCCGAGAGGCTGTACTTACCCTATACTCAGTAACCTGACCGACACAACTCTCCATCTTGGACGAATTGAAACTCCTATCTATTATTTCCCTCATCAGCAAAATCGTAAATTAGTTATAATACACAATGAAAGTGATTGGGTCGTTTATCCTGCTACACAAGAACAAAAAGGGCCTTGGGAAAGTCCTGTTTCTACAAAAGATCTTATAAAAGAGCACTTAAACACTCCTGTTATTTTCATTGCAGATGCACGGTGTATGAGTCAGGGAGAAAGCGTTTTGGAAATGGTAAAACGTCAAAAAGTCGGGAAAATAGTAGGTGAACCTACTTGTGGTACGAATGGGGATGCGATTACTTTGTTTTTAAAAACCGTAGGTTATTCAATGACTTCATTACGCTTTACAAATGGCGATGGCACTCAGCACCATGGTATCGGTGTACTTCCCGACGTGCCTTGTTCACAAACGCTTGCTGACTTCAAAGATCATAAAGATACAATTGTAGAAAAGGCAAAAAGCTTACTGAAGCAAGGACTCTAAAAAAAGTTTCTAGAGATGAGGATGTGTAAAAAACAAAATACTTGACATATCCTTATCTCTTTCAGTGATGAATGCAATAATTTTTCTATCAAAAGGATTACTGCCAGCTGTTGAATTTGTTTTTACCAACTGGCAAAAACAAATTCAGCAGCTGGCAATCGCCTTTTTAGTGGGCACAAAATTGACAAAGAGAGATAGCAACGGCATAAGGAAGAAATTAGTATGGAGCCACTGAATACGAGTTTTTATAAAGGAATAATAGCAAGAAATACAAAAGCTTACTGGAACAAATTTTAGACTTGCCACAAAGATTTATTCTCGAAAGCTTGCTTTTCTCCGTTTTTTTTCCGAATAT
>Ga0302170_10000563_pt1 | contig 14720 bp, 12 predicted proteins | sample I_Fen_N2_1_FD_193492 | JGI IMG/M metagenome (GOLD analysis project Ga0302170, IMG submission 193492) | Peat permafrost microbial communities from Stordalen Mire near Abisko, Sweden - I_Fen_N2_1 | ecosystem: Environmental > Terrestrial > Soil > Wetlands > Permafrost | place: Sweden: Abisko...
CGACTTTCAAGAGTCGGGCATAGATGCTACATTATCGGACTATCAAGAAGCACGCTGGAAAAAACTTATTTGGAACATCGCTTTTAATGGCGTTTCCGTAGTACTGAACACTACAACAGATAAGCTTTTACACAACCCTTACTCCTTGCAAATGCTACGTAAAATGATGCTAGAAGTGATACAAGTTGCCAATCATTCGGAGATAGAAAATAAAATTGAAGAATCGTATATTGATTCTATGATTGAATTAACAAAAAAGATGCCGGCATATTCACCAAGCATGAAATTAGACTTCGACTTTCATCGTCCATTGGAAACATACTATATTTATTCACGTCCCGTTATAGAAGCCCAAAAGATCGGTTTAGATATGCCATTAGTGTCAATGATTGAAAAACAATTGAAATTCATAGAATGTATGTACAGTTAAATCTGTCCAAAGATTAGAGTTCTCTTTAATTCATATCTATGGTAATTAAATATAAAAAAAAGACGTCTTCTTTATCTCTTTCATTCATTTGCTTTATCTTTGTATATTGTAAGTTGCAGACTTAACAGTAGCAATACTGAATATCAACATCTAATCTAACAGTTTTAAATATGTCATTAAAATACGGGATAATAGGATCAGGTGCTATTGGTGGATATTATGGTGGGAAATTAGCCCATGCAGGAAAAGACGTGCACTTCCTTTTCCATTCAGATTATGAATACATAAAAAAGAATGGCTTGCAAGTTGATTCGGTAAATGGAGATTTTCATTTATCTGATATAAATGCATACCATAAAACGAGTGACATGCCTCAGTGCGATGTGGTTCTAATAGGACTAAAATCGACTAATAATCATTTACTAAAAGAAATGCTCCCCCCTCTTTTGCATAAAAAGACACTTGTAATTCTGATTCAAAACGGGTTAGGCCTTGAGGAAGATTTGCAAAAAGAATTTCCTGACTTGTATATTGCAGCCGGTTTAGCCTTTATTTGTTCGAGTAAACTAAAAGACGGATGTATTACGCATCAAAATCTTGGAAAGATTAACATCGGATCGTATTCCTGCCCTAATTCTTCGCTCTTAGATACAATAGTTGCCGACTTTCAAGAAGCAGGCGTAGATGCAGCACTAGCCGATTATCTGGAAGCCCGCTGGAAGAAGCTCATCTGGAACATTCCTTTTAATGGCATATCTGTAGTGTTAAATACGACTACCGATAAGTTGGTATCCAACGGAGATTCCGAATTATTACTACGTGACATGATGCTGGAAGTTATTGAAATTGCTAATCATTTTCTGGCAGAGCGCCCAATTGAAGAATCGTATGTAGATGCAATGATTGGAATGACAAAGAAAATGCCTCCTTATTCTCCAAGCATGAAGCTCGATTTTGATTTTCATCGTCCATTAGAAACCTACTATATCTATTCACGTCCCATTTTAGAAGCCAAAAAGATGGGTTTGGACATGCCTTTGGTGTCAATGGTTGAGAAAGAATTGAAGTTTATAGAAAGCATCTACAGCGAAACTTAAACAGTCTATTAAATGCATACACAATGAAACCTTTCTTATTCTCTAGCATGTTATTGTTGTTGTTGTGCTATAGCTTTGCTGCAGTGCCAAATGGCTTCAATCAAAAAAAGGAAGAACAATTAATAAATAAGAGTATGGATACAGAAAAAAACATTTATTTTGCCGGTGGCTGTTTCTGGGGAACAGAACATTTCTTAAAGCTGGTACGTGGAGTAAAAGAGACGCAAGTAGGTTATGCAAATGGCAACGTCGAAAATCCCACTTATAAATTAGTTTGCACGGGCACTACTAACTTTGCTGAGACCGTAGAAGTTAAGTACGACCCTAATGAAATTAGTTTGCCACTATTGATTTCTCTTTATTTCGAAACGATAGATCCTACTAGCATCAACCAACAAGGCCACGATGTAGGTTCTCAATATCGTACTGGGATTTATTATACAGATTCAGCCGATCTAGCTGTAATCCATTCTGCTGTTGAAGAGGTAAGTAAAAAATATACCGATCCTATTGTAGTGGAAGTGAAGCCACTCGAGAACTTCTATAATGCAGAAGATTACCATCAAGACTATCTTGATAAGAATCCAGGAGGCTATTGCCATATTCCATCTTCACTATTCGCAATTGCAAAAAAGGCAAATAAACCCATTATTGAGTCAAAGCCAAGTTATAAAAAGCCAGATGACGCTACGTTACGTACGAAATTAACTCCTGAACAATATGCAATAACTCAACAAGGTGCAACCGAATTAGCTTTTAAAAATGAATACTGGAACGAGCACGAAGCAGGTCTGTATGTTGACATTGCCACAGGAGAACCATTATTCTTATCAACGGACAAATTCGATTCAGGCTGCGGGTGGCCAAGTTTCTCAAAACCGATAAAAAAAGACTTCGTAAAAGAGAAAACCGATACGTCACATAACATGCAACGCATTGAAATTCGTAGCACTTTCGGTGACAGCCATCTAGGACACGTATTCAATGATGGGCCTGCAGATAAAGGCGGACTACGTTATTGCATCAACAGCGCCTCACTACGCTTTATCCCTATCAATAAAATGAAAGAAGAAGGGTATGCCGATTATATTCCGATGTTGAAGAAGAAATAAACAATTAGTTGCCGAAAATGAGCCCCTCGCGATTACGAGTGATCATGGCACACAAATTACTCCTGAAAGATTTCTGAAAGTTTTATTGGAAATCTTTCAGGTTTTATTATATAAGCTAGGCGTCTAACTTCGGAAATTACTTTGTAAAACCGTTTGCAAATTGAGATAGAAGCAAATGCATAGAAAATATCTTTAGATTACAAAATCCGGAAGAACATTTGATAATAAAAATGGATTTATGGGGTAAAATAGCCCATAAAGCAAAATTTAAAGCAAAATTAACAAAAAACTAGCAGAATATAAATTTATATATTGTAGTAAATGAGGATAATTCGAATTAATTGCTTATCTTTGCACCCAGAACAATCAAGTTTATATTGAATCCTTCTCAGCAATCTATTGCTCGGCCATTGTTTGGTGCGACTTTTAATTGCAAAATTGATCCTTATCTAACTTACTTGTTTGTATTAACTGGTCGCGAAAGTGTGTTACACAATTGTCGTGGCAGACTTTTTATATATGATGAAATCGTTTTTTATTGGGAACAAAGAGATCAGACTACCGATCATTCAAGGTGGCATGGGTGTCGGCGTTTCGCTTTCCGGCCTGGCTTCAGCAGTAGCCAACGAGGGCGGGATTGGTGTTATATCGTGTGCTGGATTGGGATTGTTATATAAGCAAACCCCGAGCGACTATCTGAAAAATAGTATCTGGGGACTTAAAGAAGAACTACGCAAGGCACGTGAAAAGACCAAAGGTATCATAGGAGTAAATATCATGGTCGCATTGTCGAATTTTGCCGATATGGCACGCACGACGATAGCCGAAAAAGCTGATATCATCTTTGCAGGTGCAGGTCTACCTCTAGACTTACCATCATACTTAACCGCCGACAGCAAAACATTTCTTGTACCTATCGTTTCTTCTGCCCGTGCAGCGAAAGTGATCTGCGAGAAATGGCTAACCAATTACAACTATCTACCAGATGCAATTGTAGTTGAAGGACCTAAAGCTGGAGGACATCTAGGATTTAAAAAAGAACAAATCGAGGACGAACATTACTCATTGGAACACCTAATTCCGGAAGTAGTAGCCATTGCTGCACAATACAGGGACAAGAAAAAGATCCCAGTAATTGCCGCAGGGGGTATTTCTACAGGCGAAGATATGCTTCGCTTCATTGAACTCGGAGCAATGGGAGTGCAAATGGGCAGTCTTTTCGTACCTACATACGAATGCGATGCATCACCTGTATTCAAACAAGTTTATATCGACTCCTCGGAAAAAGATACATTGATAATACAAAGCCCAGTTGGCATGCCCGGCCGTGCTTTCAACGGAGAATTTATTCGTAGCATAAACAATAGTAACGAAAAGCCAAACGGTTGCCCGTACCATTGCATAAAAACCTGTGACTACACAAAGAGCCCCTATTGCATAATTAGAGCTCTCTATAACGCAGCAAAAGGAAATATGGACAAAGGCTATACTTTCGCTGGAGCTAACGCATATCTTGCTGAGAAAATCAGCAGCGTAAAAGAAGTTATCGCAAAACTAAAAAATGAGTTTGCCATTGCGCAACAAAAAGATTAGTTTCTGCATAAAAAAAACCATAAAACAAATAACAATTAATAAATCTATTTTATTGAATAAGAAAGAATCAGAAAAGAAAAAGCAGAATAAAAAGCTGGAAAAAGAGAAACGTAAAGAGAAGAACAAGGCCAATAGCGGTAGTGGATCGCTTGATGACATGATTGCCTATGTGGATGAAAACGGCGTTATTAGTGATACGCCGCCAGATCCGTTTAAAAAGCAGAAGGTGATTGCAGAAAGCATTGCGGTTTCTACCCCGAAACAAGAAGAAATAGAAGATCCCGTACTGAAAGGTCGTGTAGAATATTTCAACTCGGACAAAGGCTTTGGCTTTATCAAAGATATCGACAGTATGGAAAAATATTTCTTCCACATCAATAATGCTCCGGCATCTATTGCTGAAGGGAATACGGTCATTTTTGAGTTGGAGCGTGGTCTGAAAGGCATGAATGCCGTAAATATCACCCTCACTAAATAGAATAACCAATGGTTAATAATTAATAATAAAAAAAGAACAAAATGAACATTTATGTATCAAATCTAAGCTACAACACAACAAGTGAAGGCTTACAAAATTTATTTGCAGGATACGGAGAAGTAACTTCTGCTAACGTTATCACAGACAGAGAAACTGGAAGATCTCGCGGCTTTGGCTTTATTGAAATGCCAAACGATGCAGAAGGTCAAAAAGCTATTGACGAATTGAACGAAACTACATTCGAAACTAAGACTATCAATGTAAACATTGCTCGTCCTAAAGTAGAAAGAAGCAACGGCGGCGGTTTCAATAACGGCGGAAACGGCGGTGGATATAACAAAAGACGTTATTAATCCGAAAGCATAATTTTATAAAAAGAGGGTGTGAGTTTTCACACCCTCTTTTTAGTTTAAGGTATTTAAGGATCTGCTAAAAACAATATTTTCATAAGGATTGCTAAGTAGCAAAATCGTTTTATCAAAAGCAATCCGTTCTTAATGGGAGGAATAAGCTAAAAAACTAGACATGATTATTTTCATAGCATTACTCAGGCAGCTTAGAGAAACATCTTAAAAAGGGAATAATAAGGGCAGAAACAACAGCATAATAATCCCGAGAAGTATTTGAAGCGGTAAGCCAACTTTTAGATAATCCATAAAAGTATATCGCCCAACAGGCATAACTAATGCATTAGGAGGAGTGGAAAAAGGCGATGCAAAACACATACTTGATGCGATAGCCACTGCAAAAAGGAACGGATAAGGACTACTCCCCGTTTGCAGTGCTGACATCAAAGCAATAGGAGCTAGCAGTACCGCTGTAGCGGTATTGCTTATAAACATAGTAAGCACAGAAGTCGTTAGATAGATGCCACCAAGAAGAACGGTTGGCCCGTAATTTCCTAAATTATGAACTAATAGTTTTGAGATCGCAACAGAGGCGCCTGTCTTTTCGAGCGCTAATGACATAGGCAACATAGCTGCAATAAGTACCACACTCTCCCAATTTATGGTTTTGTAAGCTGCCTCGACACTCCGGATACAGCCTGTTAGTACCATCAATATGGCTGCAACCATTACAGCAACCACGGGAGTAACGGGAATAAAATCGAACATCATAGAGATTACCATCAAAATCATAATAGTAGCGGCTAATGGAGCCTTATGATCAAGCGTTACTTTACTTGCTTCGGCAAGCGGTTGTCCAAGAACAACCCACTCTAGCTGCTCCTCGCTTAAACGAGCTATGTTCTCCCAAGTTCCTTGAACTAGCAGCACATCGCCTTGTTTCATTTTCTGATCTTTTAAATCGCGTACTATATATTCGTTCTTGCGCTGTATACCAAGAATATTGATACTGTATTTTTCTCTAAATCCAGACACTTTTACTTCTTTTCCAATTAGATTTGATGTAGGCATTAATAATATTTCTGCGATACCTATTTCATGAAACAATAATTTGTTAGACTCTAACGAGCTGGTACCTTCTGAGATATGTACGTCGGGTAGCTCTGAGGTAAATTCACTCGCAAATTCTACAACTCTTTCATAATCGCCTAAAACATAAAGGATATCAAGCTCTTCTAGAACAGTATCAGGACCAGCCAATCGCTGACTAACAGTTTTAAAGAAATGAGAAGAAGATGCTGATTTTCTACGAACTTCCAATATTGTCAATCCATATTTGTTAACTATATCCAGATCTTGTACTTTATGCCCCGACAATAAAGAACCTGAAGATAGGCGTACTCTATAAAGATTCTTAGAAAGCCGATATTCATCGGCCAAATCTTTTAGTGACTTTTTATTCCCATTATGAGCTTCATTCTCATCATATTTCCGAGAAAGGAATTTCTTACTCAAGGGAATCAATACTAAAACACCTACTAAAACACAAATAGCCCCTACCGGAGCAAAAGAAAAGAATGTCAATCCTTCAAATCCATTTTCTAATAAGGTGTTATTGATTACAAGATTGGGAGGTGTTCCTATGAGTGTCATCATACCTCCCATGCTACTAGCAAAGGCTAAGGGCATGAGAAAGCGACTTGCATTCAATCGGGCTTCCATTGCTAGACTTACAACGATGGGCAACATCAATGCTACAGTGCCTGTATTACTTACAAATGCACCGATTACTGCTGTTACCAATATAACTAAAATGAAAAGCTTTAATTCATTTCCACCAGCCATCTTTAATAATTTGCTGCTGATCATTTTAGCCAATCCAGTCTGGAAAATGGCTCCTCCAACCACAAAAAGGCCAATCATCATTATCACGACCGAGTTAGAAAAGCCTGATAAAGCTTCTTCCGGCGTTAGTATATGAAATAATACAAGCATCATTAAAGCACATAAAGCGACTAAATCTGATCGGAATTTGCCATTTATAAAGAAAAATGCAGAAAGAGCTAAAATAGAAAGAGTAATATACATATAGGCAATACTTTTAGGTAATTTACAAATATACTCATAAGTTTTCAACAGTCTGTTGCAACTTAATGTTCTTTTCGCTTTTCAAATTCTTTTTTATTTTTTTTGTGCAAACAACTCATTAGTTAATCTATTTACTTACACTTATATGAGTACGCATTTCATCGGGAATAAAATTAAATTTGCATTTTTATTTGAAATCCTTTTTCTTGAATGATTTCTCAGTAAATTCTATTGTCAATTAAAAAAAACTGTGTAACTTTGCACAGCTATTAATATATAGCATTTACTAGAAATCGACAATATTTAATCATATTAATTTAGAATTATGGCAAAGAAAGTTGTTACCTTCGGAGAGATTATGCTACGCCTAGCCACTCCCGGGTACTTGAGATTTTCACAAGCAAAAGAGTTTACTGCTACCTTCGGTGGCGGAGAAGCAAATGTAGCTGTATCCCTTGCTAATTACGGTCTTGATACCGAGTTTGTAACCCGTCTACCTAAAAACGATATTGCACAAAGTTGCATCATGGATCTTCGCGCACACAATGTAGGTACCAAAGAAATTCTCTTCGGTGGTGATCGTGTGGGCATCTATTACCTAGAAACCGGTGCTGTGGCACGTGCCTCAAAAGTGGTTTACGACCGCGCTAACTCTTCTATCGCAACAATCGAACCGGGAATGGTTAACTGGAAAGAGGTTTTAAAAGATGCGCAATGGTTCCACTGGACAGGTATCACTCCTGCCCTCTCACAAGGAGCTGCCGATGCATGTCTTGAGGCTGTAAAAGCTTGCAATGAAATGGGTATCACTGTATCGTGCGACATCAACTACCGCAAGAACCTTTGGAAATATGGTAAAACGGCTTCTGAAGTGATGCCTGCCTTGGTAGAATGCTGCGATGTTATTCTCGGTAATGAAGAAGATTGCGAAAAGGTATTCGGCATTAAGCCGGAAGGTTTCGACGTAACTCAAACCGGAGGCGATGTAAATTCAGCTGAATTTGAAAGCGTTTGCACTCAAATGATGAAACGTTTCCCTCGTTGTAAGAAAATGATCGTTACTCTTCGTGGAGCTATCAATGCGAACCATAACACATGGGGCGGTGTACTTTACTCAGAAGGCAGCCTCAAAATAAGTAACCGCTACGATATCACACATATCGTAGACCGCGTAGGTGGTGGTGACAGCTTTATGGGAGGCCTCATCTATGGACTAATTTCTTATCCGGGAGACGACCAAAAAGCACTCAACTTTGCAGTCGCAGCTTCTTGTTTGAAACATACCATTTATGGTGACTTTAACTTAGTTACAGTTGCTGAGGTGGAAAACCTGATGGGTGGCGACGGCTCCGGACGTGTTTCACGCTAAGCAAAAAATGATTTATTCATCAAATTAGACTTTAAACAAATGGCTAGATTTAATAAAATACAAGTAATTTCAGCAATGGCTAGTACGGGCATGGTTCCTGTATTCTACCACAAAGATGCTGAAATCACAAAACAAGTTGTAAAAGCTTGCTATGAAGGAGGCGTTCGCGCTTTCGAATTTACAAACCGTGGTGACTATGCTCACGAAGTTTTCGGTGAGGTTAACAAATGGGCGGCAAAAGAATGTCCTGAGATGATCATGGGTGTTGGTTCTATTGTAGATCCTGCTACAGCGGCTCTTTACATTCAACTAGGTGCAAACTTTATTGTTGGCCCGTTGTTCAACCCTGAGATTGCAAAAGTCTGTAATCGTCGCCTCATCCCCTACACTCCCGGTTGTGGTTCTGTAAGTGAGATCGGTTTTGCACAAGAGTTAGGCTGCGACCTTTGCAAGGTATTCCCTGCAGGTAATGTAGGAGGCCCTTCATTTGTTAAGAACTTCAAAGCTCCTATGCCTTGGTCACTAATCATGGTAACAGGTGGTGTTGCTCCTACCAAAGAGAACCTAACAGAATGGGTTAAAGCTGGCGTAACTTGTGTCGGCATGGGTAGTCAACTATTTCCCAAAGAAGTAATTGCTGCAAAAGACTGGGCTGCAATCACAACCAAATCAAAAGAAGCTCTAAACTATATCGTAGAAGCTAGAGGCTAATTACAGATATTCTTGTAAAGATACTCTTATAATAAAAGGTATCTATTCCCATTAATTCAGGAGTAGATACCTTTTTATAGTCTTTATAAGCAATGAAAAAACAGGCTTATTGAGCTCCTGCAGCACCACCTGTACCAGTACCAGCAGCGCCACCACCAGTGCTCTTCACATCATCATTTGTAATAGTGCGACGTGCTTTCTTTACCGAAGCCTGCAGTTTACCAATGCGGTAAGAAAGACTAATTCCATAGGCCGCTTGGTAATTACTTGTTTTGCTATAAGAGGAGAAACCAACGCCCTCTGTATAGCTCTTATAAGTACGACGAGGCTGTAGGAAATCATTTCCAAAGATGCTCACATTAATTTTCTTTTTCATAAAATCTCTGCTCAACGAAAGGCTGTAATATAAGTATCCGCTCGAATTACCTTGCAAATTGTATCGCTTTGTACTTCCACCTGCATTTAGTGAAGTACGAAGATCCCAAAATAGAGTCTGTTGTACACCCAAACTTCCATTATAGGTAAAACCAGAATTCTTTAAACCCATCTCATCACAAGTTTGATGTGTGTAATTTAAAGAGTTGTTACTATAAATACGCGTGCCCATCTTGGGGTTCCAACTAAAATAAGTAGAAATACTAGTAGTATGAGATTGGCCAATATTTGCATAAGTGCTATTTATTATTTCATTTGCATCCACAAATTTATAATTTTCAATGCTATTGTTTACAAAAGAATATGAGGTTGTAACACTTAAATAAAGCTTTTGAGTAAAATGTGCATAATTCAAACTGAAATTATGACTTTTTTCTGTATCAAGATTTGAATTACCATAAGAGATAGAAGTCGGTACAGAACGATCCACATACGGATCTAATTGTTCAATTCCCGGACGCGACAAACGCATATCGTACGAAAGGCGTAAATTATCTTTCTCTCCTAGAGTAAAGGTCGCCGAAGCAGAAGGCACAATATCGTCGAAATTTACACCAAAGTTGGAATGATTACCCAAATAATACTTTATATTCTGACTAGTATGTTCATAGCGTGCTCCCGTTTTAGCAGAAAACCATTTCCATTTATAGTTATAGCTCAAATACGCTGCTAAGATATCCTGATTGTGTGCATATTCACTACTAAGTGAATCGGAATAAATATAATTTTCGCTACCTAATGGAGCTATATATTGATAACCATCACTTGTATTACGACGCAAAATATATTTCGCGCCAACCTCTATTCCATGATTTTTAGTAATTGGATCAGTATAATCAATCTGAAAAGTATGTTCCATGCTCGATGTCTTATTATCCGAATACTGATTATTCAAATTGTCAACTGTACCTACTACATCATAATAAGAAGTATATAAATCAGTAGTACTAGGATTGCCACTCAATCGATAAGAAAGAGTCAACAAACGATCCGGTTTATGAAACGAACGTTGATAGTCGATATTTCCACCCATCCAGCCAAAACTGGCATCTCTAGAATAGCCATAATCATATCCATAGGTATGTGCACCCGATTTTGAATACATATTGGTAGCAAAACGGTTATTAAATTTATAGTCTATATTGTACATATCAGCTGAAACAGTAATCAATTGCAAAGTATCAATTTCATAGCTAGCTTCAAGACTACCATTATGCATATTGCCTCTCGGTTTAGCGGAACCTTTTAATATAAAACGATAATTATCTTCGCTCGCCGACAATATGCGCTCCGTCTCCTGCGAACTAGAAGCCTGCATAAAATGATTATAATTGTAGTTAACTGTAGTAGTAAATTTTCCCTTCTGCACAGTAGTATAAAGTCCTCCTCCAACTCCAGTATTGCGAGCCGTTGAAGTCAATGAGAGGTTATAACCTTCCATACGTTTGCCTTGAGTTATAATATTAAGGATACCCATGACTCCTTCTGCATCGTATTTTGCTCCGGGATTGGTAATTACTTCAATACGCTTGATACTACTTGCCGGCATAGAACGTAATACATCCTTTGGATTATTACTCATCATATTGTTCGGCTTGCCATTCACATAGATCTTAAACTTACTGGAGCCATTCACTTGAATATTCTCCTCTGCATCTACCGTTACCAAAGGAACTTTACGAAGCATTTCGATCATATTATCCGTTTTCGAATCGGGATCTTGCTCTACATTATACGTCATTTTATCTGTTTCCATTTTAATAAGAGGACGCTGTGCTACCACCGTCACTTCCTTCATAAGAGAATCCGGATAAGCAGACTTATCCCCTTTTTTATCAGAAGCGCTAGTAGTCGTTGAAACGACAGTAGAATCAGCTTTTGCAGCAGGCTTACTACCCGCCGATTCCTGTGCAAAGAGAGATACCGGGACTAAAAGGCAAAGCCCGATAATTGTTTTGACTTTCATCATTTTCTTTGTATTTGATTTGATTTGATTTATATTCTTACTTCATAGCAGACGAACGATTGTAGCGGATCGTCATCGCTCCTTTACTTTTCAACTGAATGGAAGCTTTCTCGTTTTTTGGCAACCAGTTAAGCACTTCAGAGTCTGTTTCAGGAGAATAATTCACATCACTATTTTCTTGACTACCACGCAGATTTTCCACTTTCACTCGACTTTCTTGAACACTCCAACTAGATAAATTGTCAAGATCCAAATCTAATGTATCCACAAATAATTGATATAGACTACAAGTGGAACTGCTCTCGTAAGGAAAAGCAACCACCCGCAACGATTGGAAAGAGCAACTATCTTCAGCAGTTAAGTCGCCTCCAAATAAATTCATCGTCAATAATGGAAGATGCAAAGATTTAAGAGTGCATTTCACAAATGGATAAGTAGTAACTTTCTCTAATTGCTTATCGGCATAGTAAGTCATATAAAAAATAGTACGATTGTACCGGCGTCCATTTTCTTTATTCCATTTAGCTAGCTCCGAAGCATCAAAAGAAAGATGCAACACATTATTTTTCCGGCTTATCCGCAAAGCTTTCTTTAAAGCATTTGGCAGAACCAATGTGCCCGGTTTTATATTTTTATCTTTATCAGCTGCTGTTGGAGATGTAATTTCTAGTTCTGCTTCAAGATGATCTTCTATATTTTCTCCATCGATATGTATCAACGAATCCATAATAAATGTGGAACAAATTGGCAAACTTACTGAATCGCATTCTCTGGGAGTCAAGCCAATGTGCTGCATTTGCAATCCAACTCTTGGTTTACCTGTATGGCACATTCGCGTTGCAAATATAAATAAACAACTTAGCACAACTGGCAGAACAGCCAGTAAGATTAATATTTTAGTCGTAGTTTTCATTCTTCTTGTTTTTCTGAGGTTTATTTGCACAAAATTCTTTATGTTTCTGAGCGATATTTTCTAACGAAATCTCTAATCTTTGCATATCTTCAAATAAGCGGGGCAAATCTTCCATTTCAAAAGCTTCACGTGCTTTTTTTATTAACAGCACTTGCGCACCGGATGCTACAAAATAGCCAATTCCTCGTTTGTTGTAAATAGCTCCTAATTGTTGAAGATAGTCATAAGTTCGCATTACCGTATTCGCATTCACTTCCACCAATGCTGCATATTCACGAACAGAGGGTATACGAGTTTCCTCTACATAATGAGCAGTAATGATATCATTACAAATGCGATCAGCAATTTGTAAATAAATAGCTTTCGGTTCTTTGAAAATCATATTAGTTTATTTAAAACGATTATTGACATCCATCTCTTTAAAGCGGTAGTAGGCAAGCATGAAATTCACCAAACTAACGAGATAAAGAAAAGAGCTTAATAAGGTATGAAAATGTACTACAATCCATTCCTTATAAGGGATAAATTGGTTGATAAAGGGATTATCTTCTAGCCTAACAGCATAAAGGAATTGATCTATATCACCAAAACAAACTCTTGCAAATGCATAACTCACAAAGAACGTTATTATCAAAACGCCAAACACAGACAATGTTGCATAAAATACTCCCTTTTTAGGCCAAATTATTTCCCCCAATATCAGAAAACTGGAAATCATAATTCCAGAAGCAACCGCAATAAAAAAGGCTTTCAAACTATCTGTAAGAAAATATTCAGAGGGATTCGCTCCTAACAGAGGAAATAAATGAGAGAATTCAGGAAAGAAAATATAGTTTGTAGGAAAAGCAAGAGATAATAAAACGACTCGGATCAACTCTTCACCAAGCAAAGCCAAAGGCAGTATTACAAAAAATTTACTCAAGAAAACACACAAACCACTTACAAACTTTTCAAAAGAAGTAATAGGATACATCAAAAATTGAATTCTCCGCCCTTTTGTATTAAAACCGGCAGAAAAGTCAAGAGAGGCCATGATAGCTACTCCAGTAAGAACTAGTGGAATACTTCCAAGCACCGCACGAGTTGTAGCATGTTGAAAATCAGTAGGGAGAAATCCCCAAGAGTTCAGATTGTGATCAACATTCTCATATATAGATCTTAATCGAAACCAATTACTCACCAATAGAAACAATATTAAAAACAAAAACTGAAAAATATATCGACGATAGTTCTCCATAGAGTCCTTGCGTAGCAGCAAGAAAAAGCGACTAAATTTAAAAAAAGAAAGATGTTTTTCCATAAGGCTTATTCCGGTTTATTGATTTCAGATTCATTTTCCTGCAAAAGCAGACGTAGTTTTTCGGAGTTGTGCAAAGCAGCACCAAACAAAAGTTCTATATTTAACTCACTTTCGTCACCTGTATAATTAGGAAGTACCATGCTTCTGCCTGCGATGCTATTTTGCACATACAAAGCATCTTTAGCTTCCTCTTCAGTACCTTCGGGTAAAAATTGTAGTTTCTGACAAAGGCGACCGACACTTTCATTTAGCAAAAGGCCCTCTTTCTCAGAAAGAATCACAATTTGGTCGAGCATCTTATCAATATCAGCTACTTGGTGAGTAGATATTAAGATAGAACGCTCTTCACTCATACCTTGTGCAAGCAATTGGCGGAACTGACTTTTTCCGGGAATGTCAATGCCATTGGTCGGTTCGTCCATGACAAGTAAAGAAACGCCAGTAGCCATAGCAAAGCTAATATAGAACTTCTTCTTCTGCCCCATCGAAAGATCACTGAGTCTATGTTGAGGATCAATTTCAAATAAGGTCAATGCTTTCTGCAATTCCTCTGCACTAAATTTAGGATAAAAGGGACTGTGAATAGATACAAAACGCTCCATTGAAATTTTAGGTAATTCTAATTCCTCAGGTACAAGAAACATATCATTCAACATTTCAGGCTGACGATTAAAAGTCTTCATTTCTTTATAAGAAATCGTACCTCTTTTAGTAGGCAATAACCCACAGATTAAATATAAGAGGGTACTTTTCCCCACTCCATTAGGCCCCAAAAGGCCACACACTTTTCCTTTCTCCAAATGAAGAGAGAAATCCGAAAACAGCAGACGATGCGGCTTATACGAAAAAGTTAAGTTTGAAATCTCTAACATAATGTCTAA
>Ga0302170_10000565_pt1 | contig 14693 bp, 17 predicted proteins | sample I_Fen_N2_1_FD_193492 | JGI IMG/M metagenome (GOLD analysis project Ga0302170, IMG submission 193492) | Peat permafrost microbial communities from Stordalen Mire near Abisko, Sweden - I_Fen_N2_1 | ecosystem: Environmental > Terrestrial > Soil > Wetlands > Permafrost | place: Sweden: Abisko...
TGCCCTTGTCTTTACCAGCGATAGCTTTAACTAAATCGCCTTTTTTAATTTTAACAGTTGACATTGTGGGACCTCCTTATAATACTTCTGGAGCCAAAGAAACAATTTTCATGAACTGTTTTTCTCTAAGCTCTCTTGCTACTGGTCCAAAGATACGTGTGCCCTTAGGGGTTTTGTCATCTTTGATAATTACAGCAGCATTTTCGTCAAATTTAATATATGAACCGTCTTTACGACGAGCACCTTTTACAGTACGTACAACTACGGCTTTAACAACATCGCCTTTTTTTACAACTCCGCCTGGTGTTGCATCTTTAACAGTAGCGACAATGACGTCTCCTATACATGCATATCTTCTAGTAGATCCGCCCATTACTCGAATACAAAGAATTTCCTTTGCGCCTGTATTATCTGCAACTTTAAGTCTTGATTCTTGTTGTATCATAATACTACTCCTTTCAGCAAACTTTAATTATTTTGCTCTACTGATGATTTCAACAAGTCTCCATCTTTTATCTTTAGACAAAGGCCTTGTTTCCATTACTTTAACTACGTCACCGATGAAACATTCATTGTTTTCATCATGTGCTTTAAATTTATTAGTTCTTTTAATGATTTTTTTGTAAAGAGGATGTTTAACATGATCTTCTACAGCGATTACTATAGTTTTATCCATCTTATTACTCACAACTTTACCTGTACGAGTTTTTCTCAAATTTCTTTCCACAAATATCTCTCCTTTCTCAGAATTCAATTAAATCTATAGGAAAATGAGTTAACATTTTCTCTAAAAATAATTTGCCTCGCAAATTATGATTTTACAGAACAGTTTTTTCAATAATGATAGTCTGAATTCTTGCGATATTCTTTCTAACGTCTTTAATTCTGCTTGTGTTGTCTAATTGATTTGTTGCGTTCTGGAATCTCAAGTTGAAAAGTTCCTTTTTAGCAGCTACTAATTCTTCTTTTAATGCTGTATCTGATTTTACATTTAAATCTTCTACATATTTATTAATTTTCACTGTTATCACCGCCTTCTAATTCTGCACGTGATACAACCTTACATTTACAAGGTAGTTTGTGCGTTGCAAGACGTAATGCTTCTCTTGCTAAATCTTCAGTTACTCCTGAAATCTCGAACATTACACGTCCTGGTTTAACTACTGCAACCCAGAATTCTAAATTACCCTTACCTTTACCCATACGAACCTCAAGAGGCTTATGTGTAACAGGTTTATCTGGGAATATTTTAATAAATACTTTACCACCACGTTTGATATAACGAGTCATAGCGACACGGGCAGCTTCTATTTGATTTGATTTAATCCAAGATGGTTCCATTGCGACGATACCAAATTCACCATTAGTGATCTTGTTACCTCTCATAGCTTTACCAGCCATAGAACCACGGAATTGTTTACGATGTTTTACTCTCTTAGGTAGTAACATTATTTAGCGCTCCCTTCCTTAAAAGTTCTAGTTGGAAGTACTTCTCCTTCATAAATCCATACTTTAACGCCGACTTTACCAAATGTAGTATTTGCTTCTGCAAAACCGTATTGGATGTCTGCACGTAATGTTTGAAGAGGAATGGTTCCTTCACTATAGAATTCAGTACGAGCCATATCTGCTCCGCCAAGACGTCCAGCAACAGCTGTCTTAATGCCTTTGGCTCCTGATCTCATTGTTCTTTGCATACTAGATTTCATAGCTCTTCTAAAAGAAATACGATTTTCTAGTTGTGTTGCGATGTTTTCAGCTACTAGCTGAGCATCTTTGTCTGGTCTCTTAATCTCTTTGATATCGAGAACCAATTTTTTATCAGTGATTTTTTGAACTTGAACCTTAAGATTTTCGATCTCAACTCCACCTTTTCCAATAACTAAACCTGGTTTTGCAGTGAAAATGATTACTTTCAATCTATCAGAAGCTCTTTCAATTTCAATTTTAGAAATTCCTGCACTGTATAATTTTTTCTTAAGATATGTTCTGATGTTGTAATCTTCTATAAGATTATCAGCAAAATCAGCTTCAGCATACCACTTAGAGTCCCAATCCTTGATAATACCGACTCTTAAGCCATGAGGATTAACTTTCTGTCCCATAATGTCCTCCTATCTTTCATTAAGAACAACAGTAATATGGCTCATTCTTTTTTCGATTCTATAAGCTCTACCCTGTGCTCTTGGTTTAATTCTCTTCATTGTAGGTCCTTTATTTGCGTAACATTCTTCTACGTAAAGCTTGGTAGGATCCATACCATTGTTGTTTTCAGCATTTGCAGTAGCTGACTTTATTAATTTTTCTATTAATGTAGAAACATATCTAGGATTGTACATTACAATACCTAGTGCAGACTCAACGTCCTTGCCTCTAATAGCGTCTAATACGAAACATGCTTTTTGAACTGAAACTCTAGCATAAGATAACTTTGCTGATGGTCTGATGTCCTTTATAGCATTTCTTTCCCTTTTAATTTGGGATCTATGTCCGTTTGCCATGGATTAAACCTCCTTTCGAATATTTAATTATCTACTTCTTTTTTCGTCTTTACCATGTCCTCTGTAAGTTCTTGTGGCAACGAACTCTCCGAGCTTGTGACCAACCATATCTTCTGTAACATATACAGGAACATGTTTTCTTCCATCATGAACTGCGATTGTATGTCCAACCATTTGAGGGAATATTGTTGAACGACGTGACCAAGTTTTAATAACTTGTTTGTCTTCTGTAGCGTTCAAAGCTTCTATTTTTTTAAGTAAGCTTTCATCCGCAAATGGTCCCTTTTTAAGTGAGCGAGCCATAGGTTCTAACCTCCTTATTATATTAAATATTTATAGTTCAATATGAATTTTTATGTGGATCTTTGATTTACTTGGTGAATTTATATTCGCTAAGTGAATCTTGATTCGCTTTATTCACATTCGTTACTTAACTGCCTTGCCATCTCTTCTTCTAATAATCATCTTATTAGACTTGTTGTTTTTCTTTCTAGTTCTCAAGCCGAGTGCTGGTTTACCCCAAGGTGTTCTTGGTCCTGCGTGTCCGACTGGAGCTTTTCCTTCACCACCACCATGAGGATGATCGTTAGGATTCATAGCAGCACCACGTACTGTTGGTCTAAAGCCCATGTGACGTTTACGTCCAGCTTTACCAATGTTAATAAGGCTGTGATCACCATTACCTACAATGCCGATTGTAGCACGACAGATAATTGGAACCATTCTCATTTCTCCTGATGGTAATCTGAGTGTAGCTGTTTTGCCTTCTCTAGCCATCAACTGAGCAGAGTTTCCTGCTGAGCGAACAAGCTGACCACCTTTTCCAGGATACATTTCAATATTATGAATTTGTGTACCTACTGGGATTTCGCCAAGTGGTAAACAATTTCCAAGCTTAACTTCTGAACCTGAACCATTCATAACTGTCATGCCATTTGTTAATCCTGCTGGAGCAAGGATATAAGTTTTTTCTCCATCTGCATAGCAGATAAGAGCGATATTAGCTGTTCTGTTTGGATCATATTCGATTCCGATAACTGTAGCTGGAACTCCAACTTTGTTTCTCTTGAAATCGATTAATCTATATTTCTTTCTATTTCCGCCACCGCGGTGTCTTACTGTGATTTTACCCTGATTATTACGACCGGCAGTCTTACGTAGTGAAACCAATAATGATTTCTCTGGAGTTGACTTTGTGATTTCTGCGAAATCTGAGCCTGTCATATTTCTTCTGGAAGGTGTATATGGGTTATAGGTTTTAATTCCCATTATGGTCACTCCTTTCATGCTTTCAACATGATATTAACGTATTTTGAAAAATACGTGCGTGTAATATTTTTTTCTACACTATTTTATTGTAATTTAAAGACCTTCAAATACTTCTATTTCTTTGCTGTCTTTTGTTAATTGAACCATAGCTTTCTTTGTAGCAGCTGTTCTTCCAACTGTATTTCTTTTTCTACATTTCTTGCCTTCACAGTTCATTGTGTTTACTTTAGCAACCTTTGTTCCTGCAAACATTTTTTCTACTGCTTCTTTAATTTGAGATTTGTTAGCTTCTGTATGAACTAAGAAAGTATATTTCTTAAATGCCATATCAGCCATGCTCTTCTCTGTAATTACAGGTTTGAGGATTACATCATAGTATTGTATGTTAGCCATTATGCGTACACCTCCTCGATTGTTGCTACAGCAGCCTTTGTTACAATCAATGTATCATACTTTAAGATATCATATACGTTAATTGTATTTGTCAAAGAAACTTTTACTGTAGGAATGTTTCTTGCTGATAAAATTACATTTTTATCATTGTCATTTAAAACGACCAATGCCTTATTTAATTTTAAGTTAGTTAACACTGAAGCGAATGCCTTAGTCTTAATTTCATCAAAACTGATGTTGTCAAGAACTACTATTTTCTTTTCAAGTGCTCTTGATGTCAATGCAGAAAGGAGAGCAATTCTCTTTTCTTTTCTATTCATCTTAAATGAATAATCTCTTGGCTTTGGTGCAAATACAACACCACCACCTGTCCATTGTGGAGATCTAGTTGAACCTTGTCTAGCATGACCAGTTCCCTTTTGCTTCCATGGTTTTCTACCGCCGCCAGATACTTCTGCACGAGTTTTAGCACTCTGTGTTCCCTGACGATTATTTGCAAGTTGACTTACAACTGCCATGTGTACTAAATGTTCGTTAATCTCAACACCAAATACTTCATCGTTAAGTTCTATTGAGCCAACTTCTTTGCCTTCAATATTGTAAACAGATACGTTTGCCATCTGTATGGTCCTCCTTCCTTAGTAAAAACTATTTACAAGCTTTTACTGTTTCTTTCAGTGTCACTAATGATTTCTTAGGTCCTGGTATAGCGCCTTTTACTAAGATTATGTTGTTCTCTACATCTACTCTTACAACTTCAAGGTTCTGAACTGTAATTCTCTTGGCTCCCATATGTCCAGGCATACCTTTGCCCTTAAATACTCTACCAGGTGTAGTTGCTGAACCACTAGAACCCTGATGTCTATGGAATTTAGAACCATGGGCCATAGGTCCTCTTGAGTTTCCACATCTTTTAATAGCTCCTTGGAAACCTTTACCTTTTGATATAGCACTTGCATCGATTTTATCGCCTATTGCGAAAACATCAACTTTGATTTCATCTTTTACTGAATATTCTTCAGCATTTTCGAATCTGAATTCTCTTACAAATCTCTTGTAAGTAACTCCTGCTTTATCAAAATGTCCTTTTTTAGGTTTTGTGACTAATTTTTCTCTTTTGTCAACAAAGCCAACTTGTACTGCGCTGTAACCGTCGTTTTTAGCCGTTTTCACTTGTGTTACTACACAAGGTCCAGCTTGCAATACAGTTACTGGCGTTAAAACGCCATCTTCATTGAAGATCTGAGTCATTCCGACTTTTGTAGCTAAAATTGCTTTCTTCATTGTTCAATTCCTCCTGTTTAATCTACAGCGGATCAAAGCGTTTGCTTCGCAATTGCTTGCGAGTAAATTCTTTCGGATTTCTCGCTACACTCCTAAAGTTATAAAAACTTGTCGGCATACTCGCTTTTGCTTTGATCATCCTAGAACAGTCAATATACGTGGAACCCACACCGTTAGGTGTTATATGTTACTTCTATATCAAACCCTTCAGGACTTATTTTGCCTAAATTTTGTTTCAAAATGCTTTCTTCCTATTATAGTAAGGAATTATTTCATTTTGATGTTAATGTACACACCAGCTGGCATTTCTAATTTAGATAATGCATCAACAGTTTTTTGTGATGGTGTGATGATATCGATGAGTCTCTTGTGAGTTCTTTGCTCAAACTGTTCTCTTGAATCTTTGTACTTGTGAACAGCTCTAAGAATTGTAATAATTTCTTTCTTAGTAGGCAATGGTACTGGACCACTAACCTGAGCCCCTGTTTTCTTAACAGTTTCGATAATTTTCTTAGCTGACTGATCAATCAATTGATGATCGTAAGCTTTCAATGTGATTCTCATTACTTGACTTGCCATAAAAAAAGTCGCCTCCTTTTCGCACTATTAAAATAAGTACGACAAGCGGTGACTGTACACTCTCCCGTGTGTATCCTAATTTTACAAATTAAGAAATTTCCCACACGTCATTTCTACTAAGTAGCAGATGATATTTTGTACAGTGACTTGTCGCCAGTTTGTTGAGCCAATTGCGATAATTGGCTTATTGACATTCGCTCCACGGAAAACCAATGTATCTAGTACATAGCAACCTCACGCTTCTACGCTATCAATGTCACAGCAAAGATTATTATACACGATACACAAAAACAATGCAAGTCATTTTTATGTATTTTTTTAAATATTTTTTGTGAACCTATAAATTACTTTTTGGTATCCTGTTAAACCTAAATCAATTGCAAATAAATTGTTATGCTTGACCAATTACTGCATCATATAAAATAGAGTCAGAAAGTTGTTTTTTTTCTGACTCTATCAATATAAGGTATATTATGCCCATTTACAAGTTATATATTAATAAATTTCTGATAAATCCATATCATATAAGCTCCATGCTCCATTTACATATTCATAATAGAAGTAACTAGTAATTGTCCCTGTTCTGTCAGTTGGAGTTGTTGAATACGTTGAGGTAAGGGTAGCACTGTATGCACCTTTTACAGTAATCGTTACAGATGGTACTCCATCGCTACCAACGCTGTCCTGAGATACTGTTCCTTTTATGGAAGTCCACGAAACTTTTTTCAGTCCAATTCCAGCAGCTGTTATTTGTTCATCCATAAAGTATGCATATGTAGATTTCGCTTCTGATTGAATTTTTGTGTCATTTACAAATAGACTGCTTATTGTTGAGAAATCTTTACGTGCAACAACTGCATCATATATAGTCTTCATCGTATCCTGACCTGTCGATGCTAACTTATCACTAACTGTTGAGTCAATTTTAGCATCAGTGTATGTATAGCTGTCATCATCCATGTCAATCGTAACTTCTTCTTCATAATCTTGCATATTTTCCTGTGTAACTTTGATTGTATAATCTCCTTCGAAAAGGTAATCAATTACATAAGTATCTTTTGCAACGCTGTAGCTTGAAGCTTTGCTTGAAGTACTCTCTTTTAAATACTTGCTTGAAACTTCAATCCCATCAATATTTACTTTAGCGCCCTTGGCTACTATAATTGTGAAATTTGATTTTACAAGATTATCAGGACTGATTTTATATTTATCAAAAAACAACAAATTCTTTTCCTGTAATTTAATCACTCCAATTGTATCTGTTGTGTTACTTGATTCGCCCTTTATTCTATATTCAATGTATACATCTTTAGAAATTTCACCATCAGCTAATTCTTTATCTTTGCTAAGAATGTTTTTATATATATCATTTTGCTTACTTACAGAATAATTACTAATTACTTGTGCGGATGTATTGGCCTGTGCTTTAGACAATAGCTCCTTCGTAAGGAATTCACCATCTGGAATATCGATACTATCGAAAACCGTATCCCATTTACAGGTCTGCTCTGCAATAAAGTACTTAGTAGCTAAGGCTTCATAATTTTCCGATTTCTTTCCGACAACGATAAATACAATTAATGCAACAACAATTACTGCAATTACTGCAATAATACCAATTACTTTCTTTGGAAGCGGTTTTCTTGGTCTATATACTGGTGATACTGGTTCCACTGGTGATACTGGTGATACTGGTTCCACTGGTGTTGCTGGTGATACTGGTTCCACTGGTGTTGCTGGTGATACTGGTTCCACTGGTGTTGCTGGGATCTGTGATGTTGTTGAATCCACTGATGTCACTGAATCTACTGGCGTTACTGGTATCATTGAATCTGCTGATTCTTGTGATTGTTCCTTTGAATCACTAACAGTTTCCACAACTAATGAGGTTCCACAATTCACGCAAAATCCAGCATCCTCGTTGTTTTTTGTTCCACAATTAGGACAAAACATAATTTCTCACTCTTTCTTAAAAATACTACCCGACATATTTTTATGTAATGTAATTTTTTACATTAATATAATTATATTAGCATAGAAACTTTACGATTACAAATTATACCATTTAATCTTTCTATTGGGCTTCGATTTTTTCTGCAAGATCATTGAGAAACATCCAATGTTCCATCTTCTCTTCTAATTCTTTTTCTTTAAGAGACTTTTCTGCCATAAGTTCATTAAGCTTACTGTACTGAGTTGCCGACTTTGCTATATCCGAATCTAATTTTTCAATTGATTGCTCAATTTTTTCAATATCTTCATCTATTGTTTCATATTCTTTTTGCTCCATGTAAGAGAACTTTAATTTCTGAGGTCTATCCTTTGAATACTTTTCCTTTGAACCATCAAGATTTTTTTCCTTAGTGCTTGCAGCATTGCTTCCATTTGTTTCCGACAGCAGTAATTGCCTCTTTTCATAGTAGTCGCTAAATCCACCTTCGTACTGTTCTATTTTCCCCATACCATCAAATGCAAATATCCTGTCGACAATTCTGTCAAGGAAATATCTATCATGGGAAACTGTAATCACAATCCCCGCAAAATTGTCCAGATATTCTTCTAATATTTCCAACGTTTCAATATCTAAATCATTTGTAGGCTCATCTAGTATTATAACATTTGGAGCCTCCATCAAAACATTAAGAAGATAAAGCCTTCTCTTTTCACCACCTGAAAGATTTGATATCGGCGTCCACTGCATTTTAGGTGTAAATAGAAATCGCTCGCACATCTGCGAAGCACTAATTTGACCACTTGCAGTATTTACAAATTCACCTATATTCTTCACGTGCTCGAGAACATTTATATTCTCATCGAGTATTTCATTTTCTTGCATGAAAAAGCCTAACTTAACTGTATCACCAATCTCAACAGTTCCACTATCCGGTTCAATTAATCCAGTCATGATCTTGAGTAATGTAGACTTTCCACAGCCATTGCTTCCAATTATGCCTATTCTGTCATCCCTTAAAAATATATAGGAAAAATCGTTTATCAGTTTTTTATCTCCATATTTTTTACAGATATTATTTAATTCTAGTGTTTTCTTTCCTAGTCTTGTGGTAATAGAGCTTATATCCAAGCTCTGCTTTTCAAATGAATTTCTAGCCTCTTTTGAACTTTCTTTTAAATCTTCATATCTATCGATTCTTGCATTCTGTTTTGTTGCACGACCCTGAGGTCCTCGAGACATCCATGCCAGCTCCGTTCTTAATACGGTTTGCCTCTTTCTTTCAGATGCAGACTCCATGTCTTCTCTTTCTGACTTTAGCTGTAAAAATCCAGAATAATTCGTATCATAACTAAACAAATTTGCTTTATCAATTTCAACTATTTTATTTGTTACATTGTCAAGGAAATATCTATCATGCGTTACCATGACCAACTGGCCTCTGAGTTTTTTTACATACTGCTCTAACCATATTACCATCTCATTATCTAAATGGTTTGTCGGTTCATCAAGCACCAAAATATCAGCAGGTGCCACTAGTGTTCTTGCAAGCGCAATTCTTTTGCGCTGCCCTCCAGATAGCTTGCTTATATCTGCATCAAAATCAATAACGCCCAATTGTGTTAGGATTTTCTTTGCTTCATTTTCTATATTATAGTTTTCATTTTTATCTTTTTTTCCTTTCATTACATATGCAATGATTGATTCCCCTTTTTCAAATTCGGGATTTTGTGGTAGATATGCAACAGTTACGTTGCTTCCTTTCGTCACTTGTCCTTCATCTGGAGTTTCCAATCCAGCTATTATTTTCAAAATAGTAGATTTTCCTGTTCCATTTACTCCAATAACTCCTATTTTATCACCTTGATTAATTCCAAGTGTTACATTATTAAGTAATATTCTATCGCCATAACCTTTTGTTACTTTTTCTACGTTTAATATATTCACAGTTCTCATTTACTCCTTTAATTCTAAATACATACGTATTATTATAATGTAGCCATATAAATTTGTACATAGGTATTATTCTAACATAATTCCAACATAATAATATTTTATTGAAACAACTGTACAAATACTGTATAATTAGAGTATGCGCGGATTTTTAGATTTAATAAAGTAAATTTTAAAGGAGTTAGTTCTTCTCCCTTTTTGTTTGAGTGCCTGCTATGTATAATGTAAATTTTATTTGCATTAAATTTGTATTGAGCAGCGCAGATAGGAGTTAATATGTGGATTGCAAATAGTTGGAATGATTATCAAGTAATAGATACATCTGCTGGTGAAAAATTAGAAAGATGGGGAGATTATCTTCTTGTAAGACCAGATCCTCAGGTTATCTGGGATACCCCAAAGGAAGAACCAGGTTGGCGCAAAATGAATGGCCATTATCATAGAAGTGCAAAAGGCGGAGGCGAATGGGAATTCTTTGATTTGCCACAGCAATGGACGATTGATTATAAAAGTCCCTCGTTTAATAAAGTGCTTACCTTTAACCTAAAACCTTTCAGTTTTAAACACACAGGAATTTTCCCAGAACAAGCTGCTAACTGGGATTGGTTTGGAGAAAAAATAGCAAAAGCTGGCCGACCAATCAAAGTGCTTAACCTGTTTGCTTATACAGGTGGTGCAACGCTTGCCTGTGCCGCCGCTGGTGCTAGCGTCACTCATGTCGATGCATCAAAGGGCATGGTTACTTGGGCAAAGGAAAACGCAAAATCTTCTGGGCTTGAGGACAAGCAAATTCGTTGGATTGTAGATGATTGTGTGAAATTTGTTGAACGAGAGATTCGCCGTGGCAACAAGTACGATGGAATCATTATGGATCCACCATCTTATGGTCGTGGTCCGGGTGGTGAAATCTGGAAAATAGAAGAAGCAATTCATCCGCTCGTTAAGCTTTGTGCGCAGTTAATGAGTGATGACCCTCTTTTCTTCCTGATTAATTCATACACAACAGGACTAGCTCCCTCTGTTCTTACTTATATGCTTGCAACTGAGCTTAAAAAGTTCGATGGCACTGTTGAATCCGACGAAGTCGGCCTTCCTGTAAGTAGCAATGGACTTGTTCTTCCTTGTGGCTCTTCTGGACGCTGGAGTGCGAGATCATCGTTTTAATTGGACGGACGAAAACGCTCATATAGTTCCTCTTGTTCGCTATTGCCTCTACAGCCATATAAGATTGTCTGCACTTGGTTCGACGCGTAAGGATGCGTCAACCACTTGCAGACAATCTTATATGGCAGTAACGGCAAATGCGTACAGTTGAGGAACTATATGAGCGTTTTCTGATTCCCGTCGGTATAAAAAGATTCAAGGCGTTTTTGCGGTTCGGAGCTTTTTAACAATGTTGATGTGTAGATGTTCATTCTATCCAGTATGCGATGAACTGGTTAATAAATAAAATCCACTGTGAAAACCTAGTTTTCACAGTGGATTTTTTGTTTATTGATTAGTCACCGAATACGGCTCTGTAATCTGCTTGGAATTTTGCTATTCCTTGATCGGTTAATGGATGTTTTGTCATTTGAACTAATAAGCTATAAGGAACTGTAGCGATATCAGCACCTGCTAATGCACAGTCTGTAACATGTATTGGGTTACGAACTGATGCAGCGATAATTTCTGTCTCAATGCCTGCTACTGCAAACATATCAGCAATCTGTGTGATTAAATCTATACCAGGCTGTGAAATATCATCAAGTCTTCCCAAAAATGGTGATACATATGTTGCACCGGCTCTTGCAGCAAGTAATGCTTGGTTTGCTGTAAATACCAATGTTACATTTGTCTTAATTCCTTCAGCTGTCAAGACTTTGACTGCCTTTAAACCTTCAACTGTCATAGGAATCTTAACAATCATATTCTTATGAATCTTAGCGATTTCCCTGCCTTCAGTAATCATTCCCTGCGTATCAACTGTTGTAGCCTTTACTTCTCCACTGATTGGTCCATCAACGATTGCTGTGATTTCTTTGATAACTTCCTTGAAATCTCTTCCTTCTTTTGCGATAAGTGATGGATTAGTAGTAACACCACAAATTACGCCCATATCATTTGCTTTTTTAATATCCTCAACATTAGCTGTATCCACGAAAAATTTCATTTTATTTATCTCCTTTTTTTGTATTAACATTTGTAAAGACTCTTTGTATAACATTATAGCAGAAATGCCATTATATTTCCAGTCAAAAGTGTTTTTCATATTTACTGAACTTACCTACTATTAAAAGATTAATACTTTAGATTAACTTAATCAAAGTAGAGAAATAAATATTTTTTACTTTTTCCGTAATATTATACATATTATACTCCTATTTTCTAGGTAAGATGTGATTTTTTATATGTCATGTGAAGTGATTTGTGATTTTCTTGTAAAGGTACTGTTGTGTAGGCCATTGTAACGTAGGGAAAAGCAGAGTAGCTCAAGTGCAAAGCAGAACACGGTGGCGAGTAGTCAATTGTATTTCAAAACGCGAAATACAATTGACACGCGCTATCGCGCGCCATAGATATAACAAAAGATGGCCGATTACAAGTAAACTTGTAATCGGCCATCTTCCGTTCTATCTGCACCGCTTAATTCTTACGCGATGATTGTTGCTACTGAACCAGCTCCAACAGTTCTTCCACCCTCACGGATAGCAAAACGTAAACCTTGTTCCATAGCTACTTTATGGATCAATTCAATTGTCATTTCGATATTATCTCCAGGCATGCACATTTCTACGCCAGCTGGAAGATCACAGATACCTGTAACATCAGTTGTTCTGAAGTAAAACTGTGGTCTGTAGTTATTGAAGAAAGGAGTATGACGTCCACCTTCATCTTTTGTTAAAACATAAACTTGAGCTGTGAATTTTGAATGAGGTGTAATTGATCCTGGTTTAGCAAGACACTGTCCTCTTTCGATTTCTGCTCTTTGAACTCCACGAAGAAGTGCGCCGATATTATCACCAGCTCTAGCTTCATCAAGAAGTTTTCTGAACATTTCGATACCAGTACAAACAACTTTACGTGTTTCTTCATGGATACCAACGATTTCAACATCTTCATTTAAGTGAAGTGTTCCTCTTTCAACTCTACCAGTTGCAACTGTACCACGACCTGTGATAGAGAATACATCTTCGATAGGCATAAGGAAAGGTTTGTCAGTTTCTCTAATTGGATCAGGGATATATTCATCAACAGCATGCATTAATTCAAGCACTTTGTCTCCCCATACGCTGTTAGGATCTTCAAGAGCCTTAAGAGCTGAACCCTGGATAATAGGTGTATCATCACCTGGGAATTCATACTCATTTAATAATTCTCTAATTTCCATATCAACTAATTCAAGAAGTTCTTCATCATCAACCATATCACATTTGTTCATGAATACAAGAACATAAGGAACACCAACCTGACGAGCAAGAAGAATATGTTCTCTTGTTTGAGCCATAACACCATCAGTAGCGGCAACAACAAGAATTGCGCCATCCATCTGAGCAGCACCAGTGATCATGTTCTTTACATAATCAGCATGTCCAGGACAATCAACATGTGCGTAATGTCTAGCTTCTGTTTCATACTCAACATGAGCTGTAGAGATAGTAATACCTCTTTCTCTTTCTTCTGGAGCCTTATCAATCATATCAAATGCAACTGCTGAACCAGTACCTAATCTTACATTAAGAACTTTTGTGATTGCTGCTGTTAAAGTAGTCTTTCCGTGATCTACGTGACCAATTGTACCAATGTTACAATGTGGTTTATTTCTTTCAAATTTAGCTTTACCCATTTTAAAACGTCCTCCTTAAAATTATGAAATATTATCCCTATAGGGCTTTGCCACTATAGGGGTTGCCCTGTCTGGGCTTATATATAGTTTCTAATTATATTGTATTTTTACAATATTTTCAAGTGAAAATTTAATTACTTTGATCTTGATGCAATAACCTTCTCTTGAACTGACTTTGGAACTTGCTCATATCTATCAAAGAACATAGAGTAGTTACCACGTCCTTGTGTCTTAGAACGAAGATCTGTTGAATAACCAAACATCTCTGCCAATGGAACGAAACCTCTAACGATTTTGCCACCACCAAGATCATCCATACCTTCAATACGTCCACGACGTGAGTTAATGTCACCAATAACGTCACCCATATACTCTTCAGGCATTGTAACTTCAACTTTCATGATTGGCTCAAGTATTGCTGGAGCTGCTTTTAACATAGCTTCCTTGAATGCCATAGATCCAGCGATATGGAATGCCATTTCACTTGAATCGACTTCATGATATGAACCATCGTATACTGTAGCTTTTACACCAAGTACTGGGAATCCACAAAGGATACCTGCCTTAGATGCTTCTTCAATACCTGCTCCAACAGCTGGGATATATTCTCTAGGAATAGAACCGCCAACTACTGCTGATTCAAATTTAAATAATTCTTCACCATTGGCATCCATAGGCTCAAATCTAACTTTACAATGTCCGTATTGACCACGTCCACCTGACTGTTTTGCATATTTACTATCAACATCAACAGCTTTTGTAAAGCACTCTTTGTATGCAACTTGTGGAGCACCAACGTTTGCTTCTACCTTAAATTCACGAAGAAGTCTATCTACGATGATTTCAAGATGAAGTTCACCCATACCAGCAATAATAGTTTGACCTGTTTCTTTATCAGTATGAGCTCTAAATGTAGGATCTTCTTCAGCAAGTTTCG
>Ga0302170_10000569_pt1 | contig 14660 bp, 7 predicted proteins | sample I_Fen_N2_1_FD_193492 | JGI IMG/M metagenome (GOLD analysis project Ga0302170, IMG submission 193492) | Peat permafrost microbial communities from Stordalen Mire near Abisko, Sweden - I_Fen_N2_1 | ecosystem: Environmental > Terrestrial > Soil > Wetlands > Permafrost | place: Sweden: Abisko...
GGCACTGCGTGGATCCAGATTAAATGTTCCTATTACGGTTACATCTCCATCTATCACCATGGTTTTAGCGTGCAGTCCGAAAACAGGTGTATAGTTCAACTTTTTCTGCAGAGCTCCGGTGGCTATTTTGATCCTTTCGGCAGCATCCGGTCTGAATTCATAGATATCTACTCCGGCATCCAGTAGCTCCCGGCGGTTTTTCTGGTATCCTGCAAAGGCTTCCAGGTTATCGGTCGATGCCAGACTGTTTGTTAGTATCTTTATTTTCACTCCTCTGCCTATCGCTTCTTTCATTAGCTTCAGACCTGCAGCTGTTGTGATGAGGTAAGGACTTTGTATGTCTACCGAATGTTTTGCTCTGCTAATAAGCGTTGCCAGTGCCGAAGTCGTTATACCACCTCCGCCCATTCCTTGTTGCCCATTATTTTTCCCGGGAGTATCGGAAACAAACGAAACACTGTCCGACCACACCAGTTGATCTGATGCGATAATGCGATGAAACACTTTAGGGAGTTCCACTATTTGTTGTCGCAATTGCGGCCAGAAGTTTTCGGGGTTGCAGGCGTATTGGTGTAGACGGTCGAAACGGGTGCTGTCGCCGAAATTATTTTTCTTTTCCTTTACCAAACTGCTTACCGGTACAGCTAATGGATTGTTCCAGAATGTTTCGAAGGAGCTCTCTACCTGCTGCACCGTTTTTCCCAGCAGCAATACATCCCTGTCTCTGAAGTTGTATTCGTGGTCGTAATCAAAATATTCATCTGCAATGTTGCGTCCGCCGGTGATGACCACTTTTCCATCTACTGCCAATATCTTATTGTGCATGCGTTGGTTGAAACTTCGGTAGTGTGTAGCTAGTTTGCCCAGTTTCTGAAAGACATTCTTTCCCAGGTTCTGCCCCGGATTATATATCTTTATCGAAATGTTTTTGTGCGAATCCATCGTTAGTATTTCGTGAATGCCGGCTTCCACCATCAGGTCGTCCACGATGATCCTTACCTTCACTCCTCGGTCGGCAGCCCTTACCAGATAATCGCAGGCAATGAGTCCCACATTATCCGTTGAAAAGATAAAGTATTGTATGTCGATTGTTTTTTCGGCATGTTCGCATAACCACGCGCGTGTCACCAACGAACCTCCACCATCTTCCAGCACATATACTCCTGTTTTGGTGCGCATACTATCTGCCACCGTCTTCAGCTCATTGCTCAGCTTCGATGTATCGGTGCTGTGTATGGAGGAACAAAAATCCTGATCCTGTTGAGGCACTATATCTTTCGGGGGAAAGACAAAGTGCCTCAACAGGAGTGCAAGTGCAATGACTACACATATTATTATCAGGATTCTTTTTTTACGAACCATATACTAAAATACGACGATAAATCTTTGGAGAGTTGTTTGTGACTATATTGTTTTTTTATTCAGACTCTTCCTTTGTCCCAATAAATTCACTATAGGTATAAAACAGAGTTGTTGCAAATCCGTAGAATATGATCCATATTCCTGATAATAACCGCATTTCATTTGCTCTATAGAAATGATAATCTTGCTCTGTTATTATTTTTATCACTTGATCACGATCTTTCAATACAAATTGTCCGTTTATAAATTCAGGCGAATTAGTTTGAATAGCCAATGTAATCACTATGTTTAATAGTCCATAAAAAACTCCTGCAAGTGCAACTTTCTTTATCCATGCTGGCGTGTCTTTCAGTACAGTCCTTATTATGCTTAATGGAATTTTTTCATTTACGAACTTAGATTGTTGATAATCATCAATTAATTCATTATCATTCAATTCTAAGATGGATGAAATTAGGACAATCATACAACCAAGATGTAAGATCCATATTAGGATTTTAATTGTACCGATATCAATGCCTACATTTGAAAGTAGATTTACAATCAGACTTATTATCCACCCAGCTAATGCAAAATAAAATATAAATTTACCCATATCTTAAAGCGTGTGTTATAGCTTATTATCTTGGTCTACTTATCATCACTTTATATCATATCCCAAAATTTCATTTACTTCTTTATTGCTTAGTTTTGAACCTCTGAGTGCATTTTCTATTCCTACATGCTGTTCGCTGGGCATTACAAAGAAGCGGTACTTTTTCAAGCAGAACGATCCGTTTAAATCTTTGTCGGGATTTAGACCTACTCGTGGAGCATCAAATATGCGTTTATCTTCTTTCTTGATCAATCCTTTATCATCCGCCTCTAATCGCAATGAGAAATCTCCGTTATAAATATCAGGGAGATTCGCGAATAACTCCGTCACTGTTTTAATAGGTCCGTAGGTATAGTTGTTCGGTTCGGCCAGATTATAAATGGCGCGGATAAGGATACTACCCGGACATTTCTCACTGCCGAATGTCATATCCAGCCCCGAACCGTGGAAATACCATTTACCCATTTCTTTTTGTAGATCATGTCCGTGTATATACGGATCTTGATGCGACTTGCTTTTATAATAGAATTCCAGTTCGCAGATTCGATAGGAGCTATCGCCGGCCTTAAGTACCCATTTATTCATTATCTCCGAAGCGATAGTTGAAAAACTTGATTGGATATTGTTATCATCCATCTTGAAATTTAAAGCCATAATATTGTTTTTTGTTTTAGTTTTATTCTTTAAGCATCCCTTCTTTGGTTTAGCGAATGTCCTTCCTCGGATGATCTTCCCTTTCTAAGGGAAGTGTCCGACAAAGGAGGACGAAGGGTTGATATCAGTTATCCGATGAAGAAATGATTAATTATGCACCTATCATCATTTTTAGGGTTTCAAGAATAGATGTTTTAAAAGCGTCATCTTTTGCCGTTAGTCTATACAATTCCAGTTCATTCTTTCTGTTCCGAGCCATGACTTCCTCAAATATTTTATTTAATGCAATTTCCCTGTTTTGCATATCATTATTCTCAGAATATTTTAGTTGAAAGTCGGGATGGTTCTTCATCTTTTGGGCAAGAGTAATCAATTTTATTTTTTGCTCTTCGGGTGTAACTTCCCAGCCCTGAAACCAACGCTCATTAAAACGTTTTATAATTACATCTAATGGGTCTTCGTCTATTCCTGTACCATGTGCCCCACGAGGATTTGGATTCTGTGGGTCAAGTTCGGTTTCACTTTCATCCAACTCTATGGAAGTATTCAGCTTTACCCGTTGCAGACCGTAGGTTGATAGATCCACTGAGTTTAATAGTGCATCAAGCTCATCTTCATCTGGGTCAATGATGATTAACTTGGGAATAAGAAACTTCAGGAACCAGAACAGTTTTTCCCATTTCACAACTTCATAGGGTAGGATAGAAGCCATTTGGCCATATATCTTCACAAACTGTTTGGCTTTAATTTTAAAGTCAACCTTTTCATCATTTTCTAACTCTAAACTATCATTGAAACGGTCGGCGGCAAGGTCAATAATCGGACTCAACTCCTGTGCATTTACATTCCTGAAATATTTTTCAACAAAGTCTTCTACTTCCGCCCATTCATACACGCCCACATTATCCATGGCTGCTTTCAATTCGTGTAGCACGTTTACATCGGTTGCTTTACTAAGCGTGGTAGCGGTGTAAAAAGGGTCGAAGGATGTTTTTATATCTTCGGTAGAATTAAAGAAGTCCAGCACAAACAAATCTTCTGTTTTCTTACCCAATTTATTTGCAGAGCGATTCAATCTTGATAAAGCCTGAACGGCTAATACGCCCTGCAATTTCTTGTCGACATACATGGCCGTTAGCTTGGGCTGGTCAAAGCCGGTCAGGTATTTGTTGGCCACTACCAATATACGGTATTCATCTTCATCAAACTTATCTCGTGTATCTTTTTCGGGGAATCCATTGATGCTGTCTTCGGAATATTCTATTCCGTCAACTGTTTTCTTCCCTGAGAAAGCAATCACAGCTTTAAATGGATTTCCTTTGCTGTTCAGCAACTGTTGGATAGCAAAGAAATAGCGAATAGCCGATTCTATACTTTGTGTAGCCACAATGGCTTTTGCTTTGCCTTTTAGCTTTTTGTTGATGACCAGTTTAGTTACAAAATGGTCGATCATTATTTCTGCTTTGGTGGCAATGGTTTGCTCGTGACGCTCAACGTATGCTTTGAGTTTCTTTTGAGCTTTGGCAGTATCAAACAGCGGATTCTCTTCTATCGATTTCTCGATTTCGTAAAAGCTTTTGTAAGTAGTATAATTGGCCAACACATCCAGAATAAACCCTTCTTCAATGGCTTGTTTCATCGAGTAGAGATGAAAGGGTTTGAATCCTCCATCTTCTTGTTTTACTCCAAATTTTTCTAATGTGTTGTTTTTGGGAGTGGCTGTAAAAGCCAGATAAGAAGCATTGCCTCTCATTTTGCGCGAACGCATTACTTCCAGTATGGTATCTTGTGGGTCGGGATATTCATCTTCTCCTCCGTTATTTCCCATGGCACGGTTCATATTATCGGCTGCCGAGCCACTTTGGCTGCTGTGGGCTTCGTCGATAATCACAGCAAAACGTTTGTCGCTCAAATCGGCGATACCATCCACAATATACGGGAACTTCTGTATGGTGGTAATGATAATCCGTTTTCCTGTTTCAAGATTTTTCTTCAATTCAGCCGAAGAAAATGCCGGAGCTACAATGTTCTTTACTTCCGAGAATTCCTTTATATTCTCTCGCAACTGTTTATCGAGCAACCGGCGGTCGGTCACTACAATGACCGAGTCGAACAAGGGATTGGAGATGCCTTTACTTCCCGGAACGCTATCGCTTTCGGGATAGGTCTCGATCAACTGATACGCTGCCCAGGTGATGGAGTTCGATTTTCCCGAACCGGCTGAATGTTGAATGAGATAAGTTTGTCCAACGCCCTTGCATGCCGCATCGGCTATCAGGCGACGCACCACATCTAATTGGTGATACCGCGGGAAGAACAAGTTCTTTTTGCTCAACGGGTCTTTGTCTTTACCATCGAAGCGCACAAAATGCTGGATGATATTGGCTATGCTTGTGCGGGTAAACACTTCGTCCCACAGGTAGGATGTTTTGTGCCCGAAAGGATTCACCGGATTTCCTTTCCCAAAGTTATTGCCCAGATTGAACGGCAAAAAGAAAGTATCCGTACCATTTAGTTTGGTGGTCATATACACTTCGTCGGTATCTACGGTGAAATGCACAATGCAACGCCCGAAGTTCAATAAGGGTTGGGTAATATCCCGTTTTAGTTTATATTGGTTCTGTCCATGCACTTTTGCATTCTGTCCTGTCCAGTGGTTTTTAAGTTCCATGGTGGAGAAGGGCAACCCATTTACAAAAAGCACCATGTCAATCTCTTCGCGCGGATTGATAACTGAGTAACGCAATTGCCGGGTAACACTAAACTGATTGCTCTCGAAATTCTTTTTGATGGATTCGCTACTACTTGCCAGGGGCAACTGATAGAACAACGTGAAATGAGCATCTTCCACCTCCAGCCCTTTACGCAACAAAGAGATAATGCCATTCTTCTTGATCATTCTGTCCAACCGCTCCAATATGCGCAATTTCCAGTCGCTTTGACGCTGAAGCTTAGCCAACTCTTCGGCTTGGGTAGCTTCCAGAAAACTCCAGAAATGTAAGGTATCTATGGCATATTTGGCTTCGAAATTATCGGGCGAACCTATATAATAGCCATTGCCACCTCTGTACAGCGGCATCCGTTCCGATACTACTGTTCCGTTTTCCTGATTTGCCCTGAGTTCTTCAAGACAAGTTCCTGCAAGGCATTTTTCAATGGCTGCTTCGAGTGCTTGTTCGTTGGTTTGGCTGGTCATACTTATTATTGCTTTTTCACTTCTTTTATTTGCTTTTTCACTTCATTAGGTAATAAATCGTATAATTTTTGAGGATTACCTCCCTTTAAATTTCCTTTTGTATTGTACAATATATAATGGTCATCGAATACTTTATCTTTATTTTTCCAATCAGGCAGACTACATTCTTGCCCATTGGAAAAGGCGATATTATTACCTTGTGACCACATAGTTTCTTTAAGGTATTGATTATACCAAAGTATTTTTTTTCTGAAACTATCAGCTTTTGTCCAATCAATATCTTTCTCTCTTTTTTTATTTAAGAAATCAGACAGACTTCCTTTATATTTCAAGAAATCCTTAACAAAATTTGAAAAAGCAGTAAATTCTCCTACTTTGCCCGTGCTTATACCTCTTATTATGTAACGCCAGTCACTAAACTCCATGTTTGTATAATAATATGGTGAAACTTGATACCAATAAGAAGAATAGTATAATAATACACTTTGGAGTTCTTTATAATTTTCTTCTTTTAATGGAAAAATCTCATAGAATTTATTTTTTACATTTTCAAGTTCCTTAATCGATATATCTTCATTTAAATTTATCAAATGGCTTATATTTACACTGCCAACATCACGGCCGTTCAAATTAAACTTATGATCCTCGATTTCCCAAATCAACTCTTCAAACTTTCGCACTATTTCATCATTATCTATATTCGAATTTATAATTGAGTTGATTGATTTTTCCTCATCTGAAAGCATGTCTGAATTTAGAAATCCTCTACTTACAATATTGTCTATTAACGGTGAAATAGAGAATACAGAACGATCATAGTTATTGTAGCGAACATAGCTAAGTCTTAACGCTCTAAAGAATTCGTCTCTGTTAATCCTTACATTATTTTTGGAGTATAATAATATACTCCATAAAAAAACCATTCTACTGTGCTCTGTTCCTCTACTAGTATCTTTTGGATCTGCAAACCAGTTTGTAGATTCGACATTGAATAAATTCCAAACTAATTTTCCGCACTTATTAGTCCATTCTGAATAGTTTATGTATTGATTTTTAAATGCCAATTCCTCATTGACAATCATCTTCAAACAATTAATATACTTTTTGATTTTATGTAAATCTAATTGTTTAATAATATCTTTAGAACTAATCTGTTTAAACTTATCGAAATCTTCCTTCTTGTAAATCTTACCGGTTTTAGTCAACAAGTTCTCTAAACCAGCAATACATGCCAGAAACTCATTAAATCCTTTGTCGGCAGAATTACTATTTTCTTTTCTGTTTTTCCAAAATAAATCTTGCCATTCTTCCCATAACTGACTCCATTTCAACGGCGCTTTTTTTGCTATTTCAGATTTAAAAAGAATAGCTCTAATTGTTTCATTATCGGCTAATTGTTGTCCTCTTGAATTCATTGTAATGTACAATTCCTCTCCTTGAGAAGTTTCTTCTGTTTTGAAATGCCAAAACTTAACATTACTGCTTACAAAGTCGAAGTAATTAATCGTTTCTGTTTTTAGGTGTTTGTGAATTGTCTCGAAAGCTCCTTTGGTATTTTCATCTCCTACTATAGCATTTATAGTTGTATCTTTATTGTAATTGGACAAAAACCAACTTTTATGTCTTATTCCTAATAAATCATCTATTGTTTTTGTATTAGAGATTAAATCTATTATAAAGTTATGAGTCAAGGCTCTTACTCTATAATCAAATGCAATCTTACTCTCGGCCTCATTCACTCTATACAGCAGTTTGAATTTATCAACTCTATTTTCCTTAATTGCTAAATAGAATAATATCAAAAACAATGTGGTAAAACGTTGTTGACCATCAATCAAATAGGCATCTTTGCCTTCGTCACTTATATAATAATTAGGTTTGTATGAATATAAAAATCCTATATTCATAAAGCTGGAAATTTGTTTTTCCGAATTTGAGTTATCAATCAATGATTGAATGGCTGCTCTTTGTTCCGGAGTTGCTTTCTCTAATAAATCCTGCAATGCGTTGGGAGTACTTTCTTCTTCACATATACTTGTATATCCATTTATAATATCTTCTATGAATGTATCTAAAATATCATACTCATTCTTTCCCCAGACGTACTCTCGTTGTATTTCAGGAACTACTAAACTATGCTCCTTTAGCAGTTCGCTAACCGAAACTTGTTTCATTTCTTGTAAAGATTCCATGCTAAATTTATTTGAAAAAGTTTTTGATCTTATTATCTATTGCTTTTGCATTTGCTTCAATATCTATATTTGTCCAATGCTCCAATTCTCGTGTATTCATTTCAGAATTATTAAAGTAACGAACAAATACTCTGAAAGTATGGGGTTGGATATAGTTGCCTTTATTAAAGAAATCAATCACTCTTGATCTTTTCCTTGTGTATGAAATCCGTCCAATACTCCTATTTAAGCTAAAATATAGTAACACTAAATTTCCTATCGAATTAGTTTTAATTGATTTTATGTGTTTCTGAATAAATGACTCAGCCTTCTCCATATATTTAGTCTCATCCTTTTTCTTTTCAAAATCAGATAGATTAAACATATCATTTTCATTTATTGTGTTTAAAAATTCAATAAATTCTTTCTTTTCAGCTACATCTTTCGGGTTTTGTGGGAAAATATGTTCAATATCATTACTGGTTTTAGTGAAGTATAAAGGGTGCATAAATGGCTGTGTTTCATCTAAACTCGAAATGACATCCAATAAAATCAGAACTTGTACTAGTAAAGTATTCTCTTCATGAAACCAGTCTATTGTATCATTTGTAAAATCAATTTCTTTATCATTTTTGTATATGACCTTTTTGATGTCATATTTCAATGATTTGATAAAATCAATCCGATTTTCACTTTGCTCCCACTTATCCCATATTGCTTTAAACGAAGTTTTAGTGTTTGCAAATAGAAAACCCAAATAATGGTATATTTCTCTGTCTTCAAACCAATCAATCAATGTGTTATGAAGTTTTAAAATCTTTTTATAAAGAACAATAGCTGAACTGTTGTAATTCTCAATTAATTCCAGAGTCAATTGCTTTTCATTCTCACTTTCGGCAAACAAAAAAAGCAATAAGTTAATCGGGTGCTTGCTTGTATCAAATAATTTCAAGTCTGAACTTGTCACTTCAGACTTTATTGAAATAAACCGTTGAAAATAGTTTTTGATATTTCCTTGACTCCACCAGTTGTTGATATTGTCAAATTCCCATCCTATTTTTACTCTTTTTTCATTTAATTGAATAATGTCTTTTATATTAGCATCTTTTCGGTTTTCTTCAAGTGCTACTCTTGTTATCAATATAGCTCTAAATAAGTCAGCTCCATCTAACGGGATTCGCTTAGAATTTAGATTACCAAAAATCTCCTCTTCATCACTTTTGGAATCGATTTTATTGACAATGAGTTTCACGTTGTTAGTCAATTTGTTTGAAAACTCTTCTATTGAAAGATTAGTCTCGTTTTCAAGAAACCATTCATTGATTGATTTGTACGCATGGAAAAGATGAAAAATGTCTTGATGGTCATAATCCGGATTATTCACAATAAAATTATCCCAAGATGTTTCACTAACATCGTTCTCTTGATTGATAATATTGTTCAAAAAATGATTCGTCTCTGTCCTTATTGAATTATCAGGAAACTTCAATTTATTACTTACCAAATCAGAAAATCCCAAATATGAGAGTAATAAAGTAAGTGTAGTTAATCTTTGCTGACCATCAACCACATTAAAAACATTTTTATTAGGGACAATGGTAATGTTTTGCAAGCAATAGAATTTATCCTCAATTGGATTAAATGCTTTTATATCGTTTAATAGTTTTTTTACTTCTCTTGGAGTCCATTTATATCCTCTTTGATAAAGTGGTATATTATAATGGTCTTTTTCCTGTTCTTTTAAGTATTCTTCTGATGAAAACACTTCTTTAACTGTGTATAGTAATTTCATATTGTATATTTTTTAATTTACCTTTATCTTCCCACTCACCGCCTCATTGATCAGTACACTTTTATACTCCTTCAGTTTCTCTATCTCTTTTTCTTTTAAGAGAATGGCTGTAGAGATTTTGTAGGAACTATGCTCAATATAATCAGATATTGATTCTTGCTCTGATAATGGAGGTAAAGGGATTAAGAAGTTTTTTAAGGCTTGAAAGTTTAAACCCTCTCTTCCTCCTCCTTGTTGGAAATATCTTACTTGTGTTTGTCCCACTTCAGATGCAAGTATACCATTTAGAAAAATCGTAGAAATTTTATCATTTGGTCTTACAATACAAACATGTTGATTTACATTTAAGGGGAAATCAACATCAACAAAATAACAACGGCCAATTGAAGCTCCAGTTATATTCAAAAGTACATCTCCTTTTTTTACCTGACTATTACTCATTGAAGCATGTGTTTTTTCTGATATATAAGCTACACCTTCTAAATCAATCTTACCAAATAGGATATTTTGACTCCTCAAGAGTGGGATACCACTATCCAAATAAGTTGATCCACCACCAGAAGGTGTTACACCACTTCCAATTTTCAAAGTAACATGTTTTATTTTCTTCACCTCCCAACCCTCCGGTATCTCCCCAATCCATTCTACGCCGCTATCTTTTAGTTTTACATCGGGTGCTCCGGCTTCGCTCAACGAGCCAATACCACGGGTTACAGCACGGTGTATCAGTATCTGTCGGCGTTCTTTGAGTAATTCTATTTGTTTTACTTTCAAGGCAATCGCTTTATCAATTAAAGCTGTTTTGTTATCAAGAAAGTTGGCAATTGCGGTTTGTTCCTCTATTGGAGGTACGAATGTTCTGAATGAGAAGAAATTATCTTTGCTAATAGTATTTCTTAAACCTGTATAAAGTGGCTTCATTCGTTTGTCTGCATCCAAATTCAAATAGAAATAATATAGAAATCCCTTGTCAAACAAATCATGTGGTCTCATAACTGTATATGCGCCAGTTATCATTCCATCAAAATCAGACAAACCAACTGTTCTTGGGGTTTCCTCTACGTCAAATAAGCAGAATATAAAATCACCTTTTTTTACTTCTTGATATGTATTAAACTCTGCTGGAAATTTTCCTTGAGGATTATCCATGTCACGTTTTATAACGCCATTTAGTGTTAAAGACAACAAGACATAATCTGCCGATTTTCTTCCAACTAAATCTTTCTTTAAACTGAAAATATGTTTATTTGCAAGTACCTCCCAATGTTCCGGTATCTCTCCCAGCCATTCCACACCCGAATCCTTGTATACCGGATATTTTTGTAGTTTTACATCTTTCATTGGTCTTAGGCTAAGTTGAGTATTTCGGCAATTAGTCCATCACTTTCGCTTTCGAGTGCCAATATATCTGCCGATACTTCTTCCAACGTGCGCAGGGGGGTATGGCGGTAGAAGTATTTATTAAAGCTGATTTCATACCCTATCTTCGTAGCATCAAGGTTAATCCATGCTTCGGCTACATGCGGTTTTACTTCGCGTAAGAAATAATCGTAAATAGCTTCTTTAAGCGGTACATTTTCCGTATCGCGCAGATCGCTTTCTGTTTCGTATTCCAGATATTCTCCTTTTTTAGTTGTGGCAAAATAGCCATAGTCTGCCAGTTGCCTTTCGGTGCATCCGAGGTGGTCGAGCAGTATCTCCAACTTATCGCCACTGAGTTTGGTTGTTCCTTTTACTACCTTTTCGGCCAGTGCATCGTATTCGCTTACGGCATTGAGTATGGCGTTGAGGTCGCTTTTGGAGACAAGGCATGTCTTGTCTTTACAGGCTGCAGTCACTTTCTCGCGTAAGAGATTAAAGTTCATATACACATCAGTACCTATAACTAGCATCAGTTGCTTGGCTGCTGTTAGTATGTCCAGTTGCTTTTGCCATAGTGCAGGGCTTACCAGCGTTTTGCTTTGTTTGGCGTTCAGGTTGAGTTCCTGTTTCTCCGTCCAGTCGGTAATGGCCTTTTCGTGTTTTGCCAGATGGGTATATACTTCCTCGCCAAAAGTTTCATAAGCCCACATCATGGGTTCGCGCAGGGTTTTATCATAGCGCAGTTCGGCTATTCGTTCTTCGGTGAATTGTGCTTTCAGGCGTTTAGGGCGTTCTATGGTTACTTTGTAATATCCAAAGTCGCTGTTATTGAAAACCTGAGACGAGATAGTACCTGTACCGTTTTCGGTCAATACCTCCCTGCGGTCGGCAGTTTCCATAGCGGCATACACCCGCAGTATTTCTGCTATATGCTCGGGAGCAAACTCGCAGTTTTTATTTCCCAGATTTTTACGCAACTTGCGGTAAAGCTGTCCGGCATCTATCAGTTGCACTTTGCCTTTGCGTTCGGGGGCTTTGTTGTTGCTGAGTATCCAGATATAGGTGGTAATGCCTGTATTGTAAAACAGGTTATTGGGCATTTGCACAATGGCATCGAGCCAGTCGTTTTCAATAATATAGCGGCGTATATTGCTTTCGCCACCTCCGGCATCACCTGTAAACAGACTGGAACCATTGTGTACCGAAGCAATGCGTGACCCCAACGGACTTTGCGTAAGCGGTTTCATTTTAGATACCATTTCCATCAGAAACAACAATTGTCCGTCTGACGAACGGGGTGTGGCATCTGCCAGTTCTTTGTTTCCCCAATAATCGGATAGAAGTACCTGAAAGCGGGGGTCGATAATCTCTTTGCCGTCTTTGATGTATTTCTGCTCACTCGCCCACGATTTTCCGTAAGGAGGATTCGAGAGCATAAAATCAAAAGTTGTTCCGGCGAACTCATCGGTACTTAGCGTAGAACCTACACGGATATTTTCGGGGTTATTGCCCTTAATCATCATATCCGATTTACAGATGGCGTAGGTTTCGTCGTTTATTTCTTTGCCATACAGGTATACATCGCCTATAGCGCAGATTTCGCCTTCGTCGTCTTTGATAAAGTTCTGACTTTCGGTAAGCATACCACCACTTCCACAAGCGGGGTCGTAAATCGTCATTACCGGAGGAAGTATCTCTTTTACCGGTTCAAACACAATGTGCGTCATCAAGTCGATAACTTCGCGGGGAGTAAAGTGCTCTCCGGCCTCTTCGTTGTTTTCTTCGTTGAATTTGCGAATCAGTTCTTCGAATACATATCCCATACCCAGATTGCTAAGTACAGGTAGTTTTCGACCATCGGGGTCGTTCTTTTCGAAAGGAGTGAGGTTGATATAGGGTGAAGTGAATTTCTCAATCACATCCAACAGCACATTCTTTTGCGCCATGTGCTGTATCTGGTTTTTGAGATTAAATTTCTCGATAATCTCTCTTACATTACTGCTGAACCCCTTCAGGTAATCATTGAAATTAGCTTCCAGTAATTGTTGGCTATTGGTAGCCGTATCGTGTAGTCGTTGCAGTGTCCATTCGCTGATATTATAAAACACATAGCCCGAAACTTCCCGCAAACCATTTTCATCCCATTCGGTAAACCCGGCTTCGTCTCGTTGAAAAGTAAGCTCTTCCATCACGGCGTCTTTGGTATGTTCCAATAGTGCATCCAAACGTCTTAAAACCACCATAGGCAATATCACATCCCGGTATTTCCCTCTTACATATACATCCCGTAAACAATCATCCGCAATAGACCAAATAAAGGAAACTATCTTGTTGTGTGAACTTGTATTCATTTTTAATTATTCTATAAATGCTGTTTTTATTTTTCAGCCTCAAAGTTACACAATCCTTTTTTAACTCCGGTATATTTTATTAAATTATTTTCTCCAACCCCTCCGCTACGCTCGTCCCCTTAAAAAGGGGACATACGAGAAGTAAGGGATTATTTACATTTAATCAAATTTCACGTTTATTCAAACCAAGTATTTCTTTTCTTATCCACCTTTAGAGCTTGTCCGACTCTTGGCGGAGGTTAGGGGGGCTGTCATATCTTAACATCAAGAGAGAGTCGAATACTCTTCAACTCTCTCTTGGTGCAGGTTATCGTGTCAGCGCTTGCTGTTTATCGACTTTCTTTTACGGTGGTTTCTTTTACCATGGCGGCGGTTACGGTTATCAGGTCGTCGCCGGGAATGCTGACGGTGATGGTTTGGGTGGCGTAGGCCGCTTTGGTGAGGTTGACGCTATATACGCCGGGGTTGATGGATTTAATATTTGTTCCTCCGTTTACACCGGTAGTTTTTTCGAGTACGGTAACGCCATCCAGTATAAACGTCAGCACTACGCCCGGTAGTCCTAGTCCTGTTTCGGCATCGGTAATGGCACTGTTCACCATCAGTGATGAACCGAAATAGTTGATCTTGCGGTTGTCCTGATACTCGGTGTATAGAGTCGGATTGCTGAATTTCAGTGTCTCGATCAATAAATCAATTTTATCGATAATCACCATTTCATCCGCAAAAAGAGTTGCCAACCGATCGGTAATTTGTTTACGTCCTATTGTTCCGTTTTTTGGGGTACCTATGACTGCTTTGAAAGCATCTATGGATGTTTTTAGTTCGGGCAGTTTATTGGGTGTTACGCCATACTGTTGTAATTCGCCTTGATAGCGGAGGGCTGCCGAATAGATAACCGACAGTTGGGTATCCACTTCGTTGTCGGAGGCTTTTCGGAAGTCGGTTTCGGTATAGGCTACCTCATTTGCCAGCACGATATTGTTCGTTATTTTAGCAAAGGCCAGGAGCGCTTTACAAATTTCGATTGCCTTTTGTGTTGCCGTTTTGCGCAATGCATCTTTTTGTTTGCTTAGTCCGGTAATGTCGGTGGCTTGTTGTTCTTTGAGGGTATCAATCTCATTGAGGTTGTTTTCCAGTTCGGTGAGTAACTGTGCCAATACCATAAGTGAAGATA
>Ga0302170_10000577_pt1 | contig 14571 bp, 11 predicted proteins | sample I_Fen_N2_1_FD_193492 | JGI IMG/M metagenome (GOLD analysis project Ga0302170, IMG submission 193492) | Peat permafrost microbial communities from Stordalen Mire near Abisko, Sweden - I_Fen_N2_1 | ecosystem: Environmental > Terrestrial > Soil > Wetlands > Permafrost | place: Sweden: Abisko...
TGGCCTCATCTGCAACAGGAAGTACATATACATGTTGCCCCTTTCAACTGACTGAAGAAACAAATGTATGCATCGGATGGTCGACAACTATCGCTGCGGCTGCTACATCGCACAGCATGCGTGTTAACGATATCCGTTTGCTAAAAGGAACTACAGATGTATCGAGTTCCTATTTAAAGAACTATACTACCATTCAACGGAAAGACCTTTCGTTTACTCGCTTTGGCGCTCCTACAAACTGGTCGACAGCTAGCTTTTATATCACACAGACCAACTCGGATGGCACGAAACGCGGCATCGATAAGTACGCCGGCTACAATTCGCTGATGATGGGTATTTGGGATGATGCCAGCAGGGCACAAGGTAGTTTGGCAAATTCGAAGATTTATCGGAAGGTTGCTCTGCCTGCGGGAAAATATTTCTTCGGGGCGAGTTACAATGCGATTTACCAAATCAACAAGGGTTATTTGTTTGCTTCGTATGTGCTCCCTACTACGGCTGAGCTGGAGGAAAAGGCTTTTGCTTTCTACAACATGAAGGAAGGAAGCACCGACGGGAGCCGCTACGGACTGACCTTTACACTGCCGAAAGATACAAGTGTCTATTTAGGATGGGCAGCCGACTTTTCGGGAGGTTCTACCGAACAAGAGTTCCGTGTAAAGGATATTGCTTTGCTGCGCTATTTGGAACCGAACAACGGTTATCTTTCTTCGGAGGCGGTTACGGCGGTCGATACTACTTTTGAGGTGAGCTCGAAAGAGTTCGCAAAGGTGGAAAATGCGACTCCTCTTATAACGGCCAACAATGAGGCTTACCTTACAAGTACCGACAGTATGCGGGTTGAGTTGGGTACGTTCGACTTTGGAGATATGAGTACAAAGGAATTCCAGTTTTACGTGAATGCGGCAGATACAGCGGCACTATCGGGCACTACGGGGTACAACTTATATCTAGATAACCTAAATACTCCTTTTGTATTTATCCCTGCTTTTAAAACGTTGTCGACTACTTCGTTCGTGGCCTCTCCTATCAAATTCACGCTGAGTGGAGTACATACTTTGTATTTAACGGTAAAGGGGCGGACTCCCAACTTGTGGTCGGCGGGCTTCTTGAAAGCTTCTTCGGGAGTAGGCATCGAAAATGTGCATGCTAATCCGGAAGCTAACTGGGCGGTTTATACCGAGGGAAGTACTCTGTATATCAGCGGACTGGAAGAGGAGAACATCACAGTATGTGATATCGCAGGGCACGTTATCTATACGGGAGTGAACAAAAATGGAACAGTATCGATTCCTTCTTTAAAGAGCCAATGCACGTATTTGGTGAAGATTGGGGGAAATTGTATAAAAATCTTTCTATAAAACAACTTAAAAATCAAAAAACATGAAACTGAAAATTTATGCTTTATTGGCTGTCGGAATTACTTGCCTATCTCCGCTACAGCTTCAAGCGCAAGATCTGGAACAGATTACTGAAGACACCCTACAGACAGGTGATGTCGTTGTGTTTCAAGAAGTACGCACCGGCCTGGCCTTAGGAAATGGAAATCAGGCTAACCTCACTACTTTTACTTCGGATAATACAAGCATCCAATTTATTGTGGAAGGTAACCATACAAATGGATACCAATTCTTAGTAAAGAGTTCTTCGGATGGCATCGCAGGCAATCATGCTGCTTCGGAGGTCTATCTTAATGGAGGTAGTAATGCTTGGGATGTGTATATCAAGGCTTACAATAAAAATTGCACTTGGAATCTTGATGTACCAACTAGCGGCATTTTTAAAATTAAAAATGCCAATGAAACAGGCAGCAATTATATAGGCGTAAATTATGCCGACCAATCTTCCGGTTATCCTTTATGGCGCGATAAGGCTGATTATAGCTATGATGATTTTACCACGAGTAGCACATATGGCATCTTCTGGAAAGTCTACAAAGTAGATATTAAAGGGGAACTGATGATTTGGCTGAATAAGGCTTACCAAGTAATTGATGAAACGGCCGGCACAAATGGGGTGAGCGATCTTCGGACTATCATTACTGCCGGAGAAGACGAGGCTAACTCTCCGGAGTCAACTCAGAAGACGGTTGCAGATATGGTACAAACCGTTAAGAAAGGTATCTTCACTTTCTTGGTAGCTAATGCTACAGGAGATACTCCGGTGGATGTTACTGCTTATGCTTTACAAAATGCGGACATGGAGAACGGCACATATGAACCTTGGGTGGATGCAACGAATATTTCGGACTTCCATACACAACCGGTAAGTGGACATTTCACTTTACTTACCGGCAACTTCTTGCAAACATGGAACAGCGCTAGTGATGCTGCGATTGGAAAAACAGGTAAAGTATATCAGCTGGCTACAGGCCTGCCTAATGGCACTTACAAGGTGACGGCTGCCTATACTGAGATGTGGGAAGGACAGAGCGAGGATCTTGTGATTGAGACGGGCACGAATGCGTATCTGTTTGCCAATGATAGTCGCACGGAATTAACGATCGACAAACTTTCGTATAATGGTTTCCCAACAACGGGCGGACGTACGGCTACTGTCGACAACGTAGTAGTTTCGGATGGCACACTGCAACTAGGAACACAATACGAGGGAGCTCACATGACGGTTTCAGCTCTCGACAATGTGCAATTGTTTTACAAAGGGTTCAACTCTACGGAGATGATTACAGCGCTCCAAAAACAGATTGATGGAGCAAAAAGTAGTGTGGTTGGCAAAAAGATGCAACAAACGGTTTCGGATGCATTAAATGCTGCGATCACGAAAGCGGAAAGTACTATCGCTGAAAGCGAACCTACGAAAACAAATTTGGAAGATGCAGGCACAGCACTAGGAGTAAGTATCGCAAATGCAGATACTTCGATGACTGCATATACGGTATTAAGTGATTCTATTGTAGCTGCAAATGCAATTTACGCAACAGCAACCGGCGAAAGTGCAACTACCTTGAATGCGGCTATCACTGTAGCACAAAATGCTTACAATGCTGCTCTTGAAAATGCAACTGAAGTTCGTAACGAAGCAAGTAAATTGGGAGCTGCAGTATGGGCTTATCAAATTGCTACTGCTTCTGCTAGCAAGCCGGTGAATATGACTAGCTTTATTCCGAATGCGGATATGGAAAGCGGTTCAGCTTCTCCTTGGACAGACGACACAAATATTTCGGACTTCCATACGCAATCGGTGGACGGACATTTCACGTTGCTTACCGGTCATTTCTTGCAAACATGGAACAGTACGAGTGATGCGGAGACCGGAAAGACGGGACGTGTATATCAAATTGTATCAGGCTTGCCTAACGGAGTTTATACTTTGAGTGCTGCCTATACTGAAATGTGGGAAGGACAGGAAGAGGATCTCGTGATTGAAACGGGCACCGGAATCCATTTGTACGGAAATTCGCAACAAACTGAACTGACTATTGATAAGGAATCTTATAACGGTTTCCCAACAACAGGCGGACGTACAGCTACGGTAAATAATGTATTGGTTACGGATGGTACTTTGGAAGTTGGCATACGCTACGAGGCTGCTCACATGACGGTATCGGCACTCGACAATGTGACCCTATCTTACTTAGGAGCTTCTCTTGTAGGCATCGACAACGTTAAAGCCGGAACAACGGAAACTGTGAATGTATTCACCGCTGAAGGTGGAGTAACGATAGAAACTGCTACACAGACTCCTATCGCGATTTACACAGAGGATGGCCGTTTAATTAAAACGGTATCTGTAGCTGCGGGTAGTACTTTCGTTTCACTGAAAGCCGGAATCTACCTGATTAAAGGAAAAGTCTTCATTGTGAAATGATTTTCTAGATAATTTAAAGTAGTTAGCCCTGCCTTCGCTGAATAGCGAAGGCAGGGCTTTTTTAGTACTTATAATTTTGACAAGAAATCAGAATCAGTATCACTCCCCTTTTTCATCCTTTTTGAACCATTTCTTTGGGAAAAGTTCTAAACAGTATGCATCAATAATGCAACAGAATATAAATCCAAATATTGTGCCCATGATTTCCATTTTTACGCGATGTTATTAATCTCTATTTTATATATCTGTATATGCCAATTCTGTGCCAAAGCTGTGGATTCATCACAATTCACTAGCTTTCAACGCTGTACAATAACACGATTTCGATTGGAAGGCTAACAGCCTTTTCATTTTGACATAATAGTTACCCCATTTTAGCATGAATGCAGATTGAGCACTAAAAAGAGATACTCCGGATTGCACTATATTGCACAAAGCTCAAGAGACGGGATTTAAAGAAAGTCCGCCTCTTGAGATTTAAATTTTGTAGTAAGAAAGTACTACTTCAGTGTGACTCCAAATACAAAGTGTACATCTTCTCTGTTAGGATTCCATATAAGTTGGGTGAAAATAGGCAACGAAAATTTGTCAGTGATCTGAATGTTCTTAGAGGCTTTAAAAGAAACATTAGTAACAGCAAAGCTCTCGTTTTTGTAGTTTGCAGGCGATTCAAACGGACTGAAGCCGACTGCTGCATTTAAACTTACATCTTTAACGGTAAATGGATAAGCGACTTCTCCATAAGAGGAATAGGCGTTTTTAACCTCTCCTTTAGCATTGGTCTTCTTATCCGATCCCCAGATCATCGTGTACCATGAAAAACTTAAAGGCATCTTCTTTATTGGCAAGGTATAGGATAATCCTGCTTCGAGAATATGATCTGTTTGGTGATTATCTAACTGGAAATAATGATTGTTGCCGTTTTCGTGCGTGTTATAAATGCCGGACTGGCCTCCCCACCAATAGTCTGCTACAGAGGCTGTAACGCCTTTTATGGTATAAGCAGCAGTAACATCAGCTTCTTTATATCCCTGTCCGGTAACATCTTCACTACCCCAAGCAGTTAACGAGAAGTTCCCGACGGTCATCCCTAAGCTAGGCTGCACCGAAGCTCCCGATTCGTACATTCCACGCCAAACGTATGAGCTGACCATGTCGCCTTGCAGACTAAAATTAACTTTGCAATCTTCTTGCGCATTACAAAAAATGGTTGGCACACAAAAGAGGACTACGGCTGCCGATAAATTTCTAAAAAGTGATTTTTTTTCTTTGTTCATGACTTTGTTTTTTACGTAATTATATTATTTATTGTTTTGATCGAGTGCTACATTTAGTTTGAGTACATTTACTTTTGCCGTACCAAAAATCCCTAAAAACGGCCCTTCGACAGCTTCATCTACAAAGGACTTCACCTTCAATTCGTTTAAGCCTCGGGCCATTGCTACCCGCTTTACTTGTATATAGGCACATTCCGGAGTAATGTCCGGATCAAGGCCGGAACCACTGGCAGTAACCATTTCGGCAGGCACTTGCTTTCGCTGTAAATAAGGGTGATGTACTAAGAAGGTATCGATGCGAGCTTTTACAACTAACAAATACTCTTTGTTCGTGGGGCCTTTATTACTTCCACAAGAACTTGTTGCATCATAGCCTTTACCTGCTGACGAAGGACGTCCCCAAAAGTAGGTTTCTTTGGTAAAGGACTGACCTATATTAGCAGCACCCACTACTTTTCCGTGGAGCGTAACTAATTCGGCATTTCCTTTATTGGAGTTTGTAAGGCGAGCAAAAATCCAGAGTGCAAACACATATACTACAGCGAGCATCACACAAAATGCAAGAGTTAGCTTGATTGACTTTATTAAATTTTTCATCTTTTCTATGTTTTAATAAGTTAGAATAAAAGACCGATAAAAAGATCTATTAATTTTATTCCGATAAACGGAGCAATTACACCTCCTACACCGTAAATTAGCAAGTTACGGCGAAGTAAAGCCGAGGCTCCAATTGGCTTATATTGCACACCTCTTAATGCTAATGGAATTAGGACAGGGATGATGATAGCATTGAAGATAACGGCACTTAGGATGGCACTTTCCGGACTATGCAAGTGCATAATGTTCAACGCTGAAAGTTCGGGAATAGCAATCATAAACAAGGCCGGAACGATGGCAAAGTATTTGGCCACATCATTCGCTATGGAGAAGGTGGTTAGTGTTCCTCTGGTCATAAGCAGCTGTTTTCCGATTTCTACGATTTCTATTAGCTTGGTGGGATCATTATCGAGATCCACCATATTGCCGGCTTCCTTGGCTGCTTGCGTTCCACTATTCATGGCAACTCCTACATTGGCTTGTGCTAAGGCGGGCGCATCATTGGTTCCATCGCCCATCATGGCTACCAGTTTGCCTGCATTCTGTTCCTTCTTGATATAGTTCATCTTATCTTCAGGCTTGGCTTCGGCGATGAAATCATCAACTCCGGCTTTCTCTGCAATATACTTCGCGGTAAGGGAGTTATCACCGGTTACCATCACTGTTTTTACTCCCATTTTGCGTAAACGTTCAAAACGTTCCTGAATTCCGGGTTTTATGATGTCCTGCAGTTCAATAACTCCTGCTATCTTCCTGTTGATGCAGACTACCAGTGGTGTACCTCCGTTCTTCGAGATGGACTGAACTTGCTGTTCTGTATCCTGAGGAAAGAAATTGCCGGCTTCTTCTGCCATCCTTCGAATGGCCTCGAAAGCTCCTTTTCGAATTTCGGTTCCGTCGACCAGATTAATACCGCTACATTTTGTTTCGGCAGAGAACTTCACCATACGGGCTCCCGTGGTATCGAGATCTCTCATCCGAAGATTGTTTTCATGCCCTAATGTAATAATTGATTTCCCTTCAGGAGTATCGTCTGAAACCGAAGAAAGCATGCAATATTTTACAAAATCGGTAAAGCTAACATCCATTGAGTTGCTTTGTGTAGGATAGAACTTTGTAGCTTTGCGATTACCAATGGTAATAGTTCCGGTTTTATCGAGCAAAAGAACATCAATATCGCCTGCTGTTTCTACAGCTTTACCTGATTTGGTAATTACGTTGGCACGCAAGGCGCGATCCATTCCGGCAATACCTATGGCAGAAAGTAAGCCACCGATAGTAGTAGGTATCAGACACACAAATAAAGAAATCAGAGAGGCTATGGTAAGGGTAGCTCCGGTGTAGTCGCCAAAAGGTTTTAAGGTGATGCATACAATGACAAACACCAATGTAAAACCAGCCAACAAGATGGTCAGTGCTATTTCGTTGGGCGTTTTCTGCCGTGAAGCACCCTCTACCAAAGCAATCATTTTATCGAGAAAACTCTCTCCCGGTTCGGTGGTGACTAACACTTTTATTTCATCGGATAGCACTTTTGTGCCACCGGTTATGGAGCTTTTATCGCCACCCGACTCCCGAATTACCGGCGCACTCTCGCCCGTAATGGCACTCTCATCGATTGAGGCCATGCCTTCTATTATTTCTCCATCTGAAGGGATGGTATCGCCCGCTTCACAGATAAAGATATCTCCTTTTTTAAGTGCTGAGCTGCTAACTATTACAACTTTTCCATTCACTATTTTTTTAGCCGGCGTATCTTCACGCGTCTTACGTAAGCTGTCGGTTTGTGCTTTGCCGCGTGCTTCGGCAATTGCCTCTGCAAAATTTGCAAAGAGGAGCGTTAGAAGCAGCATTATGAAGACAAACAGGTTGTATCCGAACGACCCTTGTGATGCATTACCCATAGAATAAAGCGTAACCAGCAACATGGTAAATGTAGAGACCTCTACGGTGAACATAATTGGGTTCTTAATCATTATCCGTGGATTCAATTTCACGAATGATTGCTTAAGGCTTTCCATTACTTGCTCCTTTTGAAATAAGGAGGCAGATTCATTCTTTTTCATATCTTATTCAATATCTTATTTTACAAACTTAAATGCTCAGCGATAGTGCTTAATGCCTGTATTGGGAAAAATGAGAGGGCTGCAATTATGAAAATAACAGCAAATGTCATCACCCCAAATGTAGCAGTATCTGTTTTTAACGTTCCGGCACCTTCGGGAATGTACTTCTTGTCAGCTAGTAGTCCGGCTATAGCAACCTGCCCTACTATAGGTATGAAGCGACTAAGAATCATCACGAGTCCGGTGGAAATGTTCCAGAATAGAGTATTGTCGACCAAGCCTTCAAAGCCTGAACCATTGTTGGCCGATGATGACGTGAATTCGTAAAACATCTCACTCAATCCATGAAAGCCCGGATTGTTAAGCCATCCGCCCTCTCCTGTAACATAGCCGGATGTATGCACAAACATCCATGCTGAAAGTGCAGTGCCGACAAGAATTAGGAAGGGATGAAAGAGTGCTAAAATTGTGGCAATCTTCATTTCGCGAGCTTCTACCTTTTTGCCTAAAAGTTCAGGGGTACGGCCCACCATCAGTCCACTGATAAACACGGTGATAATGATGAAGACATAATAGTTCATGAAACCTACACCAACTCCTCCAAACCATGAGTTAATTTGCATATTAAGCATCTCGGTCATTCCACTCAATGGCATCATACTGTCGTGCATGCCATTCACTGAGCCATTAGAGGTAACTGTGGTTGCGGAACTCCATAGAGCGGTAGCTCCGGAGCCAAAACGGACTTCTTTGCCCTCCATAGCTCCACCATGTTGAGTAATGCCCATCGCTTCTAATCGTGGATTGCCATGCATCTCTTGATAAACATTGATACTGGTACTCACTAAAAAGGCAAACAACATCACAGCAAATATGCTGTAAGCTAGTTTTTTACGCTTTAGATTAAAACCCAATGCAAAGATCATGGCCATTGGAATAAGCAAAAGGCTTATACACTCAACCATATTGGTTAGATAGCTTGGGTTTTCAAGCGGATGTGCAGAGTTAGCGCCAAAATAACCTCCTCCATTGGTACCTAATTGCTTGATAGCAACAATTGCAGCAGCGGGGCCTTGCGATATAGTTTGCTTGGCACCTTCCAACGTTGTGATATCCATTTTTCCATCAAAGCCCATTGGCGTACCTTGCAGAATAACGATAAAGCCAACAATTAAGGACAAGGGCAACAAGATGCGGGTGCAACTGCGAACAAGAAAATACCAAAAGTTACCTATGGTCTTTGTGCTCTTGGCTGCCATTGCACGCATAATGCCTGCCATAGCCGCCATGCCGGTCGCTGCGGTTATAAACTGGAACAGCATAACGACAAACAACTGGGTAAAGTAGGTTAATCCACTCTCACCACTATAGTGCTGTAAATCGCAATTTACTAAAAAGCTGATGCTAGTGTTGAATGCTTGGTGAAAGGACTGCGAAGGATTGCCATCCGGATTAAGTGGCAACCACGACTGGCAAACCAGTAAAAGCAGACCCCATAAAAACAGGAAGAAGTTCAACGTAAGCAATGCTTTCAAGAAATGCTTCCAGTTCATTTCTTCTTTCGAGTCGATTCCGCAAATTTTATATAGGAAGTTTTCCAACGGATTCATAAAGTCGGACCAACTTTTTTCTCCTTTATAAACTTTTGAGATGTACTTGCCTAATGGCCAAGCTAAGGCAACCATAAGCACGATCTGTGCAATAATTCCAATTAATTCTGTATTCATTTATGTCTGAATTTAATTTATTTGTTTTCTCTCTTTTTCAAAATTTCTCGGGCTTTATTAGCACATACATCAAATAGATGAAGATACCAATACCTAAGATAAATAATACTGTATACATAATCTTGATCCTCCTTTTCTTTAAATTTTTTCAAACCATTCTACACTCTTAAAAAAAATCACGAAGCAAGCTGCACCAATTAAACAGCAAATACTAATTCCTAAAATTTCATTCATCTCTTTTTTGTTTTATATTGTTATTAATATGTTTGCATAAGTATATGCCAAAATCATGCCAACCTGCGCCATATATATTCAAATCACTCAACAACAGGTACTTAACAAAAAAGGTCTCACCTGCAATGCAGGTGAGACCTTTCCATATTGGATAAACGGTTAACTCGTTTTGAAAATTTTTAGAGTTTATATTCTTCGATCTTTCGGTAAAGTGTGGTAAGTCCTATTTTCAGCAAACGGGCTGCTTCGCTTTTATTTCCTTGAGTATATTGTAATACACGTGCGATATGACGACATTCCATTGCCCCCATATCAAACTCAGATAATCTTTTTCCATCGGCATTTTCCATATGGATATTCTGCATATCAAGTGGAAGATCTTCCGGTTCAACGCAGTTATTGTCGCTCACAATCAAGCTTCTTTCAATCACATTGCGAAGTTCCCGAATGTTCCCTTTCCAAGGATATTCTTTAAATATGTTTATCACTTTTTCGGTAAGGCTAATTGGCGGATATCCAAGTTTCTCAGAAAAGGAACGCACAAAAAATTGTGCAAAGATCTCAATATCCTCTTTTCGCTCTCGAAGGGAAGGTATATGGATCTGGAAAACAGAAAGGCGATAAAACAGATCTTCACGAAAGTTTCCTCTCTCTATTTCGGCCTTTAAGTCACGATTAGTTGCTGCAATAATACGTACATTTACTTTTGTGGATTTGGTTTCACCTAACTTAATATACTCACCGGTTTCTAATATACGTAGCAATTTGGCCTGTAGTTCAAAGGCCATTTCTCCTATTTCATCTAAGAATAGAGTTCCGTTATTAGCCTCTTCAAACAATCCTTTTTTATCCTTCATAGCACCTGTAAACGAACCTATTTTATGGCCAAACATCTCGCTTTCCAATAGTTCTTTACTAAATGAAGAACAGTTTACGGCCACAAAATTATTCGTTTTTCTGGAACTATTCTGATGAATAGCTTGAGCAAAAACTTCTTTGCCGGTTCCTGTTTCTCCTGTTAATAAAACAGGGACATCCGTGGCAGAGACCTTTAATGCTAAGGACAGAACTTCCTTTATCTCTTTAGAATGACCTAAAATAGAGTCTAAAGAATACATTGCACTAGCCTTAGTCTCCTTTCTATTCACTAAATTATTCGTTCGTGCCTTTTCCATAGCCCGACTAACCAATGGAATAATCTTATTATTTTCATTTCCTTTGGTTATATAATCGAACGCTCCATTTTTAATAGCTTGCACACAATCGGGTATATTGCCATGAGCCGTAAGCAAAACGACTTCTATTTTAGGATATCTCTTTTTTATATTTGCAACAAGCTCTATTCCATTTCCGTCTGGTAAGAACACATCACAAACAACTACTTCAGGGGCATGAAATTCCAGTAGTTTTAAGGCTGACTTACAGTCTGCGGCGCTGAGCACTTCATATCCTTCAAGTTCCATTAAGCGAGTTAGAAGTTTCCGAATCTGTGCTTCGTCATCCACAATAAGTATTTTATCCATCTATTTTTCTAAAGACTAAATAAATTAATAGATGGAGTTATTTAGTCGAATTAGCGCTACAAAGACTATCTGTATCCTTCCATATTTTCACTTCCTCTGCTTCGATGGCAGTACCTATGGAAAAAGCACTATAGTTACTTTCTTTATTATTCAGATTATCGATTCTACCATAAGCATTTACGCAAACATCACCTTGTGTAATAAAGGTAGGAGTCTCTTTATGAACTAATAGGATGTCTTTGAGGCGGGTTTTCAGAAAATGCATATCCAGATTCTTATCAGTACCCTTCTTTAGAAATTCTGTAGAGGGAAGGAATGCATTTTTCACTCCTTGTTCTTCGAGGTAGAAACTAAACAAAGCGGAAGTAATAAGTTCGCCTTGTGCTACAATCTGCTTTTCTTCGATAGGCTTTAAGGTTTCCCTGGTAAAAGTCCAAATCACACGCAAGCAATCAAGTATATAGTTTACTGCACGTTCTCTAATACCCTCTGTATTTAGTAGACTATTTAGGAATTCGAAAATTTTGAATTCCAAGCGCGTAATCGCCTCATGCGCTTTCTCTATTTCGCGACTAAAAAAATAAGCCGCTATTCTTTGTAAACTGATAACAGCCTCTGATGGAGCAGAGAGAACAACGACTTTAGGAGCATTGTCACGGATGACGTTTGCTACACTCTTTACCTTTTCTATTGAATCAATTGATGATCCTCCAATTCTATAAATCTTCATTTTTTTCTTTTTTAATCGTGGTAACTAACTTGTTATTTTTATAAGTACCCTTTCATTATGGCATGGTGTTTACCAAAATAGAATGAAATAGGCAGTCCGCATTCTCTTCTTGTTTTCATAGAAACAAGCTAATATCCCTTTCCTACAAAAAAAGAATGCTTTTGGCCGAGGTAACTATACTATATATAGCTCAAATGCCATGCCAAAAGATACATATGGCAGTTATTAAGAAGTAAACGGTTCGTTAAAGAATAAAGAACCGTTTATCTATTATGCATTTATTAGGGCGAATGTTAAAAGAAACGGTTGCAATGATCAGAATTACTTCCACACATTGCAACCGTTAAATTTTAACCTAATAGTAGTATTCTACCATCGATTGTAGTGCACGTTCTCAGGCTTCCATTTATCCTTCGGAGCAGGATCTTCACCCGGATATCCCATTGGAATGACATTCAACGGGATGATGTGAGCAGGGAGGTTGAGCACTTTCTGAACCGCTTTCACACGTTCCTTATCGGGATAAACGCCTGTCCATACTGCGCCTAGCCCTAAAGCATGTGCAGCCAACAAGATATTTTCCGAGGCTGCAGATACATCGAGCACCCAATTTTGAGCACCTTCACCTTCCATGGCTTTACTCAGGTCGCCACAGGCTACAATAACCATTGGTGCTTTGGTTATCATCTTTGCATAGGGAAGATTCGCGGCTAGGGTTTGAAGCACAGCTTTATCTTTTACCACAATGAAGCCCCAAGGTTGCTTATTCATGGCAGTAGGTGCTGACATACCGGCTTTTAAGATTTGGTTGACTAGTTTATCGTCGACCGGTCTTTGCTTATAATCGCGAATGCTGGTACGGGTAAAGATATTCTCCAACACAGGAGAGTCGGTGGAGGCCACGGCAGAGTCGGTGGAATTCGAGGTGGTTGCTTTCTCGCTGGGGAAGAATGCTAATTTGACTGACAGGATTACTAACGCTATGGCTAGTAACAGGTTTAGTGCTTTGGAAGTATTCATATTCTTTTATTTATTGGATTGAGCGACTTTAAAAAGTGTTCCTGTGGGGCAAACGAAGCGGCAATACGGGCGTTGAATGACACACGAGAGTAATAAGAAGACGAGACCTAAAACAAGGACTGGTGTTGCTGCACTCTGAAAGAGGAAGGCGGAGAACACTTCGTAATCCATCAATTGAAATCCGACTCCACACCACATCACTAGCATGATCACTGCCCAAAGGCCTTCACGGAAATAGCCTAGGTATTTAACGGTTTTGGCTTGCAAGCTGATTTTATACGGCACTGACTTTCCAACCAACTCTTGAAGCGAACCCATGGGGCAAAGCCACATGCAATAGTGTTCTTTTTTCCCAAATAGTGGTAACACAAAGGCACCGACAAGGAGCAGCAATGGGATAATGGACAGCCACAGGTTGACTCCCTGTGAAAGGAAATTGGTTAATAAGGAGAGCGAGATAAAGCTGCCACTCCAAAAGCCTAATACGATGACGTTCAACACGAGTTGTACGGTGCGCATCTTTTTCGACTTGAAGAAGTAAGGGAGGATAAGGCCGCTCAACACTACTAACAATACGCAAACAAATTTCAAATCCGGTTTCCACGTATCGGTCTCTTTTACGAGGTGAGAGGAGTGCTTTGCATAGCTCATGGCACGCTGCACGGATTTTATGACGGCTCGCGAGGAGAAAGTAGCTCCCGACACGCCATCAACTTGTTTAGCAGCAGCCTCATCGGGCGACAAGTTATTCCATGCAGAGAGGAGTCCGCTCTGCTTTACCCGACTGAAAAACGAGGGGCTTTCCGCATTCCTGAGCGGTACGACCTTCACGATGCGTCCGGCTTTCATATAGATGTCGAGAGGTACATTCCCGGCATATCCTACAATGTCTTTTGCGATCTGAGTGGTCGATATGATGACGGTTCCATCGGCTGTAGTGCGGATGGTGTCATCGGCTGCGGTAGTAACTTTATCGCCTTTTTGTATCTTACTCGATGCGAGTGGAATGCCAAATACTTTTTGTTCTTTATTGATGGCTACGGCCAATAGCAACAAAAAACAAGTGAGAAGGCTTACCAATTGTTGAATTCCTACCTGAAAGGATTTGTGCTTTTTCTTTCCCATACTAATACCTCGTTTTATACTTTGATTTTCTTCTTCGGATGCAAAGATATAAAACAATAATGGGAATAGGAAAGCACTTACGTTTTTTTGTTATTTATTCACCTGACTAGTCGGCCGTCTTTTTCCAAAAGCACGAAGTAATGTCAATCATCTTTTGATCGAAAATCCGATAAAGGCGTTGATTGGTGGCACGTGATTTCAAAGCGCCAAGTTCTTGCTGATAAGGGCCTAACTTGATGTAGTCGAAAAACTGCAAGTCGAAGTCCTCCGGCAATTGCGGTCGACCGGAATACCACCCTACTTTTAGGGTTATAGGAGCTTCGCGACGAAGGTATTCGGCTAACTGTTGCACTTCGCACGGAGAAACATCTCCACCCATGAAGCAGATGCAGGTGATACCACCCTTATAGGTGACAAGCAGGTTCGACAAAACCTCTTCGGTAA
>Ga0302170_10000579_pt1 | contig 14564 bp, 17 predicted proteins | sample I_Fen_N2_1_FD_193492 | JGI IMG/M metagenome (GOLD analysis project Ga0302170, IMG submission 193492) | Peat permafrost microbial communities from Stordalen Mire near Abisko, Sweden - I_Fen_N2_1 | ecosystem: Environmental > Terrestrial > Soil > Wetlands > Permafrost | place: Sweden: Abisko...
GCTCCCGAAGGTGGAGCTTTGCTCTCTATTTTTATGGGTGGCGTACGTCGTCAGGATCTGATTCAACTCGGCGACGCAGAAATCACTCACATAGTGGAGAAAGAATGCAAGGAATTGCTTGGTTTAAATACCTTCTCGCCTGATTTATTCAAAATTATTCGTCACAATTGGGCGATTCCGCAATATGGCGTGGAAAGTGGCGAACGTTTTTCGACCATCAATTTACTCGAAAAACAATATCCCGGTTTACAAATCGGTGGTAACCTACGTAACGGCATTGGCATGGCCGACCGTATCAAACAAGCGAAAGAACTGGCGCTAAACGCACTTTGATGTTAGAGTAACTCCAGCGTTTGAGCAAGTCCGGTGCGGGAGGAAATCACTTCACCGATCACAATAATAATGGGTGTGGGATAAACGGTTTCGCTGCCGGCAAGTTCCTCAAGTGTACTCAAAAATTCAGTTTGATCGGGCAAAGACACATTATGCACCAATGCCACCGGAGTTTTCGGATTACGGCCTTCGGCAATGGCTTTGGCAGCAATTTTATGAATGGTAGAGCCGGCCATAAAACACACCAGGGTATCGGTGTTGGGCAAATGAACATCGGAAGTATGACCGGTAATAAAGGCCACCGACTTAGCAATTCCCCGCAGCGTTAATGGTATTTGAGTGAGCGATGCAACAGCAATACCGGTTGAAATTCCGGGGATAACAGACACCTGCACACCACTTCTTTTAAGAAACTCCACTTCTTCACCTCCATGAGCAAAGATCATAGAATCACCACCTTTCAGACGTACGACTTCATTACCTTCGAGTGCCGAATTTAAAATCAATTGATTAATTTCCTCCTGCTCATGACTGTGACAATGCTTCCGCTTGCCCACGTACACTTTTTCTCCTTTATATTTACTCAAAAAAGCCTGATCAATCAAGTCGTCATGAAAAATAACATCTGCTTTCGCTAGTGCTTTATCACCTGCAATGGTCAATAAATCAGGATCGCCCGGTCCAAAACCAACCAAGGTTACCTTTCCATATCCAATATGATTTTCATTCAATCTTTCAACTATATTTTTAGAGGCAATATCGTTTTTTAATTCATTTTCCATAATGAGTAATTATAATTTTTCGTGTTAGTGTACAGGCTCTTAATTTATTGCAAAGTAATTCAAAAAAATGCAGGTATACAATCGCAGTATGATGGCATTTTTATACCATAAACATGGTAGTAAATAGTCAAGAGCCTGTTTATATGAATATCGCTTTAAAAACCGTTTTAATTATACTGATTTGTTGTACTTTATCTTTTATCATTCATCCATTCATTAAGAAAGTCTTCTACCAATGGATTCAACTCACTACTAATGAGTTGTTCTTTTAATTTCTTATCGTTCCCAGCCTGTTCAATTATTGACGCTCGGCATTGCTTTATCCTTTCCATATCATCGCCAAGATCAGGTTGAAGTGATTCTTCAAAAAATAGCTTTAATTTATGACTCAAATAAGGAACTTCGCCCGAAGTTCCAATAGCTAACATTAATGGTGGACGACTGACCAGTGCCGGTACATGAAAATTGCTATTCTCAGGATCAGATACATCATTGACCAATAAATGAGCCGCGCTAGCTTCGTGCCTGATAGCAGCGTTTGTCTCTTTATTATTCGTCGCAGCTATTATCAACTGAAAACCCTTTGTGTCATTCGTTTCAAACTTTCGTTTTATCCAAACCAACTTATTATCATCAATAATCAAAAGCAGTTCGGCATTCACCTCAGGTGATATAATCTGTGGTAAAGTACCTGCGCTAAGTAGTCCTTTTACTTTGCGCAGAGCAACAGTTCCACCACCAACCACGAGGCAGCGAAAGTCTTTCAACTGAAGAAAAACAGGATATGAATTCATTGTTTAGTTACGAAGGTTTGGTTACGAGTTACGAGAGATAGGATATCTAATCAAATAGAACAGTCTTGTCACTATTCTATTGTAACTCGTAGCTAAGAGTCTATTTTTCAATACCTACGCGAGCTGGGATTCCTTTATCGAACGGATGTTTGATACATTTCATTTCAGTCACCAAATCGGCTCGCTCCATCAACCAGTCGGGGGCATTACGACCGGTCATCACAATTTCCATCGTGTCCGGTTTAGCATCAATCAACTCCAGCACTTCTTCTTTCGTTACAAAGCCCTGCACAATAATGTGGTTGAATTCATCCAGAATTAGCATGTCGAACTCAGCCGTTTTTACCAATTCGCAGATGAAAAAGAACCCCTCACGAATGGTTGCTTTTAGTTCCGCTAACTCTTCTTCATTCATATCCCAGGTAAATTTGGGAGACGTGTCAATCCGTTTCACAAAGAAGTTTTCGAGCGTTTGTGCCAACATCACTTCACCGGTAGCGCGGGTTTTCATAAACTGCACCACTCCAACTTTGAACCCTCTGCCGTGAGCTCTGAATGCCATTCCAAAGGCAGCTGTCGTCTTGCCTTTCCCGTCGCCGGTATATACTTGTAATAATCCGTTTTTCATTGTTTCAACATTTTAAATTGTTTTTATTCTTGCCATTAATAAATCATAATCCGAATACACTTCAGGATAGTTGATAGCCGGACGTTGGATAATAATCACTTCGGCATTCATCTGATTGGCAGCCTCAATTTTCTCTTGCAAACCTCCTTCGGCACCGCTTTCTTTGGTTACCAAAAATTGGATATCGAATTCTTTGAGTAAAGCCATATTCAATGCAACTGAGCCAACGCCACACATCGCTATTACATTAACGGGGTTTAGTCCGGCTTGTTCACAGAGAGCTATACTATCGGAAGTAGACAACACCCGTGCATAGAGCCTTTCGACTCCTAATGGGATAAACTTGGCTACGAACTTGGAACCCGTGGTCAGCAATATGTTTCCCTGTTTATCTGCCAGGTATGCAACCGCCTCTTCGTAATCATCCACATAGGTGGCATTTTCGAAACGGGTATTGGCACGCTCGAAACGCAGATAAGGCACACCTATTTTTTCTGCTGCAAGCATAGCATTACTGGAAACTTCGGCTGCAAAAGGATGACTAGCATCTACCACCAGCCTTACACGATAGTTTTGAATCAACTGCTCCATTCCGTCTAAACTCAGCTTACCCTGCACAACTTCGATACCAGGAAATTCGGAGAGCTGTCGCCCGAAATCCGTAGTTACCGAAACAACTACCGATAGACCTGCTACTACGAGCCGCTCACAAATTTCCGTAGCATTACTCGTGCCTCCAACTACCCAAATCATATGCTGCTGCATTTAAATTTTATACCCGCGCGGGGTAATCATTTTTCCATTGCTGAAATAAGTCTGCGAATTGCCAATGATGAGTGTTGTAGTCATATCGATGGTGTGTTCCAGCATTTCGGCCAGGGTGGTATGCGTTACAGCCGCTTCTTCGCGCATGGCATTGCGCACAATGGCCACCGGTGTTTGCGGGCTACGATGCCGCAGCACGATGTCGGTGAATATCCGGATTTGCTCTACGCGTTCTTTGCTTTTGGGGTTGTATACACAAATCACAAAATCGCCTTCAGCCGCGTTTTCGGTACGTTTTTCTATCACCTCCCAAGGCGTCATCAGATCGCTCAGACTTACTACTGCAAAGTCGTTCATCAGTGGAGCTCCTGCCAACGAAGCCGATGACAGGGCGGAGGTAATACCCGGTACAATTTCCACTTCAATACCGTTTTGGGCTTTGTCTACCATTTCGAGCACCACGCCGGCCATGCCGTACACGCCCGAGTCGCCGCTACTGATCAGACACACATTTTTACCACTCTCAGCAATTTCCAACACCATAGCACACCGTTCCACTTCGCGGCGCATACCCGACGAAACAACTTCTTTGCCTTCAATCAGTTTTTCGATCAGTGCAATATAGGTTTTGTAGCCTACCACCACATCGCATTGTTTCAATACCTCAATGGCTCTCAGGCTCAGATATTCTTCGAAACCTGGACCGGTTCCTACGACAAAGATTTTTCCCTTCATATTCTTATATGCTTTTTACACGGCCGATTCGAAAATGGCGACCGTTATTCCTTCTTTTGATTTTTTTCTACTGATAAATTCTCCCGCTCTTCCTCCGGCAATAAATGCAGCCGGTTCGCAAACCCCCGACACACCTACCTGCGATTTTACAAATGCTGAGGAGCTAAAATCCTGTTCAATCTTTTCTATTTCCGCAGTTTCTACAAATACTGCCGGCACTCCAAAATGAGCCGCGGCATCAAGTATTCCTTGTTCGTCCGACTTAATATCTATTGATGCCAATTTCCTGATACTCATTTCGCTAATTGAATTCAATTGCAATTGTTCGGTCACAAAATCAATGATTCGTTGACCGGGAATGCCACGCTTACACCCTACCCCTACAATGATATTTTGCGGAATGAGTTGTGCAAAGGGTACTTTCTCCGCTAAATTAGTCCGACTACTAACCACTACCAATCCATCGGCTTCAGCTTTATTCAGCGTGGGATAACAGGCAGGTAAAGTCAACAAACTATCATTTCTCCAACCTACCTTCTGCCCGTTCACCGTCATGGCGGTGAGTGTTTTTGCATCGTGCATGGACTGAATGATGAGTTGATGCTTTTGGGCAATCATATCCACCGAAGGCATGCCCTGCACATCCGAAGCCGTGGTTATTACTGCTGTTCCACCTATTGAGCCAGCTATTTCAGTAGCAACGGCATTGGCACCACCTAAATGTCCGGAAAGTAAACTTATCGCAAATTGACCTTTTTCATCGAGCACCACTACCGCCGGATCGACGGTTTTACCCACCAGATGCCGGGCAATGCTGCGCACCACAATACCCGTAGCCATAATATACACCAGGGTTTTATGGCGGTCGAAAAGTTGAGCCGTAAACGTGCTTAAGTCAGGCTCGATGGGGGTACATTCCTCATCGTGCCATTTACCCAAGGTGTAAATCACCGAATCCGGGAATTGTACTTTTAGCTTTTTGGCCAATGCCAAGCCCTGCTGCGTGATGGCAATTATTCCCCACATGGTGTTTTCCCTTGTCGGTATTCATGTGTAAATCCGGCATCGTACAACTTCGAATTGTTGTATTCCGTACCCAGAAAATCGCCTACCAGAATCATAGCCGTTTTCCGGATTCCGGCTTCCTTTACTTTCAGTGCAATGTCGTTGAGCGTTCCGCGCACCACACGTTGATCGGCCCAGGTGGCTTTTTCGATAACAGCTATAGGCGTTGAATCGCTATAATGTTTCGTCAACTTCTCCACCAGTTTCTCCATCATGTGTACCGACAGGAAAATGGCCATCGACGTTTTGTGCGAGGCCAACAGCTCTATCTGCTCCAGTTCGGGCACCGGCGTGCGGCCTTCGAAACGGGTACAAATGACGGTTTGCGAAATTTCGGGCACGGTAAATTCTTTGCACAACACCGATGCCGCTGCGGTAAACGAGCTTACGCCCGGTATCACTTCGTATCCAATTTGCAATTTGTCCAGTTCTTCTATCTGCTCACGGATAGAACCGTAGATAGAAGGGTCGCCGGTATGCACGCGAGCCACCGACAGTCCCTCTCCGCAAGCTTTTTTCATTACCTCAATGATTTCGGGCAAATCCATTTCGGCACTGTTGTAAATTACAGCCTTGCTGCTGCAATTAGCCAGCACCTGCGGATTGACCAGCGAGCCGGCGTAAATAATCACATCAGCCTCACCAATGGCTTTGTGCCCTTTGAGCGTAATCAGTTCCGGATCGCCGGGACCGGCACCGATAAAATAAACTTTTGATTCCATTATTCTGTTTTTGATACTATTACTGTTGTAAAATAAGGTATATCTCCCTTCAGATCCTCCGCGTTGTACGACACCGTCTGGGTTTCTTTTCCGGCATTGGTCACCATCACCATTTTCCGATCGGACCGGGTTTGCAAGGCGTCGAACAGTTGCTTGCCATAGGCCGACACCTTCATGCACACAATGGTATGAACCGATTGCAGTTTTTCCCATGCTTCCGGGTTAAACTCCGAAATCACTGCCATGCTCTCGTCACCCTTCACCAACGGTTCATTCAGCAAATTGCTGATAGCCGAAAATGAATAGATGCCTGGGATGGACACAATGTCGATACCCTGATCTTTCATATTGTCGAGCAAATAAATATAAGTGCTGTACAACATCGGATCGCCCAGGGTAAGAAATGCCACGTTCAGTCCGGCATCAATCTTTTCGATAATGCGCAGGGCATTGTCGCGACGAATTTTGGCCTTGGCCTCTGCATCCCTGATCATGGGAAAGGTCAGCGTAAGCACTTCCACTCCTGCTTTGAGATAAGGGCGTGCAATATCGTGCGCCACGCTACCTGCTTCCCGCTTGCTTTCGGGGACAGCCAGCACATCGATGTTAGCCAGTACCCTGACAGCTTTAAGTGTCAACAGTTCTGGATCGCCGGGACCCACTCCAATTCCATAAAATTTTCCTTTCATCTGTAATAATTGTTTTTTATATCATACATCACCAGTTCTACATTATACTTTACCACTTATATGTCATATAATACCACTTATATCTCTTGTAATACTACTTATATGCCACACAATACCACTTATATCTCTTGTAATACTACTTATATCTCTTGTAATACTACTTATATGCCACACAATACCACTTATATGACATACATTACCACTTATATGCCATACAATACCACTTATATGACACACATTACCACTTATATGCCATGTAATACCAGCACTACATCGTATTTCACCACTGAAGAATCACCCAATTCTCAACTTTGTTCATCCAACCAAACGGAAGAATGATCCATTCATCTGTCTCCGTTTTTCACTACTCCACTCCTTTCTTCTAATGGAAAAGATCTATAACCGTGTTGATGAAATAATAAATATAGGTGATTGCGGCCGGAACATTTCGGCATTACCCAACTTTTCAATGCGGTTAATGCTTACCTGAATAATCTCAGGTGCACTAAAAGCTAGACTATCCAATAACTGTCGAGCGTCTACAAGCGTATTCAGACTCACTGCATTAATAACCAACCGTGAACCTACGCGACAGTTGAACTCTACCCAATCAATTATTTCTTTCAGATTGCCTCCTGAACCGCCAATGAATATTTTATTCACGCCCGATAAGTTCGCTAACGCATCGGGTGCTTTTCCTTCGATTATCTTTACGTTTGGCGTTTCGAACTTCAGCGCATTTAGCCGTATCAGTTCCAATGCCTTTGCTTTTTGCTCCACGGCATACACCGTGCTTTCGGGGAGCAAGCGCGCCATCTCAATACTTACCGAACCGGTACCGGCTCCCACATCAAGCAGGCAATCGCCCACTGTGAGCTGGAGTTTCGATATGGATAAAATGCGGATTTCTTCTTTGGTCATGGGCACATCGCCGCGGATAAATTCGCTATCAGGGATACCCGCAGTAAGTTGTTCTAACTTTTTATTCATTTGATATAAAGTCTTTATTTATTATGATTACCGAGCAAAGTCTGAAATCATGCTGTTGATCTTTCAATTCATTGGCAGTGCCAAAAAGGATTTGTTCATCGGGATACGATAAGCGATTTCCAACATACATCTCACATTCACCCAATCCATTTTCGGATAAATGCATGGCTATTTGTTTCCACGAATTCAAACTATCTGTCAATAAAAAGGTTTTTCGGTTCGATTTTACTTTCATCACATAGTCCACCGTCATGCCATGCAAACTACCTATCCATGCGTCGTGATAAGTCATGGCAAGCTTAGCAAAAAAGTATTGGTAGCTGCTAATGCCCGGAATAACATTCAACTCATCGGCTGTGAAATGACGCAACAGCGTTGTAAGTAAACTATGGAAACCGGTATCGCCGGAAACCAGAACGGTAATAGCTGTATGATCTGAGGTTTTTAATGTCTCAATAATCGTATCGATATTATTGCTCAAAACCAACGTTTCTTTATCGCTCACATTGAATATCTCCAAATGACGACTTCCACCTACTACCAACGTGCTTTCAGCCACCAACCGAAACACTTCCGGCACAATGAGCTCCCGATTACCCGGACCGATTCCGCAGACATTGATCTTTTTAGCGTTATGTTGTTGTTCTGACATGTTCTTTAGTTGATAATTGACAGTTGACAATTTATAATTGATATTCTTTTGCTCCGGCCGTTTTTCCAAGCAGCCCTTTGTCTTGCGAGAAGACTATGACTTCAATGGCTGCTTTATGGCGGATATGTTCCTCACAGCGGCGCTGAATGACTGTGCTCAGGTAATCAAAAAATCCCGGAGCAGTGATATAGTCAATGGCTTCCTCCGAAGTATTGCTTTGCATGATATGCGAAAATGCTGCAGCATCGCCGCTGTACTGCATATAGTGCGCTGCCATTATTTCATTGCGCGCATCGGCCACACTGCTGTGCGTGTGAAATATCCCGCCGGCTACTTTTACCAGTTTCCCAATATGCCCTACCAGCAGCACCCTGGTCATTCCGTTGCGCACCGCTTCGTGCAACATATACCCGATAAAATTGCTGGTGGTCACGGTACAGTCCTGCGCCTGCGGAATGTGCGTGGCAATAAATGTTTGTCCGTAGTTGCCCGGCGTAAGTACTATGCCGGTACAGCCTTTTTCTTTGAGCATGGATACTTCCAGTGCCAAGGATTCTTTAAAGGCCTCGTCGGACATGGGCACTACAATGCCCGAAGTACCCAGGATGGAAATGCCTCCCACTATGCCCAGTCGTTCGTTGAATGTTTTTTTTGCGATCTCCACTCCCGCCGGAATGGACAGCTGAATGCTTATTCCCCTTTCGTCCATCACCGACTGCACGGCTTCGGTAATCATACGCATGGGTGTGGGATTTATCGCCCAACTGCCCACCGGTACCTGCAAGCCTTTTTTGGTAACGCGTCCTATGCCCGTACCTCCTTCGATAATTAAGCGGTTTTCGGTGTTGAACGAGGCCCGCGCATACACTTTGATGCCGTTGGTCACATCGGGATCGTCGCCCGAATCTTTGATCACCGCACAAGACACCACCTCCTCGCTGCGCTCCACATCGCAGATACTCAAGGTGAGCATTACACCCGCCGGCGTAGAGAGCTGCACTTCGGTGAGTTCCTGTCCCGACACCAACATGGTAGCTGCAGCCCGTGCAGCCGCAGCTGCACATGAACCGGTAGTGTAACCGTATCGGTAGGTTTTTCCATTTATGTAACGGGTAGCGAATAACATCTTTTTATCGTTGGGTGTAAAGCAATGCATTCAGTATGGCTACAGCCACCGTACTTCCGCCCTTGCGTCCGTTGGTTACAATGTAGGGCACACCGGTTTTCTTGATAAATTCTTTCGACTCACTTGCTCCCACAAAACCCACCGGCACACCAATAACCAGTGCCGGACGTACTTTGCCTTCCTGAATCAGTTCGCCCAACCGCACCAGGGCTGTAGGTGCATTGCCGATAACAAAAATCCGGGTATCGGGATCTTCAACCGCCTTTTCAATGCCCAGAATAGATCGGGTAAGCCCTTTTTCTTTCGACAGGGCAGCCACTTCGGCATCGTCCACATACGTATACAACTCGCAATTCAGTTTTTTCAACATCGGTTTGCTCACTCCGGCTATGATCATGCGTGTATCGCTGTATATCTTACAACCCGCAACGAGGGCAGCCACCGCCGAGGATACGGCACCGGACTGTATTTCGGTAATGCGTGCATAATCAAAATCGGCTGTGGTATGTACCACCCGCTTCACAATGGGAGCCAGCTCCGGCGACAGGTTTAAATGTCCCAACTCTTCGGTAATGATCTCGAAACTCCGGGTTTCAATATCTGCCGGATTCAGTATTATATAGTTTTTTGCATCCATAAGTCAATTATTTGGTGATAAAAAATGGGTTCGGACCAGAAATGGAAGTGCGCATAACCGCCCAGCACATTTTTATATTTCAAGCCACACGCCCAGCTTTTATTTTTTTCGGGTTTAGTGAGCTGATAACTCATTGCATAATTAGGTTCTTCCGCCGCCGGAATAATCCGCGAACGGTGAAACTCGTGTGCGCGGGTCACAGATTCATTGTAGCTCACGTTGCAATATCCAAAGCGTTGCAAACGACCGGTCATCTGTACCTTGCAGTTGAATGCTCCTACCATCGGATTAAAATGACCTTCCGCATCTTCAATTCCGTCTGTCAGGTACATTAATCCGCCACATTCGGCAAAAATGGGCAATCCCCACACAGCAGCCGTTTTCAGTTCCTGCAGCATGCTTTTATTTTCAGATAACTCCCTGGAAAATACTTCGGGATAACCTCCACCAATGTAAATTGCATCAATATCAGGCGGTAAACATGCATCGTTCAGCGGACTAAAATAGACCAGTTCGGCGCCATTTTCTTCCAGCAATTCCAGATTATCCTGATAATAAAACTGAAAGGCCTTATCGCGAGCCACAGCTATTCGCAATGAACTAAGATCGCGTTTCCACGGTTCAGCTAGCTCTAAGCTTACAGTTTGTATCTTGGCTTGCGTGGCTATTTCCGCCAAAAGCTCCACGTCGATTGTCTCTCTCAAAATGTCGGTTAGCTTTTCAATCTTCTCATCCAATCCCATTACTTCTCCGGCCTGCACCAATCCCAGGTGACGGCTTTCGAGCGAGATGTCACTGTTGGTCGGCAGGTAGCCTACACAAGGCACTCCGGTATGTGTTTCGATATACTTTTTCAGAAAAGCATAACTATCGGCATTGGGCACATGATTCAGTATCACTCCCGCCACATTCACCTGCGGGTCAAAATGCTTAAAACCGCTGACAATAGCCGCCACACTCTGGTACATACTTTTGCAACTCACCACCAACAGCACAGGCAGGCCGAGCAACTTACTCAATTGGGCAGCACTTCCCGTGGCTTCGTCGCCCATGCCATCGTACAAACCCATCACCCCTTCCACCACCGCAAAATCTTTCTTTTCGGTATGTTTGGCATAAAGATGTTTTATCACCTCCGGCCTCATTAAAAATGTGTCGAGGTTGTAAGACGGCGTTCCCGTTACCTTCCGGTGAAAAGCCGGATCGATAAAGTCGGGGCCCGTTTTGAATGGAGCGATCTTGTACCCCCGTTCTGCCAATAAGCTCATCAAACCTATGGTAACGGTGGTTTTTCCGCATCCGCTGTTTGTTCCTGCAATCAGTATTCCTCTCATGAGCGAGTTTTTATATGTTCTATCAGTTCATCCATCGTCTTCGGATTCTTTGCATCGCTGTTCAGGGCTTTAAACACCTGCAATATAAACGGAAGCTCCAGCTGACTTTGTTTCAAAAGTTCCTCGTTGGCAAACACTTCGTTAGGCGTTCCCTCTCCTACCACACGGCCCTTGTGCAGCACTACCATCCTACCGGCCCACTGATAGGCAAAGTTCATATCGTGGGTGGAAATGATAATGGTTTTACCGGCTTTATGCAGTTTTTCGAGCAATACAATAATCTCCGCCGCATGTGCAGGGTCGAGCCCCGCAGTGGGTTCGTCGAAAATGATAATGCGGGGATTCATTGCCAGCACCGAGGCAATGGCCACCCGCTTTTTCTGTCCGTAGCTCAGCAAATGAGGCGGGCGATCTTTCAGGTTCTCAATGTCGAGTGCCGCCAAAGCACTGTCTACCCGGAGCCGCACTTCATCGCGAGACAACTCCATATTCAGCGGACCAAAAGCCACTTCTTCGTACACACTGGCCGAAAACAGCTGACTATCTGGTTCCTGAAATACGATACCCACCTGCTGACGCAATGCCATAAGTTCACGCTTGCTGTATCCTGTTTTTTTCCCATCAAAAAAATATTCACCCTTTCGGGGTTTCAATATACCATTCAGCAACAGAAACAGGGTGGATTTTCCCGCCCCGTTGGCTCCTGCCACCACCAGTTTCTCGCCTTCGGACACCGAAAAACAAATATCGTCAATAGCTGCTGTGCTATCGGGATACTGGTAGCTGATGTTTTTCAGTTCAATCATATTTCAGTTACGAGTTACGAGGGTTTAGTTACAAGTTAATAATTGAGTTCGGAATAAGCCCGGATTCATTTTTCAAACTATATAATTCAATATTACGGTGCGCTGCACCTAATGATGATAATTGAACCTAATACTACATATATTTGGGGACTCTGTCCCTCAAAAAAGGTGCAGCGCACCGGACTATTTGTAGAAATTTAATCAAACACATAAACCGAAGGTGCAGCGCACCGACATATTATCTTCGGATGTATGTAATAACCAAAATATATTATTAAGTTGAATATGCTTTTTCAGTTATTATTAATACCGAACTCAGACTAATAGGATAGGCCTTTAGGCCTATCAAAAAGAATTCGGTTTTAGCCCTATCAAAAAAAAGATTCCCAGCAGCACAGCAAATAGTATTACCGATACCAGTATAAATCTTTTGCCGGTCTCCCATTCCGCAGGCAAGCTGTATATTCTTCCGCTATATCCGCGCGATTCCATGCTGTGAAACAATTGTTCGGCGCGTACTCCGGCCAGTATAAACGCACTTCCGCCCAGTTGTGCTGTCGACCGAAGACTTGTTTTCAGGTTGCGATGTCCCATCCGACTTTTTTGCGCTATATAAATACTCTGCGCCGTGTCCGACAGGATAAAGATATTACGGTAAACAAGCACCATCAGGTCCAGTACCACTTCCGGCACGTTGAGTTTGCGCAATACATATATCATATCCGAGATGCTTGTATTCAGTACCAATGCATATAAAACCGCTATGCCCGAAAAGCTTCGGAATAAAATCAACAGCCCCTGTTGCAAGCCCGCTTCACCGACTCCGAAAGTGATTGCACCTGTGTTCAGACTGAATAGCGGATGCACCGGATTTAGTTCCAATACCACCGACAAACTCCCCAACAGCACAAAACCGGCCGGGATAGCCATCAGACGCAACAAGCGCCACAACGATATGCGAACCGTGAACACCGTAATAGTCAAAAACACCAACAGTTCAATACCCGGAAACAGTACCGAATGACTGCTTAAGCCCAACACAGTATACAGCACAAACCATCCCAGTTTATACCCGGGATGTACCTTACGTATACGACTTTGTATAGGATAGCAATCGAAATAATGCACCGTCAAGCCTTTTTATTTTGTTGTTTTCCTCTGGAATAGCCAATATAATAACCCAAAACAGACGCACCAATAGCAGCCTGCAAGGCAAAAAATGTAGAGATTATCTCCGGACTGTCGAACAGTTTCACACCTTCAAACCAGGGCTTGTAGCTTTTGTCAATACCCTGCACCATCGAAACGGCTTTGTCATCCGTGCCTGCAAACTCAGCGTGTTGGAACATTACCAAAGGTAAACTCACCAAAGCCACAATCACGATAACCATCCATCCATATTTACGAATTGTCTTCATTTACTCCGGTTGTTTTGATACGTGCAGAGCCGTCAGCTCTTCTGCATTGTGCGACTGAATAAAATTAAACACCATCACCGAGATGAATCCTTCCACCACCGAGAGTGGCAGTTGTGTTATTCCAAAAACGCTAATGAACTTGATAAACGAAACCAGGATAGATCCGTTAGTTCCCTGAAATGCCACAGCCAGTTGAAAAGCTGTTACGCAATAAGTAAACAGGCTTCCCAAAGCAGTAGCCAGAAAAACGGTTACCGATCGGTTTACTTTCAGTTTTGTGAATAGCCGGTATATACCCCACGACAAAAATGGTCCGCAAATTCCCATTGAACAGACATTGGCTCCTAGCGTGGTAATGCCTCCGTGTGCAAGCAGCAAAGCCTGAAACAGCAGTACCACCAGTCCAAGCACCGACATGGTAGCCGGTCCAAACAAAATAGCACCCAGTCCGGTGCCCGTCATGTGCGAACAACTACCGGTTACGGAAGGTAATTTCAGGGCCGACAATAAAAAGGTAAATCCTCCCGCCACGCCCAGCAATATCTTGATCTTGCTATTCAGTACTACTTGCTTTTTTATGGAACGGATGCCCCAAATGATAAAAGGTATATCAACAATGTACCAAAGCAAACACCATTGCGGAGGCAAAAAGCCTTCGGCAATGTGCATGGCATACACCGATTGAGGCACGAGAAGCATCATCAGCAACCCTGCAACAGCTATTTTTCGAATCGGTTTTTTCATTTGGACTCTACTTCTTCAATCCGCTTAATCAGAATATCACCCAAAAGCGGCTCAAAGCCAATGGGGCGACCAAACTTAAAGTTCAGATGAGGATAGAGGGCTTTTTGTTCTTCTAAAATTTCGGGAATGTCCAGTTTAATATGATTTCCCATAAACAGGAAATAAGGGATAACGGCTATTTCGGTAACTCCACTTTCTGATAACTCTTTCACAACGGTAGGAATATCCGGCTGAGAAAGTTCCATAAACGCACCTTTTACCTCAGTGGAGGTATAACGACTACTTACCAGTTCTACTACCTGATGAAATTCAGCAACGGCATCTTTCGACCGACTACCATGACT
>Ga0302170_10000584_pt1 | contig 14534 bp, 11 predicted proteins | sample I_Fen_N2_1_FD_193492 | JGI IMG/M metagenome (GOLD analysis project Ga0302170, IMG submission 193492) | Peat permafrost microbial communities from Stordalen Mire near Abisko, Sweden - I_Fen_N2_1 | ecosystem: Environmental > Terrestrial > Soil > Wetlands > Permafrost | place: Sweden: Abisko...
CGTGAGTAGGGACGGACGAAAAAGAGCATATATTACCTCTTGTTCGCGCATTGCCTCTACAAGCTTACAGTATTGTATGCATTCGGTTCGACACCTGCGGTGTCAACCGCCTGCACACAATACTGCAAGCCTGTAACGGCAAATGGCGTACAATTGAGGTAATGTATGCTCTTTTTCTGGCACCTGGCGACAGTATTTGATATTTCCCTTGCTGCAACTTTCCATTTGCGCAAATAGCTCCCCCCCTCAGAGGGAAATGGGATGTAGACGGTGTTGTGATTATACTGCAATCGTTACACAATGGGGTTTTTGGGGCATGAAAATCATATAGAGCTAGTCGGGGTTTTTTTGAGCCATGAAAACATATACGGATTGATACGGTACCGAGAAAAAGCTTATGTATGTCCTCGAATGTCCGCATGTCGCCGTTACTGCCTTGCGATATTGTATGCAGGCGGTTGACACCTTGGTGTCGAACCGAATGCATACAATATCGTGAGGCTGTAGAGGCGATGAGCGAACATGAGGACATACATAAGCTTTTTCGACCGTAAAACCCAGTATATGTTGAACTTAGATTTTTAGTTTTGGTAGGGTAAATATGAATTCGGTTCCGACACCCTCCGTGCTGATGACATCGATATTTTCACTATGTGATAGAATGATTTCTTTGACGATGGACAAGCCGAGTCCGGAACCTTTTTTATCTTTTCCTCTAGAAATATCTGATTTGAAAAAACGATTCCATATTTTATCTATATTGTTTTTGGGAATACCACATCCATTATCTTTTATGGAGATAAATACTTTCTCCCCTTTTTCAGTAGTGGTTATACGAATCATGGAATTGGGTAAACTAAATTTCACGGAATTATCAATTAAGTTATATACAACTTGCTGAATCTTTTCAATGTCAGCAACCACATTAAGAGATTTTGAAGAAAAAGTCAGTTTAAATGATATTTTTCTATCTTTACATGCACCTTCAAAAGTCTCAATGATATGCTTGATGACACTATTGATGTCAAAGGCACTAATATTTAATCTTATACTTTTAGGGTCAAGCTCATTTAATGTTAAAATATTGCTTGTGAGTTTTGTTAATCGTTCTGTTTCAAATAAAACAATATTTATATATTTGTTAATCATTTCAGGTGGAATTGTACCGTCTTGAATTGCCTCAAGATAGCCTTTGATGGATGTTAGTGGTGATCGAAAATCATGAGAAATATTTGAAAGGAACTTCTGCTGAAATTTATCCATTTCGTTTAATTCGGAGGCCATATAATTTAGTGATATCCCAAGACGTCCGATCTCATCATGATTCAAAGTCCTAATTTTATAGCTTAAGTTGCCTTTACTATATTGATTTGCTCCTTTTATGATTTCTTTAAGAGGCTTATGAACTTGAATAAAGTATAAAAGAATGAATAGTGATGACAGCGCTAGCATAATCGTAAATGTGGCATAATTGGAGCCAAAAGTGGAATAAACATTGCTATTGATTTTAGATACTGGAATGTGAATAGCAACATATGCTTTTGTTGTAAAAGAATTGGTTATTGAAGCCATAACGCTGATATTGGGTTCACTAAAAATCCCATAAAACGAACCAGTCTGATAGTATTTACGACCAGTGAGCGTAGAGTCGAAATCCTGGAAAGAATATGTATTTTCTGAATTATAGTCAGATCCTGTATCTAGAAGAATATTGCCGGCCAAATTAATAAACATTATTCTAGTTTCGCTCATTGCTGCAAGAGTAGACAGCTCGAATTTGATCGATTTTAGATTTTCATCTGATAAACTATTATCAGAATATTTTCTAGAAATGGCAACAGCTTCATTGCACAATGATTCAACCGTATTTTCGGTTAAATTCCTATAATTAATATTATAAGAAATAAATGAAATACTCCCAAAACCAATAATTATGATAAGAAGATATATAATTATAAATTTTGACAGAAGATTAGAATTCATTATTTTTTCACCTCAAATTTATACCCGATTCCCCATACGGTAGTTATGCTCCAATTCTGATGATCCTTGATCTTTTCTCGCAGTCTTTTGATATGAACATCAACAGTTCGTGTATCACCGAGATATTCATAGCCCCATATATGATCAAGAAGTTGTTCTCTTGTAAATACTTGATTGGGAGAAGAGGCAAGAAAGTATAGTAATTCGAGCTCTTTTGGAGGCATTTCGATAGATGCTCCGTTGTAAATTACAGAATAATTGCCTAGGTTAATGGAAAGGTCAGGATATTCAGCACTTTTTGTATTATCTGAAATGCCACTTACCGATTGTGGAAGATGATATCTTCTTAGTACTGCTTTTACTCGAGCCACAAGTTCTTTTGAATCAAATGGCTTAATTACATAATCATCGGCCCCAAGTTCTAACCCCAATACTTTGTCAAAGGTTTCTCCTTTTGCAGATAACATAATGATTGGTATGTTGTGGCTTTTTCTGATTTCACGGCAAACTTGATAACCATCCATGCCTGGAAGCATAAGGTCTAGAAGGATAAGGTTTGGTTTAAATGATATTGCTGCAGAAATAGCACTTTCACCATCATTTACAATGTTAGTTTCAAAACATTCTTTTGTTAAATAAAGGGATACTAATTCTGCAATATTGTTGTCATCATCTACGATTAATATTCGTTGCTTTGTTGCCATATTTTTTCCCATCCAATCTCTTATTATTTAAATTCGTAACGGTTCATTGCCTGAACAATTACACCTCGCGCAATACTGTCTTCTGAATAGTTACTTAAATTCTACAATAGTAACACCTGTGTCACCTTCTCCAATTTCGCCTAGTCTAAATGATTTGACATAGGAAACTTTTTTTAGGTAGTTGGTAATTCCGGCTCTAAGTGCACCAGTACCTTTTCCATGTACAATGCGTACTTGTGGTAATGTTAAATAAGCATCATCCAAATATTTGTCCAGCTTAGCAATCGCATCATCAACGGTTAGCCCAAGAAGATTTATTTCTGTTGAAATAGTTGACGATTTTGACATCTTAATTTTCCCTGAACCTGTAAATTTAGTTATTTTCGCGCCAAATGCATCTTCTTGAATAATTTCAAGATCAGAAATATTTACGAGTGATCTCAATATTCCCATCTGTACAAATAAATCGCCTTTTGCATTTGGTCTTGAGCTTACAGTGCCAATTAGATTCATGCTTAATACTTTGACTTTAACACCTAATGTAAATTCTGATGCCTTATGTTGTTTCTTAGGCGTATTGGTTTTGATTTTCAAAGCTAACTTACCTTCAGTTTCACCCATTTTTTTGCGAACTTTTGATCGCTCTTGTTCTAATTCTTTCATAGATACACCGTGCTTATTCATTGTCCTAACGGTAATGTCAGCATATTCTTTTGCTTCACGTAAAATCTCAACAGCCTCTTCATTGGCTCGTCGAATAATCTTATCTTTTCGAGCTTCTAATTGTTCGGATTTAACTTCAAGTTCTTTCTTAAGAACCTCAATTTCATTCTTATAGTGAATGATTTCACTTCGTTCTTTCTCAATTGAAATTCTACTGTTTTCCAAATCAGTAATCAAGTCTTCAAATTGAATATCTTGAACGCCAATTCTTGCGTTTGCGTCATCTATAATATATTTAGGTAGCCCTAATTTGCTAGAAATTGCAAATGCATTACTTTTACCTGGAATGCCAATTAGTAATCGATAAGTAGGTCTAAGCGATTCCACATCAAATTCACAACAAGCATTTTCAACACCCTCAGTAGAGAGCGCAAAAACTTTTAATTCACTGTAATGTGTAGTTGCCATTGTTCTAATCCCACGTTTGTGTAAATCTGTCAGAATTGAGATGGCAAGAGCAGCACCTTCCGTTGGATCAGTACCAGCGCCTATTTCATCAAACAAAATCAAGCTTTTGCTATCAGCGTTTTCAAGAATCTTAATTGTGTTAGTCATATGTGATGAGAATGTACTTAAACTCTGTTCGATACTTTGTTCATCACCAATATCAGCAAATACCTGAGTGAAAACAGTTAACTCCGAATTATCAAATGCTGGTATATTAAGTCCTGACTGTCCCATGAGAGTAAGGAGACCGACTGTTTTTAGAGAAACTGTCTTACCACCTGTATTAGGGCCGGTAATTATAAGCAGATTAAAATCTTTTCCAAGATAGATATCAATAGGAACTACTTGGTGCGGTTCAATTAAAGGATGACGTCCTTTTTTAATGTTGATATATCCATGTTCATTCATAATAGGACAACTACATTTATAATGTCTTGAAAGCATTGCCTTTGCAAAAATAAAATCCAAAGTTGAAAGAGTTGATAAGTTGGTTGATAGTTCGAAACAATATTGTGAAGCGAGTAGACTCAAATTCCCAAGAATTATTTCTATTTCAGCGTGTTCATTGAGTGCCAATTCTCTTAAATCATTATTGAGCTTTACAACTGCCATTGGTTCGATAAAGAGTGTTGAACCAGTTGAGGACTGGTCATGTACCATTCCAGGAAAATGTGATTTGTATTCGGCTTTCACTGGAAGGCAATATCGGCCAGAACGTGTAGTGATTACAAAGTCTTGTAAATAGGTCCGTATAGTTTGAGAATTTACAAGACGATTCAGTTCTGAACGTATTTTCTCGTTGGTCAATTTGATTTTGCGACGAATATCTTTTAGTGTACTACTAGCATCATCACTAATTTCCTCCTCAGAAATAATACATTTTTTGATTTCGTTATTAAGCGGCGTAAGTGGCGATAAGGTTAAGAACATTGGAGTGAGTGAATCTGTAAAAACAAATTCATCAGTGTCATTAGAATCATTGTCATTGCTAATAGAAGCCTGTCTATTGATTGACTCGTTTTTTGTATGTTTTGCATAAGACTTAATTCTACTTGCAACGTCAAGAAGAGAACTTGTTTTAAGTAATTCCGAAATGTTTAATGTACTTTCTACTTCAAGCCTCTTAATAGATGCTCGGATATCATAAATCCCAGAAAAAGAGATGCTGCTATGGGCAAGGATCCTGGATAAAGCATCATTTGTTTGAACAAGTGAAGAATTGATTTCGTTGATATCAGTTGATGGAATTAAGTTTCTACACAGATCTTTTCCCATAGGTGAAGAAGAGAAACTTTCTAATTTATCGATTATTTTATAATATTCTAATGTTTTAAATACTTTTGAGTTCATATAAAAACCTTCCTTAAAAAAATAATAAATGTATTACTTCATTTTACCTTAATTCATGCCAAAATACTATATTAAAATGTCCTGAATTTCGAGTATTACGTATAAGTAAAAAAACAAACTCCTAATATAGAAGAATTACAAAAAAAGTCTGATAAATCTTGGAGTGAATTAGTCCAAGTTTACCAGGCTTCATTTGTTATTTTATTTAAAATTTAGTTTCTACACTATCACTTAAAATATGCATATTCAATGGCATCATAAGATGATTAATTAGCGCATGGTATGCAGAATCACCGTCACCAGCCTTTAAGAAGGCGAAAAATTGCTTGTGTTCATTCAGCGTATCTTCGGTCCTTTTTGGGAATGATAATGCTGAGGTTGTGGTTAAATGAATTTGATACATGGAACGTTGAAATGTTTGGCTAAATTCTGTGTTATTAACGTAGTTTACCAAAGATAAGTGAAATTCGTGATCATATTCCATAAACGCTTTCAAAGAAAGCTCTGGTTTCAAAGAATTTTCTTGAAGTGTCAATAAATGAGAAAGAGTATTAATTAGTTCTTGTCCTTTCTCACTTTCAACTTCGGAGGCAATAATATGCGTGCAGAACCCTTCAATCGCACAGCGAATTTGGATTGTTTCATGCATATCGTTTTCGTTTAGTTGTCGAATAATAAATCCCTTACTGGGTATTATATTAATATATCCGTCTTGACTAAGACAGTGTAAAGCTTCTCGAATTGGAGTCCTGGAAATACCTAGTTCACCAGCGAGCTTGGTCTCTGAGTATAATGTATTGTTTTGTAATTTTCCAGTTAATATATTTTCTTTTAAGTAGTCGTAAACTTGAAATTGTACTAGATTTTTTAAAATCATGATAAGGTGTATTCCTTTCACTTTGCATATCCATTGTAGGGGTAAAGTAATTACATAGTTGATATAGTAGAAAAAAATCCTATAACAATGGTATCATATCTTAAAAAATATCGTTAGTCAATAAAAACTACTTGACCGGGATACCGGTATGCTGTACAATGAATTTAGATACAAAATAACTTTAATATAGAATTTATGGAGGATAATACAATGAGTGCATATCAAATGGGAAATTTAAACGTAGTAGATTTAACAAAGGTTTTAGATCCAAAAACAGAGAGCAGAAGATGTGGTTTAACTAGATTTAATACAGGCGGTCCGATTCCTGATTTCCATACAATAATGGATTTGACAAGTCATTTAGGTACTCATGTAGAGTGTCCATATCATCATAACGACGATTGGTCTGACGTACAGGAACTTCCTATTACAACATTTATGGGAAGAGCAATATATGTAAATATAACACATATGAAAGCAAACGATAAAATTAAAGCTGCAGATTTAGAAAAAGCTTGCGGCGATAGAATACAGGAAGGCGATATTGTAATTATTGATTCACCTTTAAAACTTTCACCATTTACACCTGCATCTAATACAGCAGAAGATAAGAGACTTTTCATATGTCGTGAGACTGCTGAATGGTTTAAAGAAAAGAAAGTTAAATGTGTTGGTTTTGGAGACGGTGTTTCTATTGAAAGCAATAATGAGGATGTTAAAGCATTCCATGATGTTTTAATGGAAGTTAATGTAGTATTTCTTGAAGTGCTAAAGAATTTAGAAGAATTGACAACAGATACGTTCTTCATGTCATATTCTCCACTTCCAATTAAAGGATTAGATTCTTGTCCAATAAGAGCGTATGCTATTGAGGGATTAGTAGAATTTTCTAAATAAACGGAAGTTGTGCCTTATGTAAGTAAGACACAGGAATAGAGGTAAAAAAATGAAAATAGCGGTTATAGGAGCAGGCGCCATGGGATCAATCTATGGTGGGCACTTGTCACAGCACAACGAAGTATACTTATTAGACACAAATCAATCGATAGTAGATAAAATCAATCAAGATGGTGTAATACTTCAAGAGAATGGAGATGATGTATCATATCATCCAAGAGCAGTGACCTGTACAGCTGAAATTGGAAAAGTTGATTTGGTTATTCTTTTTGTGAAATCATTATTCTCTAAGGCAGCATTAAATTGCAATCAAGATATGATTGGCGAACAGACATATATCATGACACTGCAAAATGGTGGTGGACATGAGGATATTATTTCAGAGTTTGTACCAAGAGACAGAATTATAATTGGTACAACAGAAGACAATGGTGCAGTTTTGGCTCCAGGTCATGTAAAACATGGTGGCTCAGGTAAAACCAATATTGGTATGCTAGTAGAAGACAGCAATAAATGTCTTGAAAAGCTGAAAGAAACATTTAATCTTTGTGGCTTTGTGACCGTTATTCATGAAAATATCCAAGAGCTTATTTGGGACAAATTATTTACAAATGTTTCATTAAGCGTTTTGACAGGAATACTACAAGTGAATATGGGGTATATTGCCCAGAATGCACATACTTGGTTTATGGTAGAGCGTTTGGTTAAAGAAGCTGTCCAAGTATCCAAAGGCCTTGGGATAGAGTTTGACGAAGTGGGAATTTTAGAGAAAATAAAACAGGTATCTTTGAATAATCCCAATGGTTATACATCTATCTATGCTGATTTGCGTGATGGAAGAAGAACAGAAGTCGATACAATAAGCGGATTTGTTGTAAAAGCTTCTAAAAAGTGTGGCATACCAGCACCTACACATGAATTTGTAGTGGAAATGGTACATGCAATGGAAGATAAAAAGATAATGGAACAAACGAACAAGATAAAATAAAACAAGATAAATAGGAGGTGATTCTTAGAATCGCCTCCTATTTATCTTTCAATCATTCAGTATAAAATAGTATTATTTGGTTATTAATATTTTGAGCATAAATATATTCTAGAAAAAGTGAAACCATTTTTTAACAGGTAGAGGTGATGCGATTGAATCTAATAAGTAATCATATACTTGATGCATCGCAGAGGACTGGACGGTACTGATTTTGTCACGGAAGCTGCCATGCATTGTAGTGATTACTTCCATTTGACCTAAAATAATTTCAAATTCTGGAGGCTTACCAATAACATTATCATTGTAGATTGACAATATTTTGAGATTATGAGCATCCCATTTAGGCATAATTGCTACACTAAGAGTTGGCAAATGAATACCGTTGAATGCGATATCATCACTTTCGGGTAAGTATTTGACTAACCGACCATTGTGACGTGACAAAAGTGTCTTGTCACAAAACCCACGTATTGGCGATTGGCCAGTACTACCGTGACTATAAACTGTGATTGTATCTCCATAGCCACAGATATCCAGATTGATAACGCCAGAAATCCTAGTTCTATCTAATTCACTAGCATATAGCTTACTACCTAAATGCTTAGATTCCTCGCCGTCAAAAAAAGCGAAGGTTGCAGGGACTTTTCCTTGCTTTTTCAGCGCTTTTGCCAGTTCAATGAGGATACAGACAGCGGCCGAGTTATCGTTTGCACCACAACTAGCAGGGAATGCGTCATAATGGGCACAAAATAGTAAATGTGGATCTTCGTTTAAAATAGGCCCGATTTCTACCAAGTAATTTATAACACCTTGCGGATTTTTCTCAGTGGGGTCAATCTTTTGGATGGTATAATCCAAACCATTACGAGTTAATATACTACAAAGTGAAGAACGTCGTTCATTGGGATCTGGTACTGCAAGCTCAGCAAGATATTCATCAATTTCGACATTGTCTGAAATGTTATTACTATTCATAAGAAAATATCTCCTTAAACATTTATTGGATTGCAGTCAAGCCACCATCAACACCCAAGATCTGTCCAGTGATGAAAGCAGATGCGTCACTAGCTAGAAATATTGCAGTTGCTGCAATATCTTTTACGGTACCGATACGGCCTAGAGGGATGCGATTAACAAGTTTACTATAAAATTCAGGATCATCCAACTGAAATGAATTAATCGGTGTACGAACAAAGGTAGGCGCAATTGCATTTGCAGTAATACCGTACTTTGCCCATTCACAAGCAATTTGTTTTGTGTACATGTTGATGGCACCCTTACTTGTACAGTAGGCTAGATAATCTTGCTGGGTACCAAGCGTACCTTTTACTGAGGATATATTAATTATATGACCAGATTGATGAGGAATCATCATGCGCTTGCCGACAGCTTTTGTAACTAGGTGGGTACCTTTTACATTCAACCCCATAACTTTGTCAAATGTGTCTTCATCGTAATCCTCTGCCGGAAGTAGTTTGTTCATACCAGCACTATTCACAAGAATATCAATTAGACCTAGAGTTGCTTCTATTTGATCCAGCATAATATCGATATCTGATTGAATTAGAATATTACAACGAATGGCAAGGAACTTTTGACCATATTGTTTCGCAACTGTTTCTAATGTAGAAGTGGACTCAGGATGACCACCACATATTACTACATCTGCACCATTTTGCAGAAATGATTCTGCAATTGCATTACCAAGGGCACCGGTTCCGCCAGATATTAAGGCTACATGCCCTATAAGATTAAACATATTTTCATAATTTTGCATATTTAACTCCATTTCTAAGAATCTATTATGATTATCAACAAAAATATAATATTTTTTATATATAACACTTTTAAAAGACAACGTCAATTTATTATGAAAACAATGACGTGAAATATAAATAATAGGAAAGAAAATGGCTATTATTCGATATTAAATTATAACATATCTAATATATTAGCACAAGTTTTGGTAAAATGGAAAAAAGTAGCAAAAAATCGATTCTATAATAACTAAAATTTGTGAAATATACACAAAATATAATCTGCTTTTTGTAATAATGTAACGATTGTATTTAAAAAATGGCTATGTTATTATAACAATATACCAACTGATATATTAATTGACGGTCTATTATTAAGCAAATTGAGTTGTGGATTGAATAGGCAAGCTATTTTGGCAAATGTATATCAGTGATTAGCAATCAAGAAAAGGAGAAAATAAAATGAGTATACGTGTTCCCTACGAAACAGTTAAGACAATTGTTAAAAAAGCACTATTGAATGCAGGATTAACGGAAGAACAGGCTGAATCTTGCGCCACCATTCATGCATCTTCTAGTGCTGATGGCGTTGAAAGCCATGGACTCAACCGCGTGCCGCGTTTTGTTGACTATGTCAGCAAAGGCTGGGTGAATGTCAATGGCAGCTGTGATAAAGTGGGTGGAAAAGGTGCTGTTGAGAACTATGATGGCAATCTCGGTATAGGAATTATTAATGCACAATTTTGCATGGATCGCGCAATGGAACTTGCAAAGGATCATGGAATTGGATGTGTTACTTTGAAAAACACTACTCATTGGATGCGCGGAGGTACATATGCGTGGCAAGCAGCTAATGCTGGGTTTATGTCAATCAGCTGGATAAATACAGAAAGTTGTATGCCGGCTTGGGGTAGCAAGGAACCAGGAGTGGGTAATAACCCATTTTGTATTGGAATTCCTCGTGAAGATGGTCCAATTGTATTGGACATGGCAATGAGTCAGTATGCATACGGCAAACTTGGCGTGTACAGACTAGCAGGCAACAAACTTCCTTATCCAGGTGGATTTGACAAGGAAGGCAAGCTTACTGACGATCCTGGTGCTATAGAAGAAAGTATGCGTATTCTGCCAACTGGTTACTGGAAAGGTTCAGGAATGGCTATTGCACTTGATATGGCAGCAGCATTGATGGCAAACGGTCTATCTGGTGATCAGATAGATAAAGTAGGCAAAGGCTCATGTGGCGAATGCTGTCAAGTATTTATAGCATATGACCCATATCTTTTTGGCACAAAAGAAGAGATCCAAAAAATGTTAAATGGTAGGGTAGCAGCTGTTGATGCAACGCAACCAGTAAAAGAAGGTGGACAAGTTTCATGTCCAGGAGAACGTACTGCAGATACACGTGCAAAGAGCATGAACGACGGAGTACAAGTGGACGAGGCTGTATGGGCTGAAGTCTGTAAGTTAGCGGAAGAGAAAAAATAAAATTATTTAGGAGGAATATGTTATGGAATATGTGATTGGTATTATATTGTTAGTTTCATTCGTTGGTCTAGCAATATATTGTATAAAAGGGCATAACTTGATGATTGGTTTCTTAATTATTACTGTAATTTGGGCATTGTTATCTATAGGTGGAAGATATATTGTTAGCGCTGATTTTATCGCAAACAATAAATCTTTGCAGTTTGGTGGTATCTATACTGTAAGTTTAGTTAAAATTTTAAACGGTATTTTTCAAGATGCACCAGAAGGTTGGGGATCAACTCTTGTAAATGTTTGTTGGGGCGCATGGTTTGGTCGCGTTTTGATGGAAACAGGTATTGCTTCAACATTAATTCGTAAGACAGTTGAACTTGGCGGTGATCGTCCAATATTTACTGTTGCATTACTTAATATTGTAACTGCTGTCATATTCACTTCTATGACTGGTGCAGGTCCTGTTATTGCAATTGGTGTTATTATCTTACCTATATTGCTTTCACTTGGAATTCCAAAATCTATTGCAATGTTTTCTTTCATGGGTTCAGTTGCTGCAGGTATATATATTAACCCTGTTAACTTTGCACAGTATCGCGCATTCTTCCTTGCTACAGATAAGATGCCTGACTTTACACTTGGCTGGTATACAAGACATTGGGGAATCTTTGCAATGATCGTTATGTTAGTTGTTACTACAGTTTTATCTGGAGTATATTTAAAACTTTCAAAGAAATCTCATGCATGGGCTGCTCAAACTCGTCAAAAAACTGGTAGCAAGAGTGCTCCTACTATTGCATTGCTTTTACCTATCGTACCAGTTGTTTTGAAAATTTGGCTTGATTTTTCAGTTATTGGTGGATTCGTTATTGCTGGTTTCTTGGCACTGTACATTTGTGGAAACATGAAAGGCTCTTTCAAGGAAAATTGTCAATTAGTTAATAAGTTATATTATGATGGTGTTGTTGATACAGCTCCATTGGTAGGTTTCTTGTTGACATTACCTATGTTCAATAAAGTTGCTTCTTATGCATCTCCTTATTTCCAATCTGTTATAGGGCCAATTATGCCTCATAGTGAAATCGTTGTATGTATAGCATTCGCTGTTTTTGCTGCTTTTGGTTTGTTCCGTGGACCTTTGACTTTAGTTGGTTGTGGCGCTGCAACACTTGGCGTTTTGTCAAATGTAGGAAACTTTTCAGTACCTTTCTTATTCGCAGTATTTGCAATACCAACAATTACTACTAACATTGGTTCATGTATTACACAGTCATGGGTTGCTTGGGGCCTTGGATATACAAAGGTTGAGTCTAAGGACTTCTTGAAGTTATCTATACCAAATGTTTATATAACATCTGCTATTTTATATGCAATTACAATGATAACGCTTGCGGGTCTTGGCTCTCAATGGTTCCTGTAAAGCTAGAATAAAATAAATTGATTTTTGATTTGAGACAAGGCGCCGTCATTAATTCTATGACGTCGTCTTGTTAAAAATTAATAAAATGAGTATACTAGTAAATAGATAGAAATTAAGTGAAGAAATAAGTGAATAAGCATGTATGTATACAGATAAGTAAGTGAGTAAGTATGCAGGTAAATAAGCACGTAAGTGTATAAGGAAGAAAATAAGAAAGTGAATCAATGATTTAATATACAAATAACCAAATAAGCTATCAAATAATCAAGTAATCAAATAAGTTTTTTAAATTGGAAAAAAATAAAACACTATTATATAATTAAAGGAGAAATAATATGCCAGAGCAAAAGAAACATCCAGCAGTCCGAATGGGTATTGATGTAGGCGGTACTTATACAAAGGCTGTTGCATTAGATAATGTAACGCATGAAATTATAGGAAAAAATGAAGTAAAAACGACTCATACTCATAAAGATGGTGTAGCGGAGGGCGTTGTGCAGTGCTTTAAAAACTGTCTACGTGAAAATAATATAGCGCCAGAGGATGTTGTGTTTGTTGCTCATTCAACAACTCAGGCAACTAACGCATTAATTGAAGGCGATGTTGCACAAGTTGGAGTTGTAGGTGTTGCAGGCGGAGGTCTTGAAGGATTTTTGGCAAAAGGACAGCTAGCAATTAAAGATATTGATTTAGGCACTGGCGTAGGTCGTGTGATTAAAATTTATAATACTTTTATTAAGAAAAAACAATTAACTGATGACGTGATTGATTTGAATATTGAACAACTTCAAGCAAAAGGAGCCGAAGTTATTGTAGCTTCAATGGCATTTGGAGTTGATAGTATGGAAGAGGAAATGAAGATCTTTGAACGTGCTGAAAAGAAAAATCTACCTGTTACTATGGCATCTGATATCACTAAGTTATATGGTCTTACACGTCGTACACGTACTGCAGCTATCAATGCATCTATATTACCTAAGATGGTATCGACAGCAAACGCAACTGAAGCAGCTGTTCATGCAGCGGGCGTTACAGTACCACTGATGATTATGCGTGGTGATGGTGGTGTTATGGAAATTAGTGAGATGCGTAAGCGTCCAGTACTCACGATGTTATCAGGACCTGCTGCTTCTGTTATGGGATCTTTGATGTATTTACGTGCATCGAATGCAGTATATTTCGAGGTTGGTGGTACAACAACTAACATTGGTGTAATTAAAAATGGCCGTCCAGGCGTTGATTATTCTATCGTTGGTGGACATGCAACATATATTAGTTCTTTGGATGTACGAGTACTTGGAACTGCAGGCGGTTCTATGATTCGTATTAATGATCATGAGGTTGTAGATGTAGGGCCACGTTCTGCGCATATTGCTGGTGCAGAGTATTCTGTATTTACTCCAATTGAAGAAATTGAAGATCCACAAGTTGAACTGATTAGCCCTAAACCAGGCGATCCTAGTGATTATGTAGTTGTTCGTCTTAAGAATGGAAAACGTATCACAATAACAAATACTTGTGCAGCAAATGCACTTGGACTTGTAAAGCCAGAACACTTCTCTTATGGAAATCCAGAATCAGCACGTAAGGCTATGAAGCCTGTTGCCGATAAGATGGGTATTACAGTAGATCAATTAGCAACTCAGATTATGGAAAAATCATATGAAAAAATCAATCAATGTATCAATGAACTTGCAGAAAAATATATGTTAGCGCATGACCAAATTAAATTGGTTGGTGTTGGCGGTGGTGCAGCTAGTTTGATCTGCTATTGTGCAGATAAAATGAAAGTACCTTATGGTATACCAGAGAATGCAGAAGTTATTTCATCTATTGGTGTTGCATTATCTATGGTTCGTGATGTTGTTGAACGTATTGTTCCTAATCCAACACAGGCAGATGTTGC
>Ga0302170_10000587_pt1 | contig 14505 bp, 12 predicted proteins | sample I_Fen_N2_1_FD_193492 | JGI IMG/M metagenome (GOLD analysis project Ga0302170, IMG submission 193492) | Peat permafrost microbial communities from Stordalen Mire near Abisko, Sweden - I_Fen_N2_1 | ecosystem: Environmental > Terrestrial > Soil > Wetlands > Permafrost | place: Sweden: Abisko...
TTGACCATGTATCCAGTGAATCATAATTTTTAATGATTCATTTACCGCAGACCGGCTGAAAGTAGCGCAGCTACTTGAAGGAAAGGCAAGGCAAATGCATCATTAAAAATTATAATTCACTTCAACACCCCCCAAATTTTGCCACTCAAATCCCCCTCAATTGCTGTCATCTATGCTATAATTTGGTGCTTCCTTTGTAATATGAATATCATGAGGATGACTTTCTTTTAAAGAAGCAGCAGTGATTTTAACAAATTTGCCGTTTTCTTTCAAAGATTCAATATCTGGTGTTCCACAATAACCCATACCAGATTTTAAGCCTCCCATTAACTGGAAGATTGTATCTTCAGCTGAGCCCTTGTAAGCAACACGTCCTTCAACACCTTCTGGTACAAGCTTTTTCGCGTTAGTCTGGAAATATCGATCCTTACTACCATTTTCCATCGCTGAAATAGATCCCATACCTCTGTAAACTTTATACTTTCTACCTTGATACAATTCAAATGTTCCTGGGCTTTCATCGCATCCCGCAAATATACTGCCCATCATACATACATTCGCACCTGCTGCGATTGCCTTGACAATATCACCTGAATACTTAATTCCTCCATCGGCAATAATGGGAATACCGTAGCTTTTTGCTGCTTCATAAGAATCCATAACAGCTGTAATCTGAGGCACTCCATTACCAGCAACAATTCTTGTTGTACATATAGAACCAGGACCGATGCCTACTTTAACAGCATCAACGCCAGCTTCAATCAAAGCCTTCGTGCCTTGTCCAGTCGCCACATTACCAGCAATAACCTGAAGATCAGGATGCCTTGCTTTTATTTCTTTCACAGTTCTAATAATATTACTTGAATGTCCATGTGCTGAATCAATTACGATTACATCTACTTTAACTTTTACTAAGGCATCCACTCGATCCATTATATTATTCGTAATTCCAACTGCTGCGCCACAAAGAAGTCTTCCCTGTGAATCCTTTGCTGACAATGGATACTTAATCTGTTTTTCAATATCTTTAATTGTGATAAGTCCTTTGAGATTAAAATCATCATCAACAATCGGTAATTTTTCTTTTCTCGCTGCTGCTAAGATTTTTTTTGCTTCAGGAATTGTAATGCCAACTTTAGCCGTAATTAATCCTTCAGTTGTCATACGTTCACTAATTTTTTTAGAAAAATCCTCTTCAAACTTAAGATCACGATTCGTAATAATACCTACTAATTTACCGTTTTCTGTAATCGGAACGCCTGATATTCTAAATTTACTCATCAAATCATTCGCATCTTCTAATGTATTATCAGGATGTAAATAAAATGGATCTGTAATGACACCATTCTCTGAACGTTTTACCTTATCAACCTCATCTGCTTGTTGCTCGATTGACATATTCTTATGAATGATACCAATACCACCTTGTCTTGCCATTGCAATAGCCATTCTATGTTCTGTAACAGTGTCCATACCTGAACTCATCAGTGGAATGTTCAATTTTATCTTTTTTGTTAAGTGTGTTGATATATCAACCATATTAGGAGTTACATCTGAATACTGTGGCACTAAAAGCACATCATCAAATGTAATACCTTCACCAATAATTGTACCCATTTTATCTTTTTTCCTCACTTTCTTTTGTTTTTTTTATAATTCTCTACTTAAATATAGTTTTTTAAGTTTAACAAATAGAAAATGAAAAGTCAACATATTATAAATTCACTTTACTTGGCGCTAATTTCCAGATATTTTCTTTCATTCTCTCATCTGGATCTAAAATAATACGTACCATTTCTTTATTACATGGTGCAACTAAAACATAAGTCTTATTGATATCTATATTGGCTGAATAATTATGAGTTTTATAGTTTCTCTTCTCTGTATCAGTCAACTTATCTGATCCATATTGTGCCATAATTTCAAGGCGATCTAAGTTAAATGTTCCACACTTTCTTCTACTTGACTTTGCAATGATTCGATCAATTGTCAACTCTCTTTCAATGAGTGAATATTCATACTCTGCATTATAATAACGAAACAAAAATATTGTAGCAATTACAAAACCAATTGGTAAAAATACTCCATAAGGTATAACAATAAATACAAGTGAAATAACACTCAATACAATCAATATTACTTTTAAAGTTTTTACATACTTAGGTGGATTCACCTTAACAATCTGCTCAATACTAATATTATCCATAAGAATTCCCATCTGTTCGCTTTTGCGAACGTTTAAATCAGTATACTGATTTAAATAAAATATATGAAAATATTATATCATTTACGTAGTTTAAAAACAAATAAAGAAAAAATTAATTTTTAATATAAATGATATAGGAACCTATATTTCAATTGATTAAATTTATCCAGACTTTCATAGGTATCTTTACGAATTGTCATGGCTGATTGAATTACTTGATTCAACTCCTCTATTGATATATGTTCCTGTGCAAATCTGACCTTTAAAGCAGCAAAAATAATATGATCAATTCCATCCTTCTCCATATATTTATATCTCGATTTAACCGTTGTATAATAATCAATATATGACATTGAATCTGCTCGATATATTTTTAGGAACACGCTTATTTTTTCGATATAACTATAAATCATAATTATTTGTGACTCAAAGTCATTATCACTTCTAACCACAAACAGTCTATCTGTCTTCTTTTCTTTTATTCTTGCAGGTATAAAAATCATACCTCCCGCAATGACTAACAAAACCATTCCAATAAGCACATCTTTTAGGAACTTGAAAAAAATATCGGCAACATTAATGCGATTAACGTTATCCCCGACAATTAATTTCTGTCTCATCTGGCTTGAATTGTCTTGAATATCAGTGCTGTCGACATTATAAACCGCATTATTATTTTCATCAGTTTTCTGTGTGAATGTGATATTTGAAGTTAGACCATTATTTCTTTCTTCACTTTTTCCGGGCGTGACTTCAATCGGCACCCACCCATATCCATCCTGATATATTTCTACCCATGCGTGTGCATCGCTGTCCATTACTCCTACCGTATATCCGGTATAGTTTTGAGTCATATCAAAGGTATTACTATTCCTTTTAGATGATACATCCTCCATATGAATCAAGTTATCTTGATTCACTTCTGGCGCATATCCCTCAACATATCTTGTAGGAATTCCAGCTTCCCTAAAAAGGATTGTTGCTGCTGTTGCAAAATAGGTACAATAACCTTGCTTGCTTTCATTTAAAAAATAGTCTAAAAAGTCTTTTCCAGAAGGTACTGCACCAGGTTCTAATGTATATGTATAATTTTTTTCAAGATAATCTTTGATAGACTGAATTATCTCATATTTTTCTTTCTCATTGTGAAATGAATTATTTTGCGTGATTTTTTGTAACTCTTTCTTATATTTTGAGTCAACATCCAAGTAAGAAGAATATACAAATTTTCTATAGGATTTTTCCAAATCACTATAAGCGATCATATTTTGATTGGTACCCATATAATTATCCACCAAATCTTTATATTTTTCATAATCGGGGTGAAGTATTGTATATGATATAGATGATATAAGTTGATTTCTATTGTTAATTGGATATCCATCCAGAGAAGATTTTTCATCTGCATAATACATATTTCCATAAGGAAGATAATAGAATTTGCCACTAGACGAAATATTTTCAACATCAAACTCTCTTTTGTAAACACTATTCAGATAACTTGCTGTATCCCCTTTCATACTTGTAATCAACTCCTGATCATTATCAATTATCTTCATCAATTCTGATGTCTGATTGTAAATTTCAAATGATATCGTATCTAGCTCATCAAATAAAAATGAATACTTCTGCTCACTTTTTTCTGAAGGACCTGACCATTTATTATTAGAATAACTGGCTCCAACAAAGCTTCTCAAATACACTTTTCCAATATCCCCTGTTGTTAACTTAAGCATAATTTTATTCGCATAAATAACTTTGTCATACTTTCCTAGTTGTCCGCCATTAATACCACCGGTTGCCACATCGTTTGAATTTAATCTCGGAAGATTATTAGCAGTATTTTCTATTGTTGTTTTAAGCGAGTTAAATACCGCACTTCTTCTATACTTACCTTCTGGAAGTAATACTGATATGACTGCAAATAATACAAATATTATAATAGCTACTGCACTTGCAATTTCAATTGAGTTATTTTTAAATCTTATATTATCTCCAGAAATCGAGGCCATTGCACCTATATACATTCCAATACTCACCAATGGAAATATGTCGGGCATTAATCCAAATACCAAGCCAAAACATGCTATCGGCAATGAGCATAAAGCAATCAATATCATTTTGTTTTTTATAATAACAAAATATGCCATTATTATAATAACAATGGCTGATAGTATCATTATGCATAAATCTGGACCCGTAGCATTCGCTTCGCCATTTCCCAAATCCATCTTATTTAGCATTGCATTTATGCTCGTCATAAGCATACTTTTACACGCAATACAAAATATAAGCAAAACAGCTGTGGTTACACCTACAACGATCCTGTATCTTTTAATAAATTGAAATACAATAAATGTAACTATACAAAGGAAAAATATTTCTATAGAATTTAAACTTGAATTTATTTCAAAATCAAAACACGACAAAAAACTCTTGATTGTTCCATAGGCTCCTAAATACAGAATCAAGAATCTACATAGATATTTCAAATTACCATCTTCAAAATACCCCTCTATTTTGACATTTTCTAATGTAACTCCATGATTACCAGCGCTTTCAGTATTCGTCACTTCGCTCCCCTACATCAAAATCGTATTTAAGCACTGCCTAATGTCATCTCGATCCACATTAAAAAGCATTGCTCCTTTAATTTTCAAAGATTCATTTTCTTGTGTTCCATCTTCCATATTATATATATATAAATCAGTATCTTTTTTTTCATCAAGGAAATCTATGATTTCATTGCTTATATCAGATGTAATATAATAAACTCTTTGTATATTAGGCATATCAGTGGTTTGAAACTCATTCAATGCATATGACCCTGGATATGTTTCTTCCTCTATCAACGTATGAATTGCATCAATCAGCATATCTTTTGATTCAATCTCTATGATTTTCAGTCCTTTTATGCTTTTACTATAAAATGCCAACTTAAACGCTCTTTCTTTGATACATGCAAAGTTGCCAATCGCATATGCCATCTCATATACGCCATCTAGATTCTTGCGCTGCTGTTCATTTGCACTGTCAAACAACTCCACTAATATTACGTTCAATTTATGAATCGGCATACTAAATTCCTTAACAATAAATTTATCTTGCTTTGCACTTAATTTCCAATGAATCCTGCCGACGCTGTCACCATCTATGTATTCCCTGATATCAAATATCTCAGATGGGTCATTACCTGCTGTTTTCTTTGAATAATAAGAAGAATTTAATATACTGCTATCAGGTGTGTGCAATGTATAATAATCAGGCTCAACAAGTTTTGGCATGACTATAATAGAATTGTAATCATCACATTGAATTGGGCGTCTAAATATTTTTAGTGGATCACATATGTAGGCTTTTTGAATCCCAACACGCAAATTACCACAATAATTTAATATCATATTCCCATTGACTCTTGTCTTTTCGGACCCTTTCGCATTTATAACAAATTGCTTATACATTGACTCCTTACAATTGTTATATTTATATTCAACCATGACTGTAATATTGGGTGCTGGAAAAATCGATACATTATTTACTATAATTTCAAAACTGATAACATCACCACGAGCCACCGTCTGTTCTTTGATTTTAGTATGTACCGATATCAGTTTACCACTGGCAAAAATATATACATATAAAATGAGTGGCAAAAAGATCATAATCAACAATACAATATATGGTGAATATTCAACGTACATGATATTAATACATATTATTGCAAGCATCGTAATTAAGTAGACTATTTTTCGTCTGAGCATGTTATTCCTCCATAAATCTACTTAATATATGGTACTTTGACCGTGTCCGCAATTTTTTGAATCACTTGTTGCTCAGAGACCTTATTTACTTTTGCCTTTGCATTTAAAACAATTCTATGTTCCGTTGTTTCTGGAAGAATCTTTTTTACATCGGAAGCAATCACATAATCCCTACCATTCATAAACGCATAGGACTTAGCCATTCTTGCAATTGCAATACTGCCTCTAGGGCTAATTCCAAGCTGAACTGTTGATTCATTTCTCGACATTTCTGATATCTTTGCAATATACATACAAACTGATTTTTCCATATATACTTTTTCAATCATTTCCTGCAATGTTAAAAGTTCTTCTTTTGTCATCACTTCTTTAATTGAACTACTACGAACAAATTTTTTCCCTTGTATGACTTTTACTTCATCCTCCAAACTAGGATATCCCATACCCACCTTTATCATAAACCGATCAAGTTGCGATTCCGGAAGATTTTGTGTGCCAATGGATCCTGTTGGATTCTGTGTTGCAATTACAACAAATGGTTTTGGAACATCCCTCGTAACACTATCAACAGTCACTCTTCCCTCTTCCATTACTTCAAGTAATGCTGACTGTGTCTTTGGTGAAGTTCTATTAATTTCATCTGCTAGAAACAGATTGCACATAACGGCTCCCTGTCTATACTCAAAATTACCTGTGTTTTTATTGTAAATTGAAAAGCCTGTAATGTCTGATGGAAGTACATCCGGCGTAAACTGAATTCTCTTTTCTTGCAATCCCATAGCTGTTGCAAATGCGGCTGCCATAGTTGTTTTTCCAACACCTGGTATATCATCAATCAATATATGGCCTCCCGCAATAACGGCCATTAAAACCTTTCTAATAACTTCATCTTTACCAAAAATCACTTTATTGACTTCTGCACATATATCTTCAAACTTTTTATTAAATAGCCCCATATTCTCCATAAAAGTCTCCCCATTTTATATTTAAACCTTTCAATAAATTTTATCATAAAATGGTTCGGTTTCATATAAATTTTTCAATATTTAGCAATATTTTACAGTCTTTTATATACCATAAAGTACATAGTTGAAAAGCACGCTATTCCACCTATAAAGTTTGAAATCGGCTCCGCCCAAAACACTCCTTCTACTCCAAATCCAACAAGTGGAAGTATATAAATGAGTGGAATTACAATGATTCCTTTTCTAAGTATTGAAAAAAACACTGCCTGCTTTGATTTTCCTAAAGCTGTAAATGTCGATTGTCCGATAAACTGAAACGCCATCATAAAAAAGCCAAAGAAATATATATTCATTGCGGGAACTCCGACTCTAATCAATTCTGGGTCTCGATTGAATATCATGATAAACTGTTTTGTAAACACAAGCGTTGCAACCCAGGCAACCCCGGTAAATGTAAGCAAAGCAATGGTCATATATTTTATAACTATTTTCACTCTATCATTTCTTTGGGCACCATAGTTGAAACTTATGATAGGCTGTGCACTTCCGGTAATTCCTTGAATAGGCATTGTTATAACTTCTCGTATTGAATTAATTACAGTCATAGCTCCAATATATATGTCCCCACCATAGATTTGAAGATTCGCATTACATACCATCTGTACTGCACTATTTGTAATCGACATCGTAAATCCTGACAATCCAAGCCCCATTATTTTCATTGTTCTATTAAATTCCAATTTTAACTTTGACTGCTTGATTTTTATAATTGTTTGCTTTCCAAGCAAAAAATTTAATGTCCATATAGCCGCTATCATCTGAGATATGATGGTTGCAAGTGCCGCACCTTCCACGCCCATTTTTGCGCCAAATATTAATATGGGATCCAAGATTATATTTACAACTGCACCGATAGCCACTGTCAACATTCCCATTTTTGCAAAACCCTGTGCATTAATAAAGCTATTCAATCCTAGGCTCAACGTAACAAATATCGTTCCGATTAGATAAATAGAAATATAGGAATTTGCATAGCCAAACGTAGCATCACTTGCCCCTAGAAGGTAAAGCACAGGTTTTTTTACTATAAACCCGACGATACTAAGTAATATACCAAATATAATAAGTAGTACAAAGGAATTTCCAAGTATAGACTCCGCTTCATCATCGTTACCGGCTCCTCGCTGAATGGAAAATAGCGGAGCTCCTCCCATACCAATTAAATTAGCAAAGGCGATTGCGATTGTACATATTGGCAAGCAGATACCAAGCCCAGTCATTGCCAATGTGGCATTCTCCGGTAACATACCAATATAAATTCTATCTACAATATTATATAAGACATTTACCAGTTGTGCTAACGTCATTGGACCTGCCAGACGTAGCATATGTGCCAAAATATTTCCTTTTGAGAAATCATTTGTTTCTTTATAATTCACTTCCATGTTTATCTCCATTGTTTTTGGGTGGGATAGGGGTTGAAAGAATATTTATTGATAAGGATGTATTTTGCCTGCCTTTCCTTCAAGCAGTACACTGCTTTCAGCCGGTCTAGGCAAAATACATCTTTATCAATGAATATTCTTGGGTTACGTATATATTGAAAAACTATGATCGTTATAGGCTCAAAAGCCCACGGGATGTTTTTTTTGAATCATATAGAATCAAGATTGAGCAGGCGCTTTCAGGCACTTTATTCATTATAAAAATTGGTTCGAATATGATTCTCTTACATTTATACATTATGGAGCTAGATTAATCAAGTTTTTAATTATGCTTATACATATCAAAAACCGATGACTTAGTTAACAAAAGTTAACTAAATGCATCGGTATTTGTATGATTTAAAATTGCGTTCGTGTTTTAATGGATTACATCATTCCCATTCCGCCGCCTGCTGGCATTGATGGAACGTCTTCTTTGATATTTGCGACAACTGATTCAGTTGTTAGTAGTGTAGATGCTACACTAGTCGCATTTTGAAGAGCACTTCTAGTAACCTTAGCTGGATCAAGAATTCCGGCAGCTACCATATCAATATATTCTTCTTTCAAGACATCAAATCCAATTCCTATCTTTGATTCATAAACTTTATTAATAATAACAGATCCCTCAAGTCCTGCATTTGCAGCAATATGGAATAATGGAGATTCTAGAGACTTAAGAATAATCTCAGCACCTGTCTTTTCGTCGCCAGTTAATGTTTTTACTAAAGTAGCAACTTTCTTAGATGCGTGGATGTATGCTGAACCACCACCTGCGATGATTCCTTCTTCAACAGCTGCTTTTGTAGCAGCTAGTGCATCTTCAAGACGAAGTTTTGCTTCTTTCATTTCAGTTTCTGTAGCGGCACCAACACGGATAACAGCTACGCCACCGGACAATTTAGCAAGTCTTTCTTGTAATTTTTCTCTATCAAAATCAGATGTTGTATCTCCGATTTGTCCTTTGATTTGAGCAATTCTAGTAGCGATTTCTTCTTTACTACCTTCGCCATCAACAATAATGGTGTTTTCTTTTTGTACTTTAACTGATTTAGCACGGCCTAACATCTCAATTGTTGTTTCTTTCAAATCAAGTCCCAATTCTTCTGAAATAACCTGGCCACCTGTTAAAATAGCAATATCTTTCAACATTTCTTTTCTTCTATCGCCATAACCTGGAGCCTTAACACCTACTACTGTAAATGTTCCTCTTAATTTATTAACGATTAATGTTGTTAATGCTTCGCCTTCAATGTCTTCTGCAATAATTAATAATTTTGAGCCATTTTGAACGATTTGTTCAAGAATTGGTAATATTTCCTGAATATTTGCAATCTTCTTATCTGTAATTAAAATGTATGGATCTTCAAGGTTTGCTACCATTTTATCCATGTCTGTTGACATGTAAGCTGATATATATCCTCTATCAAACTGCATACCTTCAACTAAATCAAGTTCTGTAAGCATTGTCTTAGATTCTTCGATTGTTATAACACCATCGTTAGAAACTTTTTCCATTGCATCAGCAACTAACTGTCCAACCACTTCATCACCAGCTGAAATAGCTGCGACCTTAGCGATTTGATCTTTTCCAGTAAGCTTTGAGCTCATCTCTACAATTGCTTCAACTGCAACTTCTGTAGCTTTCTTCATACCTTTTCTAAGAATGATTGGATTTGCACCTGCTGCTAAATTCTTCATTCCAGCATTCACCATAGCCTGTGCCAAAACGGTTGCTGTTGTTGTTCCATCACCTGCAACATCATTTGTCTTTGTTGCAACTTCCTTAACAAGCTGTGCTCCCATGTTTTCGAATTTATCTTCTAATTCGATTTCTTTTGCAATTGTAACACCATCGTTTGTGATAAGTGGTGCACCAAATGATTTGTCTAATACTACGTTTCTTCCTTTAGGTCCTAATGTTACTCTAACTGTATTTGCTAACTGGTTCACACCAGATTCCAGTGCTGCTCTCGCTTCTGCACCAAATTTAATCTCTTTTGCCATAATTTAAAATCCTCCTAATTTGTTACTTTTCAAGCTACCTTGATACTAATTCATAGAAACTACTCTATAACAGCTAAAATATCGCTTTGTTTTACAATAATCCATTCTTCGTTTTCGATATCAACTTCTGTTCCAGCATATTTAGAATAAATAACCTTGTCTCCTGCTTTTACCTGCATCTGTACTTCTTTTCCATCTATCATGCCGCCAGGTCCAACTGCTACAACTACTGCCTGCTGTGGTTTTTCTTTTGCCTGACCTGGTAATACAATACCAGATTTTGTTGTTTCTTCAGCAATTAACTGTTTAATTACTACTCTGTCTCCCAATGGTACTAATTTCATTAATATTTCCTCCTTTAAATCGAGTTAATTTGTTAGCACTCCTTTTTATCGAGTGCTAATTTATAGTTTCTATCTTATTAAATTTAATATTTTTATGCAAATGTTTTAATATCATAAAACCAACCATTTTTCTATTATATGCTTGTATTTACTCTATAATACTCTCATTTTCTTTGTTTTTCACATTCGCCATTCATTTTCCACTCGTTTCTAAATGAAAATCATCCATTTTTTCTATAATTACATTGTAATTTTCTTCTTTCTCCTCAATTAAAACCAACTATTTCCCCATAATTAAATTTTGCTTCCCCTAGCGCCTCTATATAGAAGTAACCGAATATAAATTTGATTTCACGTTCTATTCGCAGCAAAGTGACCAGTGAATATGAATTTGTAATGATACATTTTGCCGCCGAGCGGCTGAAAGCAGTGCTCATGTTATTTACAAGACTCAGATGAAAATCGAACAAAGTGAAACTTTTCATCATCTCTGATGCTTGCAAAAGAACATACTGCTTGAAGGAAAGGCAAATGTATCATTACAAATTCACATTCACTCACCACCTCCCATAACACCCATACCATCAAATTCATATTCTCCTTACTTCCCCAACTTCTTCTCTCTTCCATAATAAAATAAATACTGCTGCGCATAACCGCCATATTCCCCAAATTGTTCTTTTGCAAATGTTGCAATCTCATCTTTTGATGCTTCTCTATCAAAATACATGAATTCCATAATCCTCTTAATCCATACATCAATTGGAAATGCTTCTCTTTTCTCTAATCCAAACAACATTACACAATTGCTGATTTTCTCTCCTACACCTTTAATCAGTTGTAATTTTTCAAGACACACATGAATATCGACTTCCCTTAGTATTTTTTCATCTATCGTCTTGTCTCCCACCTTACTAACCGCATCCATAATATAAGGTGCCCGAAAACCCGTTTTACATTCTTTTAAATCTTCTAACGTAATATCTAGCATTTTTTCACAACTAGGAAACCCAAAGAACTCTTCCTCTCCAATTTTTCCAAGATAATCCCCATATTTTCTCGAAATAGTAGCAACAATCTGCTTAATATGAGGAATCTGCTTATTTTGAGATATAATAAATGAGATCAATATTTCAAAGAAATCCTGCTTCAGAATCCGAACTCCCCACATCGTATCCATTGCCTGCTTTAATTTGCTATCTTTTTCAAGTAAAGAAGCCTTAATCTGGGCATAGTTTCTATCCAGATCGAAATATTTTTTCCAAACTTCTTCATATTCCGCTTCACTAGTATCATAGAATATAACAGAATTATCATCCTGCCTAATATGCAACAGCTTCCCAAAAGCCACAACCCCATACTCATTTTCATCTATTTTCTTAAAATGAAAGCATTGCCCACACTCCAACGTTTGCCCAACATCAAAATCCGCAACCCCCTTCACCACAAAATCACCTTTACCCATCTTTCCTCCTGTCAACCACCACTATCCGTATTTTAATCAAACCCGCAAAAAACTTTTTTCCAAACCTTACATATTTCTCATCCACCCCGACCAATCCGCTCCACCCCGCGAGCCCTTAGCGCCCAGCGCCGTGTAAATATCTTTCACTTTTATACCTTCAATTTTGTATATACAAATCATAACCGCCCAAACATCTTTCTCATACCTACATTATACCCATCCGCCCCTAGCGCCCAGCGCCGTGTGAATATCTTTACTTATATACCTTCAATTTTGTATACAGATCTATCCATCACATACTCTCCCCCCTTCACCACCTACCCAACCTAGCATGATTCATTTGCCTACGCTGACTATCATGACGAGTATGTAAAGTTACTTATGCATTCATTTTGTGCAATAAGATAAAAAGTTCTACTGTCTGACGAACGAAGTGAGGAGTTTAGAACTTTTTATCTTTGCCTTTGCACAAAATGAATACATTAGTAACTTCATACAAGGAATTAGTAAGCAAAGGCAAATGAATCATGCTAGGTTGGGTACGAGTTTATCGAGTACGAGTTTGGATGCTATGAACGCTCCTACAACATTTAAAGATATTCTACCACAAGCCGTTTAATTACTCCAACTTTACAAATACTATTTTCGCTTTCTTTTTTTTTTATTATTGAAACCTTTTAATTTTCACGCAAATGTATTACAATGAGTATTAATATAAATTATGGAGGGTGGTTTATAATATGTCAAAAAATAAATTAAGTAAAATAATTGCAAACATAGCAATCCTTGGAGCATCTGCAGGCGCTTTTTTTGCCATTTATGCTAAATATAAGAAAATCAATAATGAATTAAATACACAAGATGAAGATGAAGAAGATTTTGACAATTTTAATTTTGATGAAATTGATAAGGATACCACTTCAAGAGATTATGTTTCTATTAACATTAACGAGCGAAAATCATCGTCTGAAGCAACAACTGGCGAGCCAACGTAAGTATGGGAGAACTCCGTATGCCGATAAGGAAAAAGATAATATTTCTTCTAGTAGTGACAATTATATGTTTTACCATGGTTGGATGTGCACTCACTTCCATAAGTGAAGAACCCGGAACTGATTCTACTGACAGTTCCGGTATTTCTTCTATTGCTTATAATAAAGTTAATACACAGGATGAAATATATACAGCGCTTTTAGATACAATGCAAAACAATGAAAAAAAATGCTATTTTTTTGTTTCCAATCAAGATATGGTCAATGCTGATTCTTGGCTTACCAAGTTAAATGGTATCGAACAAATTCACTGTGATTACAGAAGAATCAAAGATGGATACAATGTAGCTGTCACCTTGAGCTACTGGGATAACTATTCTATCGTGAACGCATATAAAACTGGTAGCACTCAATTACTGACTCCTAAGCAATTGGAACTATACAACAAATACTGTGAGATTTTATCAAAATATACTTCTAAAAGTGCAAGCGATTGGGATAATGAGTTAGCAATTCATGACTATTTAGTAGCTAATGTCAAATATGAAGTAGGCGACGATGCCATCTATAATGCATATGACACATTAATAAATGGTACAGCTGTATGCAATGGATATGCGGAATGTTTTAAAACATTTATGGATATGCTTGGTATAGAATGTACTGCAATCTCAGGTTCTGCCAGTGGAGAACTTCATATCTGGAATTTAGTAAAGCTAGAAGGTGCCTGGTACCAAGTAGATGTCACTTGGGATGACCCAATTAATGGAAATGGGCATATCGAACATTCCTATTTTAATATAACAGATTCTGACATGGCAAAAGATCATACATGGATTGCCTCAATCTATCCTGCTGCAACAGGAGCTGAACACTCCTACCCCAATATCAAGAGTTTGCCTTCTTTTTCAAATGATGATGATTTATCTGCATTTTTGGCTACTTCTCTTAAAAGCAAAGCTGAGCTTGTAGAATTTGTAATAACAAATACAATTGATTTGAAAGCATCAATAGAAAAATGCGGAATTAATGTCACTTATTCCTATAATATTTCTGATTACGCTAATTATATACTCTATAAGCTAGAATTTACTTACTAAATAAGTGGCCTTTCAGGTCACTTATTTTTTTCGACTTCATAGTATAATAATGAATTCAAAAAAATATATGGAGAGAAAATTTTATGGAATGCAATAAACAAATGGACGTAATGGTAATGGTCCCTGGTATGTGCTATGTTCCTTGGCAAAGATGGGCTGGATTATACAATCTTGATGTAGC
>Ga0302170_10000588_pt1 | contig 14476 bp, 10 predicted proteins | sample I_Fen_N2_1_FD_193492 | JGI IMG/M metagenome (GOLD analysis project Ga0302170, IMG submission 193492) | Peat permafrost microbial communities from Stordalen Mire near Abisko, Sweden - I_Fen_N2_1 | ecosystem: Environmental > Terrestrial > Soil > Wetlands > Permafrost | place: Sweden: Abisko...
CATAACCCTGCCAATCTTAAAGGTATTTATGCTGTACAAGCAATTCTCCCTAATGTTCCCCAAGTAGGTGTATACGATACTGCTTTCCATCAGACGATGCCTGAGTATGCATATCTTTATGCAGTGCCTTATGAACTGTATGAGAAATACGGAATACGCCGGTATGGCTTCCACGGAACAAGTCACCGTTACGTTTCACAACGCGTTTGTGAATATCTAGGCGTAAACCCAATAGGCAAAAAGATTATCACGTGCCACATCGGTAACGGAGGTTCTATTAGTGCTGTAGTTGATGGCAAATGTATTGACACTACCATGGGACTTACTCCACTAGAAGGCTTAATGATGGGTACTCGCTCCGGTGATATTGATCCGGGTGCCGTTACCTTTATAATGGAAAAAGAAGGTTTAGACATCGCAGGCATTAACGATCTGTTAAATAAGAAATCCGGAGTATTAGGAATTTTCGGGAAATCAGATATGCGCGACATAGAAGATGGAGTTAAAGAAGGCAACGAACGTGCGATCTTGACTGAAAATATGTATTTCTATCGCGTACGCAAATACATCGGAGCCTATGCTGCTGCGATGGGTGGAGTCGACATTATCCTCTTTACCGGCGGTGTAGGTGAAAACCAATCTAGCTGTCGCGAGCTTTCGTTAAAAGGCCTCGAATTTATGGGTGTTGAAATTGATTTGAAAAAAAATTCCAAAATTCGTGGTAAGGAAGCCACTATCTCAACTCCGTCCTCTAAAGTAACCGTCTGTATCATCCCAACGGACGAAGAACTTATGATTGCAAAAGACACAATGGAAGTACTTGGTGAGTAAATAATCGCAAACGATATATTTCGAAAAGAGACTATGCCAGAAACGACATAGTCTCTTTTTTTAATCTCCATAGTACAACTTATTTTTTTACAGTTAAGAAAAGCATGTTTTGTAATAGATGTTAATAATATGATTCTACATGCAAATTCACATCTAAAATAGTTGTGAATTAAAGTCCTTTTGTTAATTTTGTGAATGGAACACTCTTTCTTTGATAGTATACAAAACGGTGACAAAGAATAACGATTGCTAATCCATTAAAAAACAAACACTTTGATACGAGTTGCCTCCTTTCTAATAACTTGCTTTGCGCTGTTTACGCTTGCTGCAAATGCCACAACGACTTCAAATAGCAATTTGGAGTCGTTGTCAAAAGTTACACACAATGGCTCAAGTCAAGTAGGTGAATTCATTGAAATTATAAGTGCCTATCCCTATCGAAATCTATATAGTACACAAATAGCAAAACAGTTTCAGAAAACAATCGAATCTGAACATATTAGAACATCTATTTCCTGTGCAGGAATGAGCAACGAACAGACGACCTTCTTTTCCGACCGACTCGGCATGCAATCGGCCTTCTTAGCAGCAAAAGAGACTCAAAATCAGTGTGTACCCCGAGTAATCATTCTTATTGGAGATGAAGCTTGGTTTCTCTATCGTGAGATAAGTCACACCCCAGAATGGGCTAAGGTACCCATTGTTGTTTGTGGCATCAACCCAGAGACGATAAAGGATTATCCTTCCTTTTACACGAATTCTGAGATCACAAAAGAACGATTAGAGCCTCTCTCTCGCACTCAACAAAACAAGAGCATCCCAATAACCGCGGCAGTGGCTATACGGAATGTGGCTCCTACGCTCAAACTCATCGACAAGCTGCTTCCAAATACGCAGGAAATTGTATACCTCAGTAATGGGCACTATCGCGATGCACTGCAACTTTATTCGTTGAGACAAGCTCTTAAGGCTGAAAATTCGAAGAAAAAATTAAAAGTGCTTTTACAGACTCACCAAAACGAAGATAGCATCGCACAAATTCTGCAAAAGCTACCGATTACAGACGCTATTATAACGCAAGAGTTGGAACCTACGGTACAAACATCAGTCCCAATATTTACACTCAGAGACCACGACCCTAAACCAGAAAACAAAAGCATCATTGGAGGATATTATGCTCATCGAAAAACCTATGTAAGGGTAGCTTCTAGTATGGCTATAAAACTATATAAAGGAGCATCTATCAATCAGGTTCCCTACGAAGAGGTTCCCGACAGCATCTTTTTAAATGTAGGAGCGCTAGAACATTTCGGACTAAAAAAAGCTGCGGAAAAGATCTCAAATGTAACCTACATTAATCAACCACCTAGCTTCTTTATGAGGTACCATTACATCATACTTAGCAGCCTTCTAGCATTTACTATATTAAGCATTATTGCAGCTTTCTATTATCGGCATTATTTATTTAGCAAAGAATACAAATTACGTCACGATAATTTCAACCGATTATTAAAAGAGTATAAGATGATTTATGATCACATGGCTGCAGGTATCCTTTTTTTTGATGAGAAAGGCAAACTGCTCAGCTTGAATCATGAAGCCGAAAGTTTTCTCCAAGAAAAAGGAAAGCCTATTAATCCAGAATCGATAAATTTATTCAGGTCTAATCTTTCTGAATCAATTGATTTGGAATTATTAGAAAAAGGAGAGATTATTGAGAAAATACAATTCTACAGAAACGCTTTCTATCGCATTGTAATACAAGCAATTAATGAAGAAGATACTAACGAAAAAAGATATTTAATGCTACTTGTAGATCACTCTGCAATTGAAAAAGAGCGTTTATTTAAACAAAAAATACAAGATGTATTCAACTTTGTCACAGATACAGCCAAGCTAGGAGTTGCGGAATACGATGTACTATCCGGCTTCTCGTTAGCAAATAAAGTATGGTACGAAAATCTGGGGCATCCAGCTCAGAAAGGACGTACCAATGCACTGAACAATGTGATGTTAGATAATTTGATTACAGAAGATAAGCAACTCATACTCTCGAACATACTAAAAATGTGCATTGGGCAAATGAATACTTTTTTGGCTACAGTTTGTGTAAAAAAAGGGAATGAGCTACATTATCTACGGTATTACATGCAGTTACTCGAATTCGACCCTGAAAATGGGCATATACTTATTGGAGAGTTCTGCCTCAATATCGATGAGCAAAAGAAAGCGGAAGAAGAACTTACTATAGCCTTAGAAAAAGCACAAGATGCGTTCAAAATAAAACAAACCTTCATTAGCAACATACAAACCAATATACAAGAACCTTTGCGTCAGCTCATTCAAGCAGCGAACGAATTAACAAAATCAGACGATCCTACCCGAAATCGCAAATTAGATAAGACGATTGAAGAAAACAATACACTTCTGCTACATCTGCTGGATGACATTTTAGACTTCTCCAAAAAGCAAAACTATGAAAAATAAGATTCTTCTTCTATTTCTCGCACTATATTCTTTCCTTGGGATGAGTAGCCTTTCCGCCAGTCCTTTGATTGCCCATAAAGTACCTCCTCATAGAATACTTGTGATCAGCTCGTTTTCAGAAGATATAGAATGGAATGACCATCTTATTAAACAATTAGAGCTTTCACTCAGGAAGCAGTATCCCAAAATATCGCTTAATATAGGGTATCTGAATTGCAACTTCCTCAGAAAGAAATGGCAACTAATACAATTGCGCAATATACTCTGGAGCTATTCCAATATTGCATCATCGAAAATTGATTTAAACGATTTATCCGTCAAATCGTGCTTCCATGAATCGAATCGTCCAGATGCTGTTATCTTTATTGGAGCAGAAGCCTTCGACACCTATCGTAGTATACTTACATACGCACAAGAATGGAAAAAGGTCCCCATAATACTTTGTGCTATTAATGATTCAATCAACGAGCCAAGCATACGCGCTACCTCCAATAAATACGTTACAGGAAATCGCCGAATAAAAGTTGATTCCTGCAATGGAGTTGATATTCTTTATCGCAAACGCAACCCACTTTTCAATCGAAATTTGATTGAGCCCAAAGAAATTCTAGAGGAGAATGACACATCAATACTATTTCATTCTCCGCTTTCAGTAACAGGCGTAATTTGGCCTAGTACTGTGGAATATAATGTAGAGCTAATGCTAAAATTAATTCCTAATCTTAAAGAGATTCTATGGGTAGACGGCATTTACGAAACCGCACAATATAACCTTCATTTATTACAGCAGCTATTACAGAAGAAATATCCTAAAATAAAGTTACAGGCCATTGTATGTACTCCTTTCAATTCAGACGTAATTTACAACGAACTATTAAAAGACAAACCAAATCGTGCACTACTTACATTCGGATGGAGTACTTCGAATTTAATGAGCAACGACCCTGATAAGGACCTACAATATTTATTCACTGAAAAGAACCAAACGCCTCTTTTCTCGCTTACCAATCGCGAATTCAATGCAAATAAATGGGTCGGTGGATACTACTTTACTTCAAATGAATGTGTCAATAAAACAGTTTACCTAATTCATAGAATATTGGAAGGTGAAAAGGCCTCTCAAATACCATTTCAACATTTGGGTACATCTCAAACAATTATCAATCAGACGGCAGCAGATTATTATGAGATAGACTCTTCCGAGCTAAAATATTATACCACAGTAAATGCCCCGAAAAGCTTCTATGAAGAACATTCTTTCATTCTGCTTTTATCTGCCATTGCGGGCACTTTATTAATAGGATGGACTATTTATTGGATTCGTCAATATCAATATAATGCACGCATGAAGTCTCAAGGAGAACGCATTGAACGACTCTATAGCAAGCTACATACCATTTATCGACATTTAGGAGTTAACATTGGGGTTTATTCGGATAAAGGAGATTGCGTTTTCACAATTATAAAAGGAGATAAGGAACGACCCTCATCCGCAAAAAAATCAAGGCTCACTAAAAATTTGTTCGATCTCTCCTTTTTAACTCCGGAACTTCAAAAAGATATCCGCAAAGGAAAAGAAATAAATACACTCCTCCCTTTTGAGGATGGGAAACCCGCCAAGCTATTTACTACAAAAGCAGAGCAACTTTACCAAATTATCATCCGAAACTTACCCTCTAACACCTATGAGGACTCGGCATATATGCTTCTTTCATTCGACCTCACGCCTCTGCTTAAAAGTAGAAAAGAGAAAGAGCATATTGAACGTCTGCTCAATATATCTAGTATCAGTCTGCAATGGGGAATTGCCTACTATGACCCTATAAAGGGCTCAGGATTTGCAACCCCCGCATGGTATGAAACATTGCAAGAACCTCAACCTAAGGGCAACTATTTATTATTACCGACCTTTCAGTCGGTAATACGTGAAGATCGTGAATTCTTAATCAAATTCCAGCAAACACCGATGCAAATGGAAGAGCCTACACGTGAATTAATAAAAGACGTTCGAGTAAATGCTTCTAATGGAAGTGATTGCTGGACTCGCTTATATTTATACCGTCTTCGCCCCAACCTTATCATCGGACTTGCTGCAAATATTAATGATCTTAAAAAGGGCCAAACAGAACTCGCTAATTTAAAAAGCAAAATAGACGAAGGTAATTTAGCAGCTCACGATTTTATTGCTAACATCAGCCATGAAGTTCGTACCCCATTGAATGTAATCCTTGGTTATTCAAATCTACTAGGTAGCACTGAGTTAGAAGTAGATGAGCGCACTGAATTCTCAAAAATCGTACTTAAGAATACAGAACATCTAGAGTTCCTGGTTCGTGATATTTGTGAATATGCACTATTAAATTCACAAAAAGATCTTTTTGAAAAGAAATATGTCTCAATGAGAGAGCTTCACAAACACTGGCATGAATTTTGGGATCCTCGGTTAGAAGGAAATCCAATTATATTTTCCGACGAAGAGGTTGATCTAGAAGGATCTGTTTTCATCAACCTTTATTATTTTGAGCTATTGATGCAACATCTCATCAGCAATGCCCTCAAATTCACTACGCAAGGTCAAGTATCAATAGGCCATCGCAAGCGTCACAACTACGATTTATTTTACGTTCGTGATACTGGATGTGGCATAGCAAAAGAAAATCAGGAGCGCATCTTTAAGCACTTCGAAAAGCTTGATCAGTTCACTCCGGGTACCGGACTCGGATTAAGCATTTGCAAGAGCATCGTGTTACATCACGGTGGAAGAATCGGCATCATTTCCCAACTCGAAATAGGCACTACCCTTTGGTTCGTCATTCCTCGAAAAGAGTAAACTATCAGAAAAGTTCTAGCTGAGCAGAGCCTAAAAGGTTAAAAGTCATCCGATGATAAGGGGTAGTACCATATGCTTTAATTGCAGTTCGGTGCTTGAGCGTAGGATAACCTTTATTGTTAGCCCAATCATAATGAGGATATTCAGCATGAAGGCCAAGCATATAATCGTCACGATAAGTTTTAGCCAGCACACTCGCAGCAGCTATTGAAAGATATTTTCCATCTCCTTTTACAACCGTAGTATGAGGAACATCCGAATAAGGTTTAAAACGATTCCCATCTACAATGAGATGTTGAGGTATTATTTGAAGCTGAGCTACTGCACGATGCATCGCTAATATTGATGCATTTAAAATATTTATTTCATCAATTTCTTCAGCAGTTACAATACCAACAGCCCATGCTAAAGCTTCTTTCTCAATCAAAGGGCGCAACGCATAACGCTGCTTCTCGGTCAACTTTTTAGAATCATTTAAAAGTTCATTCATAAAGTTGGAAGGTAAAATTACAGCCGCAGCATATACAGAACCGGCCAAACAACCCCGCCCTGCTTCATCGCATCCAGCTTCAATAAGATCTTTGTGTAAATAAGGTAAAAGCATAATTTTATTTGGAAGAGGCGAGCCTTCAGCTCGCCTCTTATTAAAACAAGTTACAAGCAACGGTCAATCCAGCCATCACAATAGAGACCATCGACATCAGTTTTATAAGTATATTCAAACTCGGGCCTGATGTGTCTTTAAAAGGATCACCTACCGTATCGCCAACTATAGTAGCCTTGTGCTGCTCTGAGCCCTTTCCACCAAGATGACCTTCTTCTACATATTTTTTAGCATTATCCCAAGCCCCACCGGCATTGGCCATGAAGATGGCTAGGACAAAGCCGGAAGACAAACCACCTATTAATAATCCTAGAACACCTGCAACGCCAAGCACTACTCCTACTAAAATAGGTACTGCAATGGCAAGGCTTGAAGGAAGTAACATTTCATATTGCGCTCCTTTTGTTGAAATAGCCACACAGCGACCATAATCAGGTTCAGTGGTTCCTTCTAATATGCCTGGATTCTCACGAAATTGTCGGCGTACCTCATTAACCATCTTTTGTGCCACTCTACCTACTGCAGTCATCGTCAATCCGCAAAACAAGAAAGCCATCATAGCTCCCAAGAAAATGCCGACAAGCACAATCGGATTCATCAAATTAACATTGTAAATACTCATAAAATCAACCAATGTAGTATGGTGCAACTGATTAGCCGAAAGACTGATCGTTTTTGTTAAGTGAGCATAACCGTCCGTAGCTTCATTAGCCATACGAATCAGTGCTATCTTTATTTCTTCCACATACGAGGCCAATAAGGCAAGCGCCGTAAGTGCGGCAGAACCAATCGCAAAACCTTTGCCTGTAGCAGCCGTAGTATTGCCTAACGCATCCAATGCATCAGTACGCTGACGGACTTCTTTATCTAAGCCGCTCATCTCTGCATTTCCTCCTGCATTATCCGCAATAGGTCCATATGCATCCGTAGCTAAAGTAATGCCCAAAGTGGAGAGCATACCTACTGCAGCAATACCTATACCATACAAACCCATAGAAAGGCTCTGTGCAGTAAAGGCTAAGCTAAACCCATTTGCACACAGATAAGCAAAGATAATGGCAAAGCCGATGGTAATAACAGGAATTGCAGTAGAAAGCATACCTAACCCAAGGCCGGAAATAATCACAGTAGCAGGACCTGTTTGAGAGCTCTCAGCCACCTTTTGAGTAGGGCGATAACTCTGTGAGGTATAATATTCTGTAGCTTGTCCAATAATAACACCGGCGAGCAAACCCACAATTACTGAAAAAGAAATTCCTAGCCAATTTTGAAGTCCGAGACAATAAAATGTCACGAATGTAGCTACCGCAATTAATATTGCTGCCAGATTAGTACCCCGACTTAACGCTCTTAAAAGCGCTTTCATATCAGCACCTTCTTTCGTTCGTACAAAGAAAATGCCCAAAATGCTTAGGAGAACGCCAACCGCAGCAATAAGCATCGGGGCAAGTACCATTTTTTCTTGCATCTCAGGAGACTCCGAAAATGCAGCTGCACCAAGTGCAGCCGTCGAAAGAATAGAACCGGCATACGATTCATAAAGGTCAGCTCCCATACCAGCCACATCTCCTACATTATCTCCTACATTATCAGCAATGGTAGCCGGATTGCGAGGATCATCCTCAGGAATTCCTTTTTCTATCTTACCTACAAGATCAGCTCCCACATCGGCAGCTTTAGTATAGATGCCACCTCCTACACGTGCAAAAAGAGCTTGACAAGAAGCTCCCATACCGAAGGTCAGCATTGTGGTGGTAATATGAACTAATTTCTCTCCATCAGCCACCTCCATAAAATGGTCAAGTATTAAATACCATGCTCCAATATCAAAAAGAGCAAAGCCGACTACAGTCAATCCCATTACCGCACCAGAGCGGAAAGCCAACTTTAAGCCACTATTTAACGAACGTTGAGCTGCATTTGCAGTACGAGCTGAAGCATAAGTGGCAGTCTTCATTCCAAAGAAGCCTGTTAATCCTGAAAAGAAACCTCCGGTAAGAAAAGCAAAGGGCACCCAATTGTTCTGCAAGCCCAGATAAGCCATCACACTAAAAAGACCAGCCAATATTAAAAACACAATAAACACGACTTTGTACTGTTGCCGAAGATAAGACATTGCCCCCTCACGAACTACTTGTGCAATGTGAATCATTCGAGAAGTTCCTTCACTTTCGCGGAGCATCATTTTAAAGAAATACCCTGCAAATCCAAGAGCCAAGAAAGAAGCCAATGGAATAAGCCAAAAAAAGTTATTCATGATTTAAAGTTTTTATAGGTTGTTAGATTTTGTATAATAGGCAATCATTTTTAAAGTTAGTCGTCTTCCGAGGCCAATAGGCTTTCTAATTCTTCGGAAGTTAAGCGGAAGTAGAAACGTCCATGTTTAGCCGCAGAAATCCCTCCGGTTTCTTCACTTACAATGATTGCAAGTGCATCACTTTCTTGCGAAATACCGAGCGCCGAACGATGCCGAAGACCGAGTTCTTTGGGAATATTAAGATCATGGCTTACAGGTAAGATGCAAGAAACTGAGTAGATTCGATCTTTCCGAATCACCATCGCCCCATCGTGAAGCGGGCTATTTTTGAAAAAGACATTTTCTATTAAACGCTGTCCCAATCGAGCATCTATAATATCTCCACTGCTAATTACATCATCAAGCGTCTGGAAGCGCTCAATAACAATCAAAGCTCCTACTCTCTGCTTGCTCATACTCAAACAAGCCAATACAATTGGAAGATAACAATTGCGGCGATCCATCTTTTCACGCTCCTTACGAAAAAAGCGCATAAAGAAGCCAGTTCGCTGACGTGAGCCTATAGAAAAGAAAAACTTACGGATTTCGTCCTGAAACAAGATGATTAAAGCAAGCGTACCTACACTCACTAATTTATCAAGAATGGTTCCCAAAAGACGCATTTCGAATACTTGCGTAACAAGAATCCAAACTACAATAAACACCAGAATCCCTAAGAATATATTAATAGAGCCGGAAGATCTCATCAAACGGTAAATGTAATACAACATCACTGCAACTAGCAAGATGTCTAAGAAATCTTTTACGCCAAATGAAAAAAACATATATCTTATATATTAAATGAATAAAGCTTTTCCCATATTTTCGTACATTGCACAGCCTCCTTCACATCATGAACACGAAGAATATCGGCTCCATTTTGCAAACAAAAAGCATGAACAACAGAAGTACCATTCAAAGCTTCTTCAGGGGTTAGATCGAGAAGACGGGTAATCATCGACTTACGCGAAACGCCAACCAATAAAGGTAAACGGAAAAGAGAGAAGTTGGGCAATGCATTTAGTAATTCATAATTCTGATCCAATGTTTTTCCGAAGCCAAAACCAGGATCCAAAATAACATCATTCACACCTAATGCACGCAAACGCTGTATTTTGCTTTCCATATACAAAAACACTTCTTTTATAAAGTTTTCGTAGTGAGGATTCTTTTGCATACTTTGAGGAGTTCCCTGCATGTGCATCATAATATACGGCACTTGTAAATTGGCAACCGTTTCAAACATACGGTCATCCATCTCACCTGCCGAAATATCATTAATAATTGCCACACCATATTGCTTAACGCAGACTTCAGCTACATGAGCTCGAAAGGTGTCCACACTTACAATGGCTTCAGGATGTCGACTAAAAAGGATATCAAGTGCGGGCTCCAAACGAGCTAACTCTTCTTCCTCACTTACTGAAGAAGCACCCGGGCGTGAAGAATAAGCTCCGATATCAATCATGCTAGCTCCTTCTTCTAATATCTGATCTACGCGTGCAGCAATCGCCTCTGCAGTCTGTTTCCTACTCTTCGAGAAGAAAGAGTCGGGTGTTATATTTAAAATGCCCATCACTTGCGGATGAGCTAAGTCCATTAACGTTCCTCTTACATTTATCAATTTAGAGAAGGAGGAACTTTCGATGTAATCTGGTTTCACCATTTGACTCGTTTTTTTTACTTCTATAGCTGCAAATTTACATCTTTTTTTTGGTATCTCCTACAAAAATACACTATCTTTGCAAAGATTATTATAAAAATAAATGAAATGGAGGCCCTAGAAACGCTATATCAATTATTCCGTCAATGCTCAGAAGTAACTACCGACAGCCGTCAATGTCCAACTGACTCGCTATTCATAGCCCTCAAAGGCGATAATTTTAACGGCAACAAATTTGCCATTCTTGCGCTAGAAAAAGGATGTAAATACGCTTTTGTCGACGAACAAGAAACAGTTTCCGCTCAATTGGATGAACTAAAATCACGTGATGAGGAAGCCTATCAATCGTTCTCAAAACGCTTAATTCTTGTAGAAGACGGACTAACTGCTCTGCAGCAGCTCGCGCATTATCACCGCCAACAAATGGGAACTCGTATCATTGGCATCACGGGTACCAACGGAAAAACGACAACCAAAGAGCTCGTTGCAGCCGTACTCTCCACAAAATATAATTTGCTTTTCACGCAAGGTAATCTGAATAATCAAATCGGGGTGCCTCTTACGTTGTTACGCCTCACCGAAAGTCATAATCTTGCCGTAGTAGAAATGGGAGCCTCCCATCCCGGTGATATCAAAGAATTAGTAGATATTGCGGAACCCGATTACGGCATAATAACCAATGTAGGGCGAGCTCACCTTGAAGGTTTTGGCTCATTCGACGGCGTAGTGCGCACTAAAGGGGAACTGTACGATTATCTTCGCACCAAAGGTGCTACCGTTTTTGTGAATGCTAACAACTCACACCTAACGCAAATGCTGAAAGGGCTGAATCCTGTATATTACGGCATCACTGAAAATCTTTACGTAAGTGGCAAGGTAATTGCTTGCAGTCCATTTCTTTCCTACGAATGGAAATATCAGAACGAGGCGCAGGTTGAAGAAGTAGAAACGCACCTCATCGGCAATTATAATATAGACAACGTGCTTGCAGCTTCTGCAATAGGCATTTTCTTTGGCGTAGAGCCGGAAGAAATTAGTAAGGCTATTGCTGATTATCAACCCAGCAATTCACGTTCGCAACTAAAAGAGACCGAAAAAAACAAGTTGATAATCGATGCGTATAATGCAAACCCCACCAGCATGCAAGCATCGCTACAAAACTTTGCACAAATCAACGCACCTAAAAAGATGGTCATCCTTGGAGATATGAAAGAATTGGGCCCTACGAGCAGAGCAGAGCATAAAGATATTGCTTGCTTTGTAAATAAGATGTCACTCGACAGAATTATCTTCGTTGGCGAGGAATTTACAAAAGCTTTACCTCAAGGAGCTGAAGTTTACCCAGATGCCAACGCTGTGATTGAGACTTTAAAAAAAGATATTCCTGAAGGATTCACGATCCTTATAAAAGGATCAAATAGCATGAAGCTAAATAGTGTAGTAACTTATTTATAAACACAATAGACCTCCCCCTAATGACTAAACTTCTTCGCAAGATTCCTTGGACACTCTTCGTGATGGCCATCATCTTATACTTATCATTTTTCAAACCTCCTCAAACGGACCTAGATAAAATTCCGGATTTCGACAAGTTTGTACATATCGGAATGTATGGATTCTTAGCTACTATAGCCTGGATTGAGTGTCTATTGCGATCAACTACCCGTTTCGAGCTGCTTAAAACATTAAAAATTACCTTTTTTGCCCCAATCATCCTCAGCGGAATGATTGAACTAGGACAACAATACCTTACCACCTATCGCACAGGAGACTGGATGGATTTCGCAGCAAACTGTACGGGAACTATTCTTGCAGCGGCGTTGGGGTACTTTGTACTTCGTCCGTGGATCTTGAAGACTCATTCAAAATAGCACCATCCACCAAATGAATGGTGCGATCGGTTATTTGTGCTAGTGCCTCATCGTGGGTAACAATTACAAAAGTTTGTTCGAAACGATCTCTCAACTCAAAGAACAGTTGATGCAATTCGTCCTTATTCTTGGTGTCTAAACTACCTGAAGGTTCATCGGCTAAGATTACCGAAGGACGATTCACCAAAGCTCGTGCCACAGCTACACGTTGATTCTCGCCTCCCGACAATTCGGAGGGACGATGCCCCATTCGCCCTGATAAGCCCATCAGAGTTAGCATTTCTTCAGCCTGCTGACGAGCTTTCTGCGAAGAAGCACCTGCTATAAAAGCAGGAATCATGACATTTTCAAGCGCCGAAAACTCTGGAAGAAGTTGATGGAACTGAAAGACGAAGCCTATTTCACGGTTACGGAAAGCTGCCATCTCTTTATCTTTTAGTCGTTCTACCGACGTTTTATTCAGACGGATGGTTCCCGTATCCGGTCGATCAAGTGTACCCATAATTTGAAGAAGCGTCGTTTTACCGGCACCACTAGGTCCCACAATACTAACGATTTCTCCCTTCGAAATTTGTAAATCAATTCCTTTCAGCACCTGAAGCGCACCAAAACTTTTCGTAATATTTTCTAGCTGTATCATACTCTATTCTACTTAAACCTCTTTTTTTCCGGCCAACTTATTCAGCACATAGGCTGCTAAGTAACACCCAAAGACTGCAGGCATATAACTAATTGTGCCACAAGTGGACTTTTTATACTTTTCTTCTACTAGCATAACGGCTGTTGCATCGGCTGCTTCAGTGCTAAATACAACCGGCAAATGTCGATGTACTCCATTACGTTTCAGTTGGTTCCGTACCGCCTTACTTAAGCCGCAATGATACGTATCCCAAAGGTCGGCATACTGTATCTTGGTAACATCGCGTTTTGCACCGGCTCCCATGCTACTAATTATTTTTATCCCCGAGTGCAAACACTCCATGATAAGTGCACACTTAGGAGCAATTGTATCGATTGCATCTACTACAAAATCGAAAGTCGTTTCATGCAGTAATGTAGGTACCGTTTCCGGAGTTAAAAACGCGGCATGCGTTTCAAGTTCAATCGTTGGATTTATGGCACGAAGACGTGCCCCCATGATTTCTACTTTCTTTTTGTTCAACGTTTCACGCAACGCTGGTAATTGGCGATTCAAATTACTCAATGCAACCGTATCCGCATCTACCAAAGTGAGTTTCCCCACTCCGGCTCGAGCCAACATTTCAGAAGCATAACCACCTACTCCACCTACACCTACTACTAACACATGCGCAGACTCAAGTCGCTGCAAAGCTTCAGTACCGAGGAGTAACTCAGTACGTTCGGTCCACTGCCCCATCGAGCTTGACTGAGCAGAAGCTATTTCTTCTATTTCAGCCATAAACTTTTTCTCTCCATCGCTTCAAAAAGGACGACATTCATTCGACAAACTAATATTTTATAATTCCCGACAAAGATACACATTTCTTTTTACTCGACAAGATATTGAAACTAAAAAACGAACAAGAGGAATCCTTCGCTTCAGGATGAAATGCCTGCTTTCATTAGAGCCGTATTCAGAGAAACTTCCCCTATAAAAAAAGCGGCTGAAGGGTTTCTGAAAGATAAAAAAGGATCTTTCAGCCTTATTAAACTGAATACGAACGACTTAGCAAACATCCTGAAAGGCTGAAAGATAGTTGTCAAGAATCGTGTTTTACAGAGAATTGGAGCTGATTCACAGCTAGATGTCTTATACTGAATACAGTTTACACAAATTAGTAACAAAAAAGTAGTGTAAAATGAAAATTCAGAAAAAGAAAGTTTACAAAGAGTACGATGATTCTTTCCGTCTTATGGTGGTATCGGATTATTA
>Ga0302170_10000589_pt1 | contig 14467 bp, 10 predicted proteins | sample I_Fen_N2_1_FD_193492 | JGI IMG/M metagenome (GOLD analysis project Ga0302170, IMG submission 193492) | Peat permafrost microbial communities from Stordalen Mire near Abisko, Sweden - I_Fen_N2_1 | ecosystem: Environmental > Terrestrial > Soil > Wetlands > Permafrost | place: Sweden: Abisko...
CGATAAGCCCTACGAGAAACGTGGTGACAAACCTTTTGAACATAGAGGTGGTGATCGTCCTTTCCGCAGCCGTGAAGATAAACCCTTCGAACGTCGTGAAGGAAAGCCTTTTGAGCGTAGAGAAGGTGGTGATCGTCCTTTCGAACGCAGGGGCGATAAGCCCTACGAGAAACGTGGCGACAAACCTTTTGAACATAGAGGTGGTGATCGTCCTTTCCGCAGCCGCGAAGATAGACCTTATTCAAAACCAGCTGAAGGATCAGAAGACTATACTCGCAAATATCGCCCTCGTTGCGAACGTAAAGTATTTAAAGATCTCGATAAAAAAGATTAAAAAAAAGAGTGCATTTTGTGCGTGAAATATGATGAAGATTCTTTCTGCAATGCTATTGTCTACACTTTTTCTTTCTAGTCCAACACTTTTAGCCCAGTCTACTAGTAGCTTTGCTTTAAAAGAATTAGGACTTGAGGAATTGGTGGCTGGTGGTTCTGGTTATGCAGTCTATCATACTTATCCTTTTACTGAACCAATTTGGTGGGGAGATCGGTATCTAGGAATTTCAGAAAATGGAGAAACTGTCTTTTCAGCTGATCCGAAGTCGAACAAAAAACGCATGCTGTTTTCTTTTGAGAATCTCAATAAGATACTTGAAGGAGCCGGACTAAATAAGGTTTACAGCCTTGCCAACTTGACGTTCCCTACTGCTTCAGAACCTTTTGTTAGGGTGAAGATGGAAAATAAGGGCTATGCGTTGGTTGATTTTAAAAAAGCTGTGCTTTTGAGTTTCATTCCGGTTCCTGCAGAAGCAAATAATTGTGACTTTTCGGAAGCTGCTCAGGCCGTCGCTTATACTAAAGGGAATAACCTTTTTGTAGCAACTGCTCAAGGTGAGAGAGCACTTACCCATGAAGCGGAAGGTATTGTTTGTGGTCAAAGTGTGCATCGTGATGAATTTGGAATTACAAAAGGAACGTTTTGGAGTCCGGATGGCACAAAACTGGCTTTTTACCGTATGGATGAAACGGAAGTTGCTCAGTATCCTCTCCTAAATATAAATACACGTTGTGCAGAGAATCAACCGATTCGCTATCCAATGGCTGGAGAGACTAGTCATAAGGTTACCGTTGGAATATATGATCTTGCTTCAAAAAACATTCTATTTTTGCAAATGGGAGACCCTTCCAATCGTTATTTTACGAATTTAGCATGGGCACCTACTGCGAAAAGTATCTATCTTATCGAGCTAAATCGCGACCAGAATGATGCTCAACTTATTCGTTATAATGTAGAAAGAGGTGAAAAAGAGAAAGTGCTTCGTGAGGAAAAGCATGCAAAATATGTAGAACCTCAACATCCAATCGTCTTTCTTCCTTGGAACGAGGATCAGTTCATTTATCAAAGTGAATGTGATGGTTTCGATCATTATTATCTGTATAACACAGAAGGTAAGCTGCTTAAACAACTTACTAAAGGAGAATGGATTGTAAAGAAGTTAATAGGTTTCGATAAAGAACGTAAAGATCTTATTTATTCTTCAAGCGAAGGATCTCCTTTACAAACGAATATCTATCGCCTTAATCTGGCTACTTCCGAAAGAACATTGCTAAATCCAAATAAAGGTGTACACGGTGCAACTATTTCTAGCTCAGGACGCTATTTAATTGATTCTTATGCAACTCCCACAAGTCCTCGTAGAATTGAATTAATAGATTGCGCGAAGCAAAGAGTTACAAAACTTTATGAGGGATCTAATCTTTTTGCAGGTTGCAAGATGCCAAGTGTAGAAGTTGGGACTTTAAAAGCAGCTGATAAAACGACTGATTTGTATTATCGCTTTACTAAGCCTTTTGATTTCGATCCTCACAAGCAGTATCCTGTAATTGTATATGTATATGGAGGCCCTCATTTCCAGCTTATTACCGATGCTTGGATGCATGCGGCTCGTGATTGGGAGCTTTATATGGCAAGCCGTGGCTATTTGATTTTTAACCTTGATGGCCGAGGTAGTTCAGGGCGTGGAAGTGATTTTGAAAAATGTACTTTTCGTCACTTGGGCATCGAAGAGGGAAAAGACCAAATGCAGGGAATTGCATGGCTTAAATCGTTGCCTTATGTCGATTCTACTCGTATTGGGGTGCATGGATGGAGTTTTGGTGGGCATATGACTACTGCTTTGATGCTTCGCTATCCGGAAACTTTTAAGGTTGGGGTTGCGGGAGGATCTGTAATCGACTGGAAATTCTATGAAGTAATGTATGGTGAACGCTATATGGATACTCCGGAAACGAATCCAGAAGGGTATAAGATTACTAATTTAGCAAATCTGGCAAAGAACTTAAAAGGACGTTTGCTTATGATTGAAGATTTAGATGATCCGGTAGTGGTACCTCAGCATACTTATACTTTCTTAAAAGCTTGTATCGAAGCACGCACCTATCCCGATTATTTCACTTATCCGGGGCATGCGCATAATGTATTAGGGCGCGATCGTATTCATCTTTATGAGAAGATATCTCGTTACTTCGATGACTTCCTAAAATAACTAACTCATTATTTTCAAGTATAATAGATAAAAACAACAAATATGAAACTCCTCCTCTTAGGCTCTGGTGGCCGTGAACATGCTTTGGCTTGGAAAATAGCACAAAGTCCGAAGATTGAGAAACTCTATATAGCACCCGGTAATGCCGGAACAGGCAATGTAGGCGAAAATATAGATTTAAATCCTACTGACTTTCCAGCTGTAAAAGCAGTTGTGTTAGAAAAAAGCATCGATTTGGTGGTTGTAGGTCCTGAGGTTCCTTTAGTGGAAGGTATTGTTGACTATTTTAAAGCAGATTCTTTGCTCAAGAATATTCCGATCATCGGCCCTTCGAAAGCAGGAGCCGCCCTTGAAGGAAGTAAAGAATTTGCGAAAGGATTTATGGAACGCCAGGGCATTCCTACAGCTCGTTATCAAAGTTTCACCCCACAAACATTAGAAGAAGGCTATCGCTTTTTGGAAACACTTGAAGCTCCTTATGTACTGAAAGCAGATGGCTTATGCGCAGGAAAAGGAGTATTGATTTTACCGACACTTGAGGATGCTAAAAAAGAGTTGAGTGAAATGTTGGGAGGCATGTTTGGAGATGCTTCAAATACGGTCGTTATTGAAGAGTTCCTTTCGGGGATAGAATGCAGTGTATTTGTGTTGAGCGATGGAACAAACTATAAGGTGTTGCCTGTAGCGAAGGATTATAAACGTATTGGCGAGGGCGATAAAGGTTTGAATACAGGAGGTATGGGATCAGTTTCTCCTGTTCCTTTTGCGACTAAAGAATGGATGCAAAAGGTAGATGAGCGTATTATCCGCCCCACTGTAGAAGGTTTGGCTAAAGAAAGAATAGAATATAAAGGCTTTATATTCTTGGGCTTAATAAATGTGGAAGGCGAACCAATGGTAATAGAATACAATGTTCGTATGGGAGATCCTGAGACTGAAAGTGTGATGTTGCGTATAAAGAGTGACCTCGTAGAATTGTTCGAGGGCGTTGCTGAAGGCAACCTGAACGAGAAAATATTAGAAGAAGATCCGCGTACATCGGTTTGCGTTATGCTTGTTTCCGGTGGCTATCCAGAAGCTTATCAAAATGGCTTTGTAATGACGGGTATGGAGAAAGTAAAAGATAGCATTGTTTTCCATGCGGGTACTAAAATGAAAGATGGTAATATAGTTACTAACGGTGGACGTGTTATTGCAATAAGCTCTTATGGAGTAAACAAAGTGGAAGCACTTAAACAATGTTTTGAGGGAGCCCGACTGATTGAATTTGAGAAAAAATATTTCCGCCGAGATATCGGATTTGATCTCTAAAAAAATAAGATAAAAATGCAAAGAGGCTTCTTTCAACAACAAATAACTTCGGGTAGATTTACTTTACCCCTAGCGTTGTTGTGTCTTATTGCGGGATGGATTGTCTCTCTTTATCATCCGGCAATGATAAGCACGACTGCAATGTCGCCTTTTTGGACCGCCATCGATCCCAGTATTCCCAAGGAACCTCACCTTTTACTTGGAATAAATCTGGTTCTATATTTGCTGGTTGGTTTTTTATTGATTCCATTCAATAAGCTCATTGCTGTAATTCGTATTCGAGCTTCTATTCAAACAGCTCTTTTCTTTTGGTGGAGTGCTTTGCTTCCTTTTTTACATCCATTGCAGGCAGGAAGTCTTACAGTTTTGCTATTGCTTGCTTCTTTATTTTGTTTAGTGATTAGCTATCAGCATCCAAGGCCGATGGCAAGGATTTATCATGCATGGCTTTTATTAGGCTTTGCTTCCTTTTTAACACCTGAGGTATTAGGCTTGATCCCTGTTTTCCTGATAGGCTCTTATTTATTTAAATCATTCTCTTTAAAGAGCTTCTTGGCTGGCATATTGGGTTTAGCATTCGCTTATTTGATATATAGCGTAGGTTGTTGGGCCAGTGGAAGAGAAGATCTAATCACTCAACAATTTGCTTATTTTTCGCAGATTGGAATTAATTATGTGGTACCTGTTCATCCTAATTGGATGTGGGCACTAATTATTTTTCATGGATTACTGTTCATTGTGGCGGCTTTGTTTTATTGGGTGAAAAGTGTGCAGACTAATATCAAGACACGTGATCATATCAATTTTCTTCTTACCATGGAATTGGCTTTACAGCTTATTATCTATCTTAAGCCAGACATAATATGTGCCTTACTTCCGTTAAGTTTGATTATTCTTTCGCTCATTGAAGGGCACTATTTCACTACCATACAGACGAAAGCCACAAATGGTTTTTTTATCAGTATAATTATTTTTTCACTCCTTCTTAACCTATTAATTTTATGGAAAATATAGTATTACATATACAAGCATTTATGGTTGAATGGCGTGAAGTCTTCATTCAATGGGGTTATTCGGGCCTATTTATTTCCGCTCTTCTTTCTGGAAGTATAATACCTTTCAGCTCTGAGATTGTTCTTCTTTCTTTGGTTGGACTTGGACTTAATCCTTTTTGGTGTGTCTTTTGGGCTACCGTTGGTAATACATTAGGAGGTATGACTTGCTACTGGATGGGGTATGCAGGAAAGACAGAATGGGTTGAACGATATGCACATATTAGCTATGAACGTGTTGAGAAGATGGAAGCGCGTATGCAAAATCGTGGTGCTTATATGGCTTTCTTTTGTTTCTTACCTGTTCTGGGTGAAGTGATTGGAGTTACGCTCGGCTTTATGAAAGCGAATTTATTTATTACTTTTACTTCTATGTTTGTGGGTAAGTTAATTCGTTATATTGCATTGACAATTCCATTGCTTTATGCAGTGGATAGCGTTTGGCAACTAGTCAAGAACTCTTAATTCGCTTACTTTATTATGAGGAAGTCTACCATTGTTCCTATTTCCTTTTTGTTTCTTTGCTTTTTGTTTTTTACAGCTTGCAATGGAAAGGGGGGAGATCAGCGTCCGGTATTAACTGTTACCATTGAGCCGTTACGTTATCTTACCGAACAAATTGCGGGTAAGGATTTCGAAGTTACGACTCTTGTCCCGAGTGGAAACAGTCCGGAAATTTATGAGCCAACTCCTTCACAAATAGCCCATTTGCAGCAAAGCGTAGCTTTTTTTGCGCTTGGACATCTTGGGTTTGAGGCACAATGGATTGAAAAGCTTTCAGATTTGTATCCTAAATTGCCTGTGTGCAAAACGGATCAAGGACTTCCATTGATAAAAGAAGTCTCGTCTCATGAGTCTCATGCTCAGGGTATTGACCCACATGTTTGGTTCTCTCCTCGAAACATGGAGCAAATGGCTGATTCTATATCGGAGACTCTTTGTCGCATTTATCCTCAAAAGAAATCTCTTTTTAAGGCGAATACATTGCATTTACAAGCAGAGATAAGGGCAACAGACGACAGTATTCGTAGTCTTTTGAAGGGCCGATCGGTTGCATTTGTGTGCTATCATCCTACACTTACTTACTTTGCACGTGACTATAATTGCCTTCAAATTCCTATTGAAGCCCATGGAAAAGAACCTTCAGCAAAAGTTCTACAGCAGCTCATCCAAGAAGCGCGAACTCGCCATATAAAAGTGGTACTTGTGGAAAAAGAATTTGACTTACGTTATGCTACCCTTATTGCCCAAGAAATAGGTGCACAAGCTGTTCAAATTAATACACTTTCGTATCAATGGCGTAAAGAAATACTCCGTACAGCTTATCAATTGAAACAATATTCTGTTGATAAATAAAGAATATTATGGTACAAATCGAAATAAAGAATCTCTCTATAGCTTATCTGAACCGTATAGTGCTGAAGGACGTGAATCTTACTATTGAGAAGCATGACTTTGTAGGTATCATAGGGCCAAATGGATGTGGAAAAACATCTCTTTTGCGTTGCATATTAGGGCTAACAACTCCTATTGGAGGAAGCATTTCTTTTTTTAAAGACGGTGAGCCGTCTCCGTCAATTTCTGTAGGCTATCTTCCTCAGTGTAATCAAATTGATAAGAAATTTCCAATTTCAGTACGTGAAGTAGTACGTTCAGGCCTTGGAATGCAAAAAAAAATATGGAAACGATTTACTTCGCAGCACGAAGAGAAGGTCAACCAGTTGCTTCATGAGATGCACCTTGATCATCTTGCCTCGCGTGAAATTGGTCAGCTCTCAGGTGGAGAGTTGCAACGTGTGCTTTTAGCTCGTGCCGTAGTAAGTAATCCGGATATCTTAATGTTGGATGAGCCAAGTACGTATATGGATCGTCACTTTTCTACCCAGTTGTATCAAATGCTATATACACTTAATCAGCAACATACCATTTTATTGGTTTCACATGACCTGGAAGAAGTACACCATCATGCTACTAAGATTCTTGATTTGGGCTGTCATTGCTCCGTTTGTCAACAAGAACTTCATGTTCAAGAGCTTAAGTATATTCGTCCTTAGCCCATTTTAATAAAAAAGAGTCCTTTTTTCTCAAAAAGGTTTGCTAATACAAAAAAAGTCCGTATCTTTGCAACGCATTATTGCAAAAAATATTCTTTAAACAAACAGTTATGTATTTAGACGTAGCAAAAAAGAAGGAAATCTTCGAGAAGTACGGAAAGTCCAACACTGATACTGGTTCCGCTGAGAGTCAGATTTCATTGTTTTCATACCGTATCTCGCATTTGACTGAGCATATGAAGGTCAATAGAAAGGATTATACTACAGAAAGAAGTCTAACCATTCTCGTAGGTAAGCGTCGTAGATTGCTTAACTACCTAAAGGATCGCGAAATCGAAAGATATCGTGCTATCGTTAAAACGTTAGGCTTGAGAAAGTAATTTCTCTGCAAAAAATTACGAAGGCCAGTATTCTCTGCGAAGAAATACTGGCCTTCGTTCTGTTTTATCCACAAAAAAGGTTATAAACCTTTGTCAATTAGCACACATTTACTAACTTTGCCCTCAAAATACACAAAATGAACGAATCTTTATTTTCAACTCTCCCTTATAAAGTTGCCGATCTTTCTCTTGCAGACTTCGGCCATAAAGAAATAGAGTTAGCCGAGTATGAAATGCCCGGTTTAATGGCGCTACAAAAGAAATATGGAGCGACTAAGCCTTTACAAGGAGCACGCATTATGGGCTCACTGCACATGACTATTCAAACAGCAGTATTGATTAAAACCTTGGTAGCCTTAGGTGCCGATGTACGTTGGTGCTCTTGTAATATTTATTCAACGCAAGATCATGCTGCTGCAGCGATTGCTTCTTTGGGAGTACCTGTGTTTGCGTGGAAAGGTGAAACCTTGGCAGAGTATTGGTGGTGTACCTTGCAGGCTCTTAATTTTGGTCAGGGTAAAGGCCCGAATATGATTGTAGATGATGGTGGAGATGCTACTTTAATGATTCATCTTGGAGTAGATGCTGAAAAAGAGTCCTCTTCTCTAGACAAGCCGGTTACCGCAGAAGATGAGATTGAATTAAATGCGATTCTTAAGAAAGTACTTGCTACCAATCACAATTATTGGCAGCCGATTGCAAAAGCAATGCAAGGCGTATCGGAAGAAACAACTACCGGGGTACATCGTTTGTATCAGATGATGGAGCAAGGCAAACTTTTATTCCCAGCTTTCAATGTAAACGATTCAGTAACCAAATCGAAGTTCGATAATTATTACGGTTGTCGCGAATCGTTGGCTGATGGTATCAAACGTGCTACCGATGTGATGATTGCAGGCAAGGTGGTAGTGGTTTGTGGATATGGTGATGTCGGTAAAGGTTGTGCGCATTCTATGCGTAGCTATGGTGCCCGTGTAATTGTAACTGAAGTCGATCCAATTTGTGCTTTGCAGGCAGCTATGGAAGGTTTCGAAGTAACTACTATGGAAGAAGCTTGTAGTCAAGGAAATATATTTGTAACTACTACCGGTAACATCGACATTGTGCGTATCGATCATATGGAAAAGATGCCGAGTCAAGCTATTGTTTGTAATATTGGCCACTTTGATAATGAAATACAAGTCGAGAAATTGAAGAATTATCCAGGTATCCAATGCCGTAACATTAAGGCGCAAGTCGATCAATATTTCTTCCCCGATGGGCACAGCATATTACTTCTTGCTGATGGCCGTTTGGTGAATTTAGGTTGTGCTACTGGTCACCCTTCGTTTGTGATGAGCAACTCCTTCACAAACCAAACTTTGGCGCAGATAGAACTTTTCAACAAGAAATATGAGATAGGAGTATATCGTTTGCCAAAGCATCTTGATGAGGAAGTAGCTCGTTTACATTTAGAGCGTATAGGAGTTAAACTGACTACGCTTACTCCTGAGCAAGCTGAATATATAGGTGTATCTGCAGAAGGTCCTTATAAAGCAGAACATTATCGCTATTAATTTTCGTCACGTTTACTTCGTTCAATAAAAATTAAAACTATGAATAATTTTTTTAAGAAGGCATGGCCTGATGTGGCAGCTATTGCACTATTTATAGTGCTTTCTTGTGCCTACTTCTATCCTTCTGCAATTGATGGTCGAGTGCTTACAGGTAGTGACCATACCGGCGGTGTGGGTTTAGGTGCCGAATTAGAGCATTACAAAGCTGAAACGGGAGAAACTGCACGGTGGACAAATGCCGGCTTTAGTGGTATGCCTACCTATCAGATTAACCCTACTTATCCTTCCGTATCTCTGCTTCGTGGTATCTCGGATGTTTATAAATTGGGACTCGGTGAATATGTGGGCTTGGTGTTTATCATGCTTTTAGGCTTTTATATTCTAATGCGTGCATTCAACTTTAAACCTTGGATGGCTGCTTTAGGAGCGATTGTTTGGGCCTTTTCTTCTTATTATTTTATTCTCATTCTCGCGGGTCATATCTGGAAGTTTATTACGTTGGCTTATATTCCTCCTACGATTGCCGGATTAGTGCTTGCTTATCGAGGTAAATATCTTTGGGGAGGATTGCTCACAGCCTTTTTTATGGCTTTGCAAATTCTGTCCAATCACGTGCAGATGAGCTATTATTTTGGCTTTGTAATGTTGGCTATGATATTGGGGTACTTTTTTGAAGCTTTGAAACAAAAACAACTTCCCCGCTTTTTTAAAGCTACTGGGGTTGTAATTGTTGCTTCACTTATAGGCGTAATGCTTAATACGACCAATCTTTATCACACGTACGAATATAGTAAGCATACAATGCGTGCAGCTAGTGAGCTAAAGAAACAGAATGCAACAAATCAAACCAGCAGTGGCTTGGAACGCGACTATATTACGCAATGGAGCTATGGTATCGGTGAAACTTTCACTCTTATGATACCAAATGCCAAAGGAGGAGCTTCAGTGCCGATGGCTGGTAATGAAAAAGCGATGAAGAATGCGAACCCTACCTACTCTAGTCTTTATCAGCAGATTGGCCAATATTGGGGAGAACAACCAGGTACATCCGGTCCGGTGTATGTAGGAGCTTTTGTCTGTTTCCTATTTATCTTAGGGTTATTCCTTGTGAAAGGTCCTATGAAATGGGCCATCCTTGGAGTCACAATACTCAGCATTTTGCTCTCTTGGGGCAAGAACTTTATGGGCTTTACCGACTTGTTTATCGATTACTTCCCCATGTATGCAAAGTTCCGTACGGTAGCTTCTATTCTGGTTATTGCCGAATTTACAATGCCTCTACTTGCACTTATGGCGCTTAAGGAGTGGATTGATCCTTCAAAGGAAAACCTGGGTAAAGCAGGGAAGCGTGAATTGAAACCTTTCTATATTAGTTTGGGGCTTACTGCGGGCTTGTGTTTCTTGTTTGCAGTGATGCCCTCTCTCTTCTTTGATAGCTTCGTTTCTTCGACAGAGATGAACGCCTTGCAGGCCGGTATACCCGCAGATCAACTTGGCTCTATTATTGCCGACCTAACTCATGTGCGTGAAGGTATCTTTACAAGTGATGCATGGCGCTCTTTCTTCATTATTATAATTGGAGCTGGACTTATGTTTGCTTATGCTAAGGGCAAACTTAAGAGCATTCCGTTGGTTGGAATAATTATTGCACTTTGTCTTTTTGATATGTGGGATGTAAATAAACGCTATTTGAATGATGGCTGTTTCGTAGAACCATCTACGCAAATAACTGTTCAAAAAACTGCGGCAGACGAACAAATTTTGGCTGATAAGAGCCTTGATTATCGTGTACTGGATCTTTCTTCTAATACCTTCAACGACAATAGCGCAGCTTTCTTCCATAAGAGTATCGGAGGCTATCATCCGGCTAAATTACGTCGATACCAAGAGATGATTGAATATCATATTACTCCTGAGATGAGCTACTTTTATAAAACGATTGCTTCTGCACAGGGAAACCCTTCTGCCGTATCTGCAGATTCAGTTCGTGTACTCGATATGCTCAATACAAAGTATGTAATTATTGGTCTTCAAAATGGTCAGAAAGCAGCGGTTCAGAATCCTCATGCTTTTGGAAATGCTTGGTTTGTAAAGCAAGTAGACTATGTGCAGACTGCTAATGAGGAAATTGAAGGTCTTTATCGCCTTGATCCACATAGTGTAGCTATTGCAAACGATCAATATAAAGCAACTTTGGGATCTACCACAAGTTATGCGCCTGATAGCACAGCGACTATTCAACTAGTAAGCTATGCGCCCAATAAATTAGTGTATCATACAAATACAAAAAGTGCACAAGTTGCACTCTTTGCCGAAATTTACTATCCAGATTGGCAAGCGTTTGTTGATGGAAAAGAAGTGCCAATAGCTTGTGCAAATTATATTCTGCGTGCTTTGCAAGTACCTGCAGGATCACATACTATTGAGTTCCGCTTCGATCCGCAGAGTATTAAGACGACAGAGACGATTGCTTATGTAGGTCTTGCACTTCTTCTCATTGGAGCGCTTGTAGGCCTTGGGACACTCTTCTTCAGAAAGAAGAAGAGTAGCAATGGAGCAGTTTAAATAGGACGTTACATTTAGTTAGTTTTGAGGCTAACTGCTACTATGGAAGACTACAAAAAGCAGATTATTTCTGTTTTTTGTAGTCTTTTCCAAATCGGATCAGATAATATAAAGCATGTGCACCGGCAAAAGCAAAGCTGAAAATGAGCCAACTTTTGCTTGTTTCCCATCCCACAGTCATTTGATGCCATAAGGATGTTAGTACACAAAGGAAGCTAAGTCCGAGCCCAATAAGATTTAATATTGTTTGCCCATGTCGGCGCTCTGTGCCTCCTCCTAGTTTGCTGTGTTTCACCCCATAGGCTGAATAAATGTCAATACCGATTAACATCCAAAGTACCAATCGTATCCACGTATCAGCGGGTAGAAAGAGCATTAGCATAAGACAAGTCAGAATACCTAATGCCGGAACATAGGGTACGAAAGGCACTTTAAAACCACGAGGTGCATCCGGTTGTGTTTTCCGCACCACAATTACCCCTGCGCAGACCAGTGTGAATGCAAAGAGTGTGCCGATGCTAGTCATCTCACCTGCAATGTTTGCAGGAATAAACGCTGAGAGTAGTGCAATCACTCCCATGAATAGCATGTTGCTACGGGCAGGAGTCCGATATTTATTGTGTAGGTGACTGAAAAACTTAGGAAGCAAGCCGTCATGGCTCATACTAAAGAACACTCTGCTTTGCCCCATCAACATCACTAATATCACACTCGCATAGCCCAATAGAATAGCTAGTACAATAGCACGATTCAGCCAAGGATAATCTGGAACTACCACTCCGTCAGGACCTGCTACTCCCATTTGACTGATAGCTGTAGCTACCGGTGCAATGCTTTCTAAGCCTTTGAATTTAGAATATGGCATAATCCCTGTCATTACGTGCGCAAAGAGGATATACAGCACTGTACATACAAGCAGTGAGCCCAGAATACCAATTGGCATGTTGCGTTTTGGGTTGCGTGTCTCTTGTGCCGCAGTACTTACCGCATCAAAACCAATGTATGCGAAAAAGACAATTGCAGCACCTCGCAAAATGCCTGAGATCCCATATTCTCCAAATACACCCGTATTTGCAGGAATGTAAGGTGTGTAATTATTTGTGTTGATATATTTCCACCCTAGTACAATAAAGCAAAGTACAACAGCTAGTTTTAGCGTTACAATCACATTATTAAAGAGTGAACTGTCTTTTGTTCCGTGTGCTAAGAGCAAGCTCATTAATGCTACAATAATAACAGCTGGTAGATTCATGATTCCTCCCTCACTCGGACAGTGTGTAAATGCGTGAGGCAATTCGTAGCCAAGTCCACTTAAGAATAAATTAAAATACTGGCTCCAGCTGATGCTTACGGTAGTTGCAGCAACCGCATATTCTAGTACCAAATCCCATCCGATAATCCAAGCGATAAGTTCTCCCATCGTAGCATAGCTGTATGTATAGGCACTACCTGAGATAGGCAACATAGAAGCAAACTCAGCATAGCATAACCCAGAAAAAGCACAACAAATAGCCGCAACTACAAAGCTGAGTGTAATAGCAGGCCCTGTATAGGTAGCAGCTACGCCCCCTGTCACGGAGAAGAGTCCGGCACCAATGATTACGCCTACCCCTAATGCAATCAGCCCAAAAGGTCCTAACACACGTTTCATGCTGTTGTTGCTCGTGTCATTAGCTTCTTTGAGAAGTTCCGCGATTGGTTTTCGTACAAATAAATTCATGTTTTATCCCTTTTAATTGTTCCTATTTAGTAAGCTCTGATCTATATTCAGCGGCAAAAATACATAAAAATAAGTATAATACGAAATTTTATCAATAGAAACAGTAGTTTTAATCGCAAATTGGGAAGAACTATTTCTTTCCCTATATAAAAAGAAATGATAAAAGGAGAGAGGATCTAGCAATCTGCTATCCTCTCTCCTTTTATATAAATAAAAATTGATTTCTTTTATTGACGATAATAAGCAAGTTCCTCTTCGTTAATACGATAGACAAACATAGCGTGTTTATCGACTTCACTTTCTGCCCAACGGATAAATACTTGAGCAGTCTTTTCAAACAGCTCAGCATTTTCACAGGCATCTTGTAATAGCAAGTGCCCCATAATGGTATAGGCAGCCATTTCAACCAATCGACGTGCAGTAAGATCAAGTAATTCTTGGCTTTTTGCTTCTGTGATTTTGTTGACTGATGCTGCGTATTTGCTAGTCATGTCGAGCAAACGATTGCGTAAAGGTTCCAAAGATTCGGTGCAAGGTTGTGCTTCGAATTCCTTTAACGTGTTTAAGTAAGACCCGTTAGTTGCATAACGAATGGCAGCCACTGTTTGCAATTGAGTTGTACCTTCGTAGATTGAAGTGATACGACAATCGCGATAGATACGTTCGCAGGCATAATCTTTCATAAAGCCCGATCCACCATGAATTTGAATACAGTCGTATGCATTCTGATTGGCAAATTCACTGCCAATGCCTTTTACAAGAGGGGTGAAAGAATCAGCCAATTTAGCGTAGCGTTTTTGCTCTTGGCGTTCTTCAGGCGTAAGCTTACGTTCCTTAGAGATATCATCGAGTGTTTTGTAGAGGTCTACATAACGTGCCGTTTGATAAAGTAAAGTGCGTGAAGAATCTAGTTTAGCCTTCATTATAGAAAGAATTTCTGCTACAGCAGGGAATTCAATAATTGATTTACCAAACTGCTTACGATCCTTGGCATACGCTAAAGCCTCATTGTAGGCTGCTTGTGAAAGGCCTACACTTTGTGCAGCAATACCTAGGCGTGCTCCGTTCATGAGAGCCATGACGTACTTAATAAGTCCAAGCTTACGGTCACCGCAAAGTTCAGCTTTCGCATTCTTATATACAAGTTCGCAAGTAGGAGATCCTTTGATACCCATTTTATTCTCAATGCGACGTACGTTCACACCGCCTTGACGTTTGTCATAGATAAACATAGAAAGGCCACGTCCATCTTTAGTACCTTCTTCCGAACGAGCTAATACAAGGTG
>Ga0302170_10000591_pt1 | contig 14440 bp, 10 predicted proteins | sample I_Fen_N2_1_FD_193492 | JGI IMG/M metagenome (GOLD analysis project Ga0302170, IMG submission 193492) | Peat permafrost microbial communities from Stordalen Mire near Abisko, Sweden - I_Fen_N2_1 | ecosystem: Environmental > Terrestrial > Soil > Wetlands > Permafrost | place: Sweden: Abisko...
TATGTTGGTTCTCTATCGTTTCTATTTTTACTTCTCCAAAATGCAAGGAATCCCATTTCTGCTCAATACCTCGTATCGTATCAATTATTTGCTTTCCTTTTTCTCCATTATTGGCGGTACGTTGCAGGTATGCATTGGCAGCAGGCAGATAATGTTGTTCGGTATATTCGCGTACCGATCTGTCGGCTGAGAATCGGGGTGTCAGTTGAGCCATACTTTCGCGTATACGCGATATCCAGGCTGTGGGGATACCTTTTTCATTCCGGTTATAATATTCCGGCACTACTTTTTGTTCCAGTAAGCTGTACAGTTGTTCGGCTTCTTTTTCGTCCCAAATAGTTTCGTCCACATGCTCATTACCATCACCAATAGCCCAACCTATTTCGGGTGTATACGCTTCGGCCCACCATCCGTCCAGTTCCGACAGATTCAGACCTCCATTTACAAGCACTTTCATTCCGCTGGTTCCACTGGCTTCCCAGGGGCGGCGTGGTGTATTAATCCAAACATCCACTCCCTGAACCATATTTTCTGAAATCTGCATATCGTAATCGCTCAGGAAAATAACACGGGGCTGAAAATTGTTGCGCTTTATAAATTGAATCCATTCTTTAATCAGATTCTGACCTTCCTCATCGGCAGGATGTGCTTTCCCGGAAATGATGAGTTGAACCGGAAATTCCGGATTTGTCAATATGCGCAGTAAGCGCTCCGGATCACGAAGTAATAGATTAGGTCGTTTGTAGGGAGCAAAACGTCTTGCAAATCCCAAAGTCAATATATCAGGGTTAAATAATTTCTTTGACAAATCGCATATTTCGGGTGTATGACCGGAACCCAGTAATTGCCTTGACAGATGTTCGCCAGCAAATTGAATCAGTGTTTTGTTTGCATTGATACGCATTTCCCAGAGTCTTTCATCTGAAACATGTCGGATATCTTTTTCCAGCGTTTTATTCATTCCCAACCATCGGTCTTTGCCACAAAATTCCGTCCACACCTCATCCGATTCTTTTGAATCCCAGGTTGGCATGTGCACACCATTGGTAATATATCCAACCGGAACTTCATCCGTAGGCCAGTTAGGAAATAAGGGATCAAATATCAGACGGCTCACTTTGGCGTGCAGACGACTGACCCCGTTTATAGCACCACTTCCATGAATAGCCAGATAAGCCATATTAAAGCTTTCCGATTCGTTGGAAGCATCATTACGCCCCAAAGCCAGCAATTGCTGAGTGGTAATGCCGAGGTATTTTCGGGCATATTCACTCAGGTATTGTTCGATCAGTGAGGGTGGAAAACAATCGAAACCAGCTGCTACAGCCGTATGCGTTGTAAACAGATTTCCCGGTCGTGTGGCTGCCATGGCAACATCAAAAGCTTGTCCGGTCGCTGTCATAAAACTATATGCACGTTCCAAAATGGCAAATGCGGCATGTCCTTCATTAAGATGACAAACCTGAGGTTGAATGCCCAGCGTTTGGAGCAATCGCCAGCCTCCGATTCCAAGAACCATTTCCTGCTTAAGCCGGAGTTCAGAATTACCCCCGTACAATTCACTGGTTATACCACGATGAATGGGAAAATTTGCAGCATCGTTGCTATCTAACAGATAAAGTTTTATTCTGCCAACCTGAACCTGCCATGCCCGAAGCCACACAGAATAACCGGGAAAGTGAATCTCCAATCGTAACCATTCTCCATTGGGTGCGCGTAAGGGCGTGATGGGTAATTGTCCGGGATCATTATAAGGGTAAAGAGCTTGTTGTGCTCCGTTTTTATCAATCTCCTGACGAAAATAGCCTTGTTGATACAATAAACCTACGGCTACTACAGGTACACCCAAATCACTGGCAGCCTTGAGTTGATCGCCGGCTACATTGCCCAGACCTCCTGAATAAATAGGCAGTGCTTCGCTCAGCATAAATTCCAGACTAAAATAGGCAACACAGTTAAGAGCTGAGTCGGGATAATTTTGCTGAAACCAGGCAGGGACTGAAGCTGTATGGTTTTTATATTCTAAAAGTTCGTCTACCTTTTTTCGAAATTCAGGGTTAGACATGACCTTTTGAAACTGGTCACGCGACACGGTTTGCAGCACAATCCAGGGATTATGTGTAGTGTCCCACAAATCCGGATCAAGTTCCCTCCAAACGTCATCCTCTGCATGACTCCACGACCATCGTAAATCAAGTGCCAGTTCAGCAAGTGTATCTAATCCCTCAATATCTGCTGGCAAAAAGCTATAAAGTGGCTTATGAATATATGTATTTTCCGACATAATTATAGACTGTTTATATTTTCAAAACTTTATTTTCTTCTTTAATCCTTACGGATAAAATAATAGCATTTAGTACCGTAAAAGCAATAGCCGTATAATACAAATGGAATACCAACGGAATAATTGCAATTTCTGCAATTACTATCAGGTAATTCGGGTGCTTAATGTAGTTGTACACCCCATTTTTCATCAACGGGAAATCCGGGATATGATAAATCTTTGTATTCCAAAACTTTCCTAACGACGAGATGACCAAAGCTTTAAATAATACAAACAATAAATAGAGAACAAGGAAAAACAGACTGAGAGACGCTGTTTGCGTTATTGAATATTCAATAATTAATGAGACGATAAACAATACATGAAGCGCAACAATGTATGGATAATGCTTCTGTCCATATTCAATAGCACCATTCTGCAATAACCATATTTCATTCCTTCGAGAAAGGATTAATTCTGCAATTCTCAGCAAGATAATAAATGATATGAAAAGGATGAAAGCCATCATATTATTTGTTCATTTGAAGTAAAACCATTTCACAAGAGAAACCGGGACCCATGGATACCATTAGTCCATAACCATTTTCGAAATGATGCTTAAAAAAACGTTCCAGCACATATAAAACTGTAGCACTCGACATGTTGCCATTATCATTCATCACCTCGCGGGTGTTCTTCAAAAAATCTCCTTTTACTCCCAAAGCTTCTTCATAAGCTGTCAACACTTTCTTGCCGCCGGGATGGAAAATAAAATTCTTAATATCCGATAGTTTCAAATTTTGTTTGTCTAAGAATGACGTAACATCGTTTCGTACATTTTTAGCGATAATGGTTGGGATATCCGACGAGAACAATACTTTAAATCCCGTGTCCATAAACTGCCAACCCATTACGTCCAATGAATCATAATAAATTTTGCTTTCATTAGCCAGAAATGTAATTGTCTTTCTGGTTTTCGCTACGTGATTATCTCCCGTAATCAGGCAAGCAGCCACGCCATCGGCAAATAAAGTGGAGCCAATGAAATTACTCTTGCTGTAATCGTTTCGCAGAAAAGTCAAGGAACACAATTCTACGGCAACCAGTAACACCACCGCATCCGGATTTGCTTTTGCCAGAATGCAGGCTTTTGCATAACCGGATACTCCACCACCACAGCCTAAACCGAAAATGGACATTCTATTTATATTCTGGCTCAGTCTTATTTTATTAATGATGAGAGCGTCTAAACTGGGTGTAGAAAGTCCGGTGGTGGAAATAAAAATAATGTCGGTGATGTCTTCCTTCTGAATATGTGCAGAAGAAATACATTCCTCAATTGCTTTGACAGAATATTCCAGCGAAATCCGGATATATTCTGTATTTTGTTCTTCAAAAGTGTGGAGCCGGTCGTAATAATCGAGCGGTTTACAGAAATTACGGGTAATTATTTCTGTGTTATCAAATGCGCTTAGCATCCGTTCCACTTGTGGGTACGAAGGAGCAAATAATTCGTTGGCATATTGCTTCACTTCCTGTTGATCAGTTTTGAAAGGAAATTCAATTGTAGATAGGGCCGCTAATGTTGGCATAAGTTATGATTTTAAATGATTATTTTTTTTACCTGTCGAAATAAGTAATGGAACGAATATAATATACCATTCTGATTTTTTCAAAGACGATATTATTTGACATTCCCTTTAGGAGCCTGGGGCGGAAAATATAGTTGAAATCCGCCCCTAATTAGTTTCGCTGATCTTCGATGGGACTGTCTCAAAAGTCTTTTTAGAACGCAAATGACACAAAATGGGCAAATTAACGCAATCTTATTGAATTGAAATTCAGCAAATCATATTCAACTGCACAAATCTTATTTGCGAAAATTTGTGTTGTTTGGTCATTTGCGTGCTTTTGATACAAGCTCCTTAAAATTACAATCCTTTTTACTCCTGATTTACGTTTGTGCAAATTTTATCAACTCCGAATTAAACTTCTTTGTTTCCTCCAGAAACAGACTATGACCACTTTTTTCAAATGCAACAAGTTGAGCATTCGAAATCAGTTTTTTAGTTTGTTCAGCCAAATCGAATGAACATATTTTGTCTTTCTTACCATGCATGATTAAAGTCGGAATTTCGATCATTTTCAACTTATTTCTCAGATCGGTATCTCGCAAAGCCATTAAACAGTTGCCTGTTGCATATGACGATGCGCTTAGATTAATATTTGTCAACCAATTGCCAATACCTTCGTTTAAAGAGGTTTCGGTGGCAGAGAATATCTTTGCAAAATTCGATAAGAGCTTTGGTCGGTCGGTATTATTTAATTCAATTAAATCGTCCACGTCACTTTTGGGCATGTTGTAGGGAAAATCTTCTCGCTGTGTCCAACTTGGTGAAGCAGCACCGGCTAATACAAGTTTCGAAACGCGCATTGAACCATACAGCGAAACATACATAGCGGCAATGGCTCCACCCATGGAGAAACCGCAGAGTGTAGCATCTTTAATATCTAACTGATCTAACACCCGTTTAATATCCAGGGCATGTACGTCGTAACTATAAGAACCGTATGGTTTCGACGAACGGCCAAAACCACGTAAGGTGATACCAATTACCCGAAAATTATGATTTATCAAATCGTTGTACTGATATTCATACATTTCGTCGCTCAGTGGCCAACCGGGAATAAGCACGATGGCTTGTCCTTCGCCTGCATCGGTAATGTGCAGGTATACATTTTTTTCAACTTCAATATACTCCGCTCTGGCTATCGGAAGGCTGATATCTTCTATTATTTTTTCCATGATTTTTAATTTTTCTATTATTATGAGTAGTTACAAGTAAATAGTTCCTAATTACAAGGTATTATTGAATCGAAGATCAACGAAGTTAAATTAAAATCCGTATAAAAATCCGTTATGTCATTGTTCATCTGCGTTCTAATCTTTTTTGTGTGTATTTATACGACATTATATTTATCTAAGTAAGTGAAACAATATAATGTCGTATTTCTTACTGTAAAATAATGTCGCACCTACGGAGCTCTGTTATCCTTAAATAACAATTGAATCTACCATACTATCGCCACTACGTGGCTAAGACAGGTACGTAGTACCGACATTATGGTAGAATTACATGGTTTCGAATTCAATAAGCTCCGTAGGTGCGACATTATCGGCAAAATTAAAGAATTACAAATACGACATTATTTAATTCCGACTACTTACGTACCTGCTTTAGTCAACTAGTTGCTGCATTATATTGTTTCACTTATTCAATTGGAATGATTCATTGTTTTTTCGTCAATGTCAATGCCCAATCCTTTTGCTACAGCCATTCCCAATTGGATATCGGCACGGAAAAAATGGCACAACTGACGGTTACTGATTTCTTCTTTTTTATCTCCGACGATACCTTTCATTGAACTTACAATATTACTTATCAGATGAATCCTGTCTTGTTCATTCATCGCATTGCGATACAACATGCCCGGCTGTGTAAAATGATCATCATCGTTTTGATTACGATCGAACCTATCGGCCACATTTGATTGCTCAGTTATCTGATCCAATTGCATAGATGGTTCCCTGTAACTTTCGTCAGCAACAATATCGTCAAAACTATTGGGACGGTAATTCGGACTTGCTCCACCATTTTCGCCTATCTGCATCAATCCATCACGTTGATAATTTGCAACCATGTATGGACATTGATTTACGGGAATTTGTTCGTAGTTAGCTCCCAAGCGATAACGTTGTGCATCGGGATAGGATAGCAGACGGCCTTGTAGTACTTTGTCGGGCGAGTAACCAATGCCGTCAACAACATGAGCCGGTGCAAAAGCCGATTGCTCAACATCCCGGAAATAGTTTTCAGGAATTTCGTTCAGTTCCATGATTCCTACATCCATCAACGGAAAATCTTTGTGTAGCCAAACTTTGGTCAGATCAAATGGATTCCATTTGAACGTTGTTGCCTGTGCATCGGTCATTACCTGAATTTTCATTGCCCATTTCGGAAAATCTTTTCGGGCAATGGCATCCACCATATCACGCTGAGCCTGATCCAGATCGATACCTTTCATTTCATTGGCTTCTTTCTCTGTGAAGTTTTTAATTCCCTGTACTGTTTTAAAATGAAATTTCACCCAAACACGGTTGTTATTTTTGTCAATAAGTGAAAAAGTGTGACTGCCAAAACCATCCATGTTTCGGTAAGAAAATGGTGTTCCACGATCGCTCATCAGGATTAATACCTGATGTAAAGTTTCTGGATTTAAACTATAAAAATCCCACATCATGGTCGGACTTTTACAATTAGTCATTGGATCACGCTTTTGGGTATGGATAAAATGCGAGAACTTTTTCGGATCTTTGATAAAGAAAACAGGCGTGTTATTGCCTACCAAATCCCAGTTACCATCTTCGGTGTAGAATTTCAGGGCAAAACCACGCGGGTCTCTTTCACTGTCGGCTCCTCCTTTTTCACCACCCACTATAGAGAAACGGGCAAACATTTTTGTTTGCTTACCAATTTCAGAAAAAATCTTCGCTTTTGTATATTGTGAAATATCGTGCGTAACGGTAAAAATGCCGAAAGCACCTGTTCCTTTGGCATGAACTACCCGTTCGGGAATACGTTCCCGATTGAAGTGTGCCATATCTTCGTGTAGAAAATAATCCTGCAAAAGAACTGGCCCGCGATTGCCCACTGTCATTGAGTTTTCAAACTCAGAATAGGGTCGGCCACTTGCTGTAGTAAGTTTTTTCTTTTTCATTATTATATTGATCTGAATATTAATTGCGGGTTCAATCTGTGCCGTATCTGCGTGAAGATTTTTCTTGAATCCTTTACAGGATTGCTAACTTTAAAATGTTTCCACTACAATTGTATCTTTAGGCACATGCAAATTTGCTAATTGCTTTTGCACAGCTTCCATCATGGACGGAGGTCCACACAGATATATGTGCTGAGTAGCGTCACTCACGTAGGCTTTCAGAAAATCATTTGTGATTTGTCCGTTGGCATATCCTTCAACCCTTTCATCGGATAAAATATTGATAAAATTCCTACCCAATAAGTTTGTAAATTCAGATTCCAATAGAATATCCGCTTTCGTTTTATTGGCAAAGATGAGTATATTATCACCAACTTTGTTTTTTGCATGTAGATCTCTGAAAATAGAAATAAACGGAGTAACACCAGCACCTCCGGCAATAAACAGGCCTTCGCCTTTGTAGGAAATTGCTCCAAACACTTCCTGTAAAATCAACTCATCACCTTCTTTTAATTTCAACAATTCGTTGGTTGCACCTTTGTGTTCAGGATATGTTTTAATGCTAAATTCGAGAAAATCATCTTCGGGAAGGTTTGTGAATGTGAATGGATTGGCTTTATTCTTCCAATCGGGCTTGTTGATGGAAATGTGAGTAGCTTGCCCGGGAATGAAGTTATAGTTTTCTGGTTTTTCAGTAACCAATTGCAGCACATCGTGTGTGATATGCTTAATTGATTGAATCTTTACAATAGAGTGTTTCATATTCGTGTGTTTTATATTATAAAAATCAATTTCATCCTTATACCTTAATTTGTATTTTAAAAGTTTGGTAAAGTTCAATACTTTTAGGCTAAGCACTGTTGCAAAATTTTTGAGAATAGTTGTATGATTCACACATCTCATATTTCATTTCGGTTATAGAGGAGACAGCAGAAAAGCAGTAGTCTGAAAATGCTTTTAGTTTGATAGACATATAGAATTTCCGGAATCCGTAAAACCTTTTTCAATAAAAAAATACAGTAACGTCCGAAATCGCAGACCAATGTCAGCATATTTGAAATTCAGTAGAATAAATCAAATATCCTGTTTTCAAGGAAAAAAAATAGCAGTCTCATAAAATATTTCTCCCACTTGATTGTCTTCAATAGTAGAAAGCGATTTTCGATAATGGATTTATGCATTGAAATACCCGGGGAAAATAATTCATTAAAGAAGTTTTCGAATGAAAAAACTATATTAAATTTTTAAAAAGAAAGAAATTCTAATTTGAAAACAAACAGCATTGAAGTGAAGAACTTCACTAAAAAATTCGGAACTTTTACAGCCGTAGATAATATCTCGTTTGATGTGGAACAGGGAACAATCTTTGCTTTTCTGGGACCCAACGGAGCCGGCAAAAGTACAACGATCAACACTCTGTGCACCATACAGGAAAAAACAGAGGGGGAATTAAAAATCAACGGGAATGATGTTTCCCTGGAAAAAGACAAAGTGAGGAATGACATAGGCATTGTTTTTCAGGAATCGACTCTGGATGGTAAACTTACCGTGGAAGAAAACCTGAAACTGCATTGTGATTTCTACAAGGTACCCAAAGCAGAAGTGAAAGAACGGATTGATTTTGTGCTTGATCTGGTGGATATCAGCAGCAGAAAGAAATCGCCGGTCGACAGTCTTTCGGGTGGAATGAAAAGACGGGCCGAAATAGCCCGCGGACTGGTGCATTTCCCGAAAGTTCTTTTTCTGGACGAGCCCACCACCGGTTTAGACCCGCAAACACGCGCAAATGTGTGGGATTATATCCACAGACTACAGAAACAAAAAAATATCACCATTTTTCTGACCACCCACTACATGGATGAAGCAGAAATATGCAATCAGGTAGCCATTATTGATGGGGGAAAAATTGTGGCACACGATACGCCCGCCAACCTGAAGAAAAAATATACCAGCACCACGATGAAGATTAAAACAAATAATACCGCTAATCTAAAACAATACCTCACCGAACGGTCCATAAAACACAGCATTGATAACGACCAGGTGACTATATATGCTACCGGCACAGCGGATGTGCTGGACATCAGCAATACTTTCAGAGAATCAATAGAAGATATAGAAATCAACAAAGGCACCCTGAACGATGTGTTTATTGCCATAACAGGAAAGGAGATAAGAGAATGATACGACCAATAAAAGCAATACTGCTGAGAAATCTGCTTAAACTGCAAAGAGACCGGATGAAGTTGTTTATGAATCTATTTATGTCCGGGTTATTCCTTTTTATATTTTCCTTTTTAATGAAATCATCGGCTCCCGGACTGGATCATCCGATGAATTACCTTATTTCCGGTATCATCATTATGACGGTGTTCCAATCGGCACTCAGCAATTCAATGAACATACTGGAAGATATTTCTTCGGGGGTGATGAAAGAAATTTTGGTTGCACCCATTACCCGTTGGCAAATAGCCATTGGGCATGTGCTTTCTACCATGGTAGTGTCCGTCATACAAGGTTTAATAATTGTTGTCATCGGATTGTTTATGGGACTCAGTTTAAGCTTTCTGTCCGCTATAGCCATGGTTGGACTTATGTTTCTGGTTGGATTGACATTCAGTGCTCTTGGGCTATATTTAGCCACATTGTCAAAAGAATCAAGCAATTTTCAATTGTTGATTACGATTATTTCTATCCCGCTGACTTTTTTGTCGGGAGCCTATATTCCTACTATGGCTTTGCCAACTATCTTGTTGCCATTTGTATATCTTAACCCATTAACCTACACAACTGCTGCTTTCCGGTATATAACGTTGCACATGGAAGGTCTGTCTACAACAGAGTTGGTTAAAGCGGGTGTGGCATTTAATATCCATGGGTTTATTATTAGCCCCTTATTGAGTTTGCTGTTTATTGCCGCCCTGTGTACTCTGTTTTTTGTACTGTGTGTGAATCGTTTCAACTCGGCCGATTTCTCTCGGGTAAAGATTTTCAAACATGCGCATTAACCAACGTCATTACTCAATCGAATTTATTCGTACATTTACCGGCTGTTACTCATTAAAATAAAGAATTATGTCAGTAGTTATGGAATTTGCCATTTTCCCTATGGATAAAGGGGAACATGTGAGCCAATACGTCCGCAAAGTAGTAGAGATGATAGATGCTTTGCCCTACAGCAGTCAGCTAACACCGATGGGTACGATAGTAGAATGTGAAACTATGGATGAGTGTCTGCATGTAATTTCAAAAGCCAATGCTATATTGGAGCAAGATGCCGAACGGATTTATTGCACCGCAACATTTGATAATAAACAGGGTAAAAAGAATCAGATGGAACATAAAGTGAAAGCTGTAAGAGATAAATAAGCAGTTTTAAAAGCAGACAGTGCATAATTCATTTAGTTTGGTTTCGGAGGAATGGAGTGTTGATATACACAGGTCGCTCCTCCGGAGCTCAGAATGTTGAACGTATTCTTCTACAAACAGATTGCTCCTCTGGAGCTTTTTGTTTATAACGATGTTTTTGAAATGCGTAAAAACGAGATTGCTCCGTAGGAGCATTCTGTTTGTAGCCAGATTTATATTGCAGGTGAATTAGCTCCGTAGGAGCGTCCTGTTTATTTACGGCAACTAGCAGGTTTGTTCTTCCATAACTTGTGATGTTGTTTTATTTACGTCTGATATAACAGATTGCTCCTCCGGAGCTTTTTGTTTATAACGATGTTTTTGAAATGCGTAAAAACGAGGTTGCTCCGTAGGAGCATTCTGTTTGTAGCCAGATTTATATTGCAGGTGAATTAGCTCCGTAGGAGCGTTCTGTTTATTTACGGCAACTAGCAGGTTTGTTCTTCCATAACTTGTGATGTTGCGGTTTTACATCTGTTATAAACAGGTCGCTCCTCCGGAGCTTTGTCAACTTTGTACATCCACATTTCTACAAACGGTACGCTCCTCCGGAGCTTTTTTTGTTGATAACAATATCTCTGCATTGTATGAAATAAGAAGCTATGTAAGAGCATTCTGTATTATAAAACAATCTGTATTCTGAATTAATGGTCAATGAAACTGGTAAAAAAAAGAAATTTGAAGTACAAATACTAATCTGTATCGTCTTATTATTATAACTTTAAAATAAAATTATTTAGCAATGAGAAAAATTATTTTTTCAACAGTTTTATTGTTAGCATTTACAACTATGCAAACAGTAAAAGCTCAATATCCCACCATTACCGACAGCGTGAGTCGGTTATGGAAAGAAAAGGGAAGAGTGACGGATAGCTTATCGGAAATTGCTTGGGCGAAAGCATTACCTATTATTGAGAAAGAGGCAAAAGAAGGCAGACCTTACATTACCTGGGCAGCTCGTCCAACCGATCTGCCGCAGTCAGACATTCCTGCATTTCCGGGAGCGATGGGAGGTGGTGCTTATTCATTCGGAGGCCGTGGCGGCAAAGTGATTGTTGTTACCAATTTGAATGACAATGGGCCGGGATCTTTCCGTGAAGCTTGCGAAACAGGCGGTGCCCGTATTGTAATATTTAATGTTTCTGGCATTATTCAGTTGAAATCACCGATTATGATTCGTGCCCCTTACATTACCATTGCCGGTCAGACTGCTCCCGGCGACGGAATTTGTGTGGCCGGATTTACAACACAGGTAAATACACATGATGTGGTAATACGTTATATGCGTTTTCGTCGTGGAGCAACCGATGTTGGTGATCGCGACGATGCATTAGGTGGCAATCCTATCGGGAATATTATTATCGACCACTGTTCATGCTCATGGGGATTGGATGAGAATATATCGTTCTACCGGCACATGTTCGATGAGAAGAATGGACGTCCAATGGATAAACTACCTACAGTCAATGTAACTATTCAGAATACCATTTCAGCTCAGGGTCTGGATACCTACAACCATGCTTTCGGAAGTACTATCGGAGGAGAAAATTGTTCTTTCATGCGAAATCTTTGGGCCAATAATACCGGACGCAATCCGTCAATTGGGTGGAATGGTATATTCAATTTTGCCAATAATGTAATTTACAATTGGGTAAATCGTTCGGTGGATGGTGGCGATTATACTGCTCTGTATAACATTATCAACAACTATTACAAACCGGGACCTGCTACACCTAAAGAATCCCGGGTGAATCATCGAATCATAGAGCCTTCATCAAACGGACGAAGTAAACTCACTGAACCAAAGTTTGGAAGACTTTATGTAACCGGAAATATAGTGGAAGGAAACGAACAGGTTACAAAAGACAATTGGGCTGGTGGAATACAATTACGGACACTGAAAGGTGTAGATATTAGTCAGGAAGAGGCTGAAAAGAACTATTTTCCGGCTATGAAAGTAAATAAACCATTTCTTATGCCTGCATTCCCGATTATGACTGCACAGGAAGCTTATAGTTTTGTGCTGGATAATGCAGGAGCAAATCTGCCTAAACGGGATATCGTTGATCAACACATAATAAACCAGGTACGTACAGGCGAAGTTTATTACGATAAAAAAGCTGACTCTAAGACTTATTATCAATTTAAGACACGTCGTCTTAAACCGGATTCTTATAAACAAGGTATTATTACCAACATAAGTCAGGTAGGAGGGTACCCCGAATACAAAGGCAAACCTTATAAAATTACAAATGGCGACGGTATACCTGATGCCTGGAAAATTAAATACGGTATCGATCCTAAAGGTCCGTCAATTGCTAACGGTGATATAAACGGTGACGGTTATACCAATATCGAAAAGTACATTAATGGTATTGATCCTACCAAAAAAGTAGATTGGACAAATCCAAAGAATAATGTCAATCCATTGGAAGGTAAGACTAGTCTCTTTTGATATTTAAGTTGATCTGAGCATATTCTTGCTTACTTTAAACAGCGCATAATTCAAAAAGAAATGAATTATGCGCTGTTTTTTTTACAATCTGCTTTATTATTATTTTCGGAGTATTGCAATAACGCATCCGCCGACCGCGGAAGACCTGCCGCCTATTGCAATAACCCATCCGCCGACCGCAGAAGACCTGCTGTCGATTGCAGTGACCCATCTGTCGACCGCGGAACACCTGCTGTCGATTGCAGTAACCCATCTGTGTCAGGTGGGAATGTAAAGAAAAATCGAAATAAATGAAGTTTTTTTGTGTTTACTTCAATGTTTTTGGTAGAAAATGTTGCTGTTGTTTAATTTGTTATTTATCTTTGGAGGCGAAATATAACTTTCACAAGTGAATAAATAACCAGTATAGTAAACCAATAAAACAAACGGCACATGTTGTGCTGCCAGAAAGAGTGAGAAAAGAATATCAGTAACATATCAATTCATTACGGTATGAGTGCAAAAAATAAAAAAAACAAAGGAGCAACTCAGGTAGGGCCTTATAAAAAGTTTTTAGCAGATTTGCAAGAGACTTTAAATATTCTGTTCGGAAGCAATACCAGACTTCAGGAGCTTTCGAATGAATATTTACATATGTTGTACGATTACAAGTATGTGTTTCAGAATCCCAGAGCATTTAATGAACACGTTACTCCCGCCGATCTGAAGATCATAAACGAAAAAACCCGAAAATTTTTCGTTGAGCGGAATCTGGACTACGATGGTGTTTGTTTCTCTAACTATCAGTTACATTTGTTTTGGTGTTATTTAAGCATTAAAGCCCAGCAGGCAAGACGAAAATACGGAGAAGATGATCTTGATTATATTGAGTCCCGGAAATTGGCTAGCGATTGGTCAGGACTTTTTTATTCCCGCTTTTTGATTGATTATTTTAAGGTCATAACTCAGTTGAGTAGTCCTGATCATAAGTATTTTGGTATTCAGATCAGGCCTGCGGCTATTTTTAAAGCTAATCCCAAAATTGAAATCGTAGTGGAGGTATATGGATTTAAACCCCAAACTTCTGTGTTGCAGGTTGGAGGAATTAAACGCCCTGTTTTTAGGTTGGCAGCAGCAAAAGGCTCAACAACGCTGGATTGGATTAGTATTGATTCTTCAGTGTTGGGTTCTGCTTATCAGGGGGATAAAAAACAATTGGAAGTTTATATACAGTCGCATGCATTGAAACGTTTCCGGGAGCGTTTGGATGTTTTGAATAGTGAAGCAATCAATTATCTGCTTTGGGAAAACACTCATACAATTGAGGAGATTCAACTATATAGAAAACTGATTTTACATCCGGTAAAGTTGTTTGATGTAAAAATAGGCTATCTGGTAGGCAAAATAGTCGACGATAAGTTTTTGTTCAGTACCTTTTTATTTATTACTCACAATAGTACACCCGAAGGCGATCGGTTGGAAAAAATAACCGGACTGAAGAAAGAGGATATCAGCTATTGGAAAATTGACCGCTTAAGTACTTTTCTCAATCTGCG
>Ga0302170_10000594_pt1 | contig 14428 bp, 10 predicted proteins | sample I_Fen_N2_1_FD_193492 | JGI IMG/M metagenome (GOLD analysis project Ga0302170, IMG submission 193492) | Peat permafrost microbial communities from Stordalen Mire near Abisko, Sweden - I_Fen_N2_1 | ecosystem: Environmental > Terrestrial > Soil > Wetlands > Permafrost | place: Sweden: Abisko...
GGTTAAATCCACGTTGTACAATACGCATCTGTTTCTTTACAGCAGCTTCCGCATATTCTTGCATACGTGTGTCGAGCGTGGTATATATTTTTAATCCATCACTATAAATATCCACTTGATTTTCTTTGCACCAACCGGATAGTTCTTCAGCTAATGCCTCACGGAAATACTGTGCAGTGCCATCGTAGTTATGCGTTATGTTGTACTTTAATTTAATTGGGCGTTCTTTCAGTTCGTTATATTGAGCTAGTGAAATGCCTTTATGATCAAGTAAGTTTTTAAGCACTACGTTACGTCGTTGCAATGCGTTTTCAGGATGGCTGCGCGGATTGTAATAAGTAGTTGCTTTTAGCAAACCTACCAATACAGCACATTGATCAATTGTCAAGTCTTTTGGTGCAGCCATATAGTATGTTTTAGCTGCACTCTTAATGCCAAACGACGAGCTACCGAAGTCGACCGTGTTTAGATACATTGTTAAGATTTCATTCTTCTTATAGAAGATTTCCAACTTAATTGCTGTAATCCATTCTTTCGTTTTTGTAATCAGCATACGCAATCCGGGGATATATCCCATCACGCCTCTGGAGTACTGACTTCGCATGTTGAACATGTTTTTCACAAGTTGTTGCGTAATGGTACTAGCACCACGTGCATTACCTCCTGCCATATCTTTTGCGGCAGAGAATAATCCTTGTACATCTACTCCGAAGTGGCTATAAAAACGTTCATCCTCTGTGCAGATCAAAGTCTTAATTAAAATAGGAGGAATCTCTTCGAATTTCACTGGCATACGGTTTTCGCGGAAGAAGTGCCCCAGCACTTTCCCATCGGCACTATATACCGTAGAAGCCTCCGCTTGCTCTGGATTCGCAATTGCTTCCAATGTAGGCGATTTGCCAAAAAGCCAGAGGAAATTCATGTCCACTGCGCCAAGATATATAAAGAAACTGGCGAAAATGGTAGCAATAATAATGGCTAACTTTTTATACCATCTTCCATTACGGTAAGCCGTTTTGTATTTAATAATCCACTTTTTGGCCAAAGCGAATATCGGGTATAGCAGTTTAGCGCACCAAGTAGGGAGCTTATATGTTTTGCCGTTTAATTTAAATTTTATCTCAGTTTTTTGCTTTTCCATTATTATAGTTCATTATAGGAGGAACAAAGGTATATGATTTTTCTGAAAGTACCAAGTCTTTGTTCGAAATAGTAATATATACATTATTAAAAATTAGTGATTCATATTTTCTTGTAACGCCGAATAATCTTTTTTCCGCTTTTTCCAAAGTTGAAAAGAATTGATTACATTTTGCCAAATCACATAAGTGCCTGGAGCTAACGACGTAACCGGAATCAAGTAAGTCTGTGCCATCCAGATGGCAAGGAGCGTATTTTTTTGTCCAAGTGCCTGACCTCCGCTGATGCGGTTATCATATACCGTACCAATCGTTTTCCCAAGAGCAAATTGTAAAACGCAACTTACTAATGCAGCCACTGCCAATAAAGCTTGCGTCAATCCATTATTTGTATCATGTATTAATGAGTTAAGTGTGATACCGGTAACGATAGCTAATGCTACCGACCAAATATAGAAAGCTGCTCCATTCAAGCGCAGTAATCTATTATGCACTTTTGGAACCCATTCTTTTAGTGCCCATGCTAATAAGAAAGGACAAATTAGTAAAGGGAATACTTTACTAAGAATGGTGACAAAAGCTTGCCAGAAAGTCAGTCCCATATGCGGCTCAATCAGTGGGAATAGAATAGGTACTACTATTGCCGTACCCAAATTACCCAATAAAGTGTATGAAGTAAGATGTGCTGCAGAACCTCCCAACTTTTGAGTAATCACTGCTGCAGCAGTAGCTGTGGGGCAAATGATACACACCATTGCACCTTGCGCAACCACTCTATTAAAGGGAGCAATAAGTAAATATATGCCGATAGCTCCGAGCAATTGAATCAGTAATAGCCAAAAATGAAGTTTATCTAATTTTAAGTCGCGTGGAGCTACTTTGCAGAAAGTTAGCAAGAGCATCGTAAAAATTAGATAGGGAGTTAGAAATTGCAATTTAATAAAGAATGGATATCCTATTGCTCCGACCGTCATGGCAATCGGCAATGTCCAGTTTTTTAAGAATTTCAGCATTTTATTCTATTTTGGGTGCAAAGATACAGCTATATTCTCAGAAAAGGCTTATCTTTGCCCCGTTTTTTAAACACAAAATTCAATTAAATTATTAAAAATGAACGAAAAATCAAACAATGTGCAACATGCCTCTCGTTGGAGGCAGTTCAGTCATCGTTCGTGGGCAGTCTTCTACAGTTTGCATCGCGAAGTGAGCATTGGTGTACTTGCTGTAGGTATGCTAACCTTTGTAAACCAAGGTGAAGCAGCTGCTCAAGATTCGCCTCAGCGATTTACTCCTTCAGAAGTGCAAGAACTCGATGAATTAGAAGTCACCGCGAGCCGTATTCCGTTAGCACTTAGTGAAGCTTCTCGCATCGTAACTGTAATTACTCGTCAAGAGATTCAAGCGGCGCCTGCGCAAACCATTACCGATCTCCTAAAGTACGTAGCTAGTATTGACATTCGACAACGTGGTCCAGGAGGTGTTCAAGCCGATCTCTCTATTCGTGGCGGTACAGCCGACCAACTCACCATTCTGCTCAACGGAGCAAACATTTCCAATCCTCAAACCGGGCATAACGTAGCAGCCTTCCCTGTCGATCTAAACGACATCGAACGTATCGAAATTCTTGAAGGACCTGCCGCCCGCATCTATGGAACCTCAGCCTTTTCAGGCGCAATCAACATCGTAACAAAAGCCGAAGCAAAAAGTGGTGCATCCGCACAACTATCCTCAGGTTCATATGGCCTTCTTGAAGCTTCCGGTCGTGGTACCTTCTCCACAGAATCTTTCCGTAATCAACTATCCGCAGGTTATTCGCGTAGTGATGGATATACTGCCGCCTCCGACTATGAGATTGGTAGAGCCTTCTATCAAGGAAGTTATCAGAAAGAACAAGGTAGTGTACATTGGCAAGCCGGAATTATAAATAAAAACTATGGAGCGAACACCTTCTATTCGGCGAAGTACCCCAATCAATTCGAACACACTCGGAACTATTTTGCTTCTGTTCAGGGAGAAGCCAAGGGCCTCATTCACTTTACTCCAATCGTTTATTGGAATCGGGCAGAAGATCGTTTCGAACTCATACGTGGGCATTCGGAGCTCTCTCCTTACAATTACCACCGTACTGATGTCTATGGTCTTAATTTAAATAGTTACTTTACCAATGTACTCGGTAAAACCTCTTTTGGTGCAGAAATGCGTTATGAAGGTATTCTTAGTACGAAGCTCGGCGAGGTTACCGATAAAACAGTTCCTATTCCCGGCACCAATCTTGTCTACGACCACGAAGCCAATCGCATGATACTTAATTATTATGCTGAACATAATTTCCATATCGGAGATTTTTCACTTTCAGTCGGTGCCCTTGCTACAAGGAATACTGGTATTGACACGCGTTTTCGTTGGTATCCGGGAGTCGACCTCTCTTATGCATTAACTCCTCATCAGAAATTTTATGCTTCGTGGAATAAAGCCCTCCGAGTTCCTACCTTTACCGAATTGTGGTATACTACTAATTCCACTCATATTGGTAATCCAAACCTCAAACCGGAAGAAACGCAGAGTTTTGAGTTAGGGTGGAAATATACTTCCTCCTTTTGTCAAGCCACAGCCCGAGGTTATTATCATCGTGGGAAGAATATGATCGACTGGGTAAAAGAAATCGGTAGCACCGAAACCCGTTGGCAGTCTGTTAATTATACAAGTCTCGATAACTATGGATTAGAAGGAGCTCTAATTTTTCCTCTCGAAGCAATATGGCCTCAGCAGAAATTCCTGAAAAGTCTTTCTCTTAACTACGGTTATATCACTCAAACAACCGATGCCGGTAGTGGCTATATTTCGCAGTATGCACTCGATTATCTACGTCATAAATTCGTGGCGCGTCTCTCGCATAAAATCACTCGAAAGTTAGACGCCGAATGGTCTTATCGTTTGCAAGAACGGCGTGGTACTTATTCCGATATCACCGATAAACTTTGCAAATATTCCACCGTCAATTTGCTCGATACCAAATTGACTTGGACAGAGCCGCACTATACGTTGTATGCAGAGGGAACCAATCTGTTGGATAAAACCTATTACGACCTAGGCAATATTCCGCAACCCGGATTCATGTTCCGTGCCGGAATTCAAATAAAATTGTAATAAGAAAATCCCTTTACATCAGAGGAGGGTAGAAGGCGTTTGGAAAATGCGTAATGGTAAATCCATCTCCTTCTACAACTAGACTGAGAATATCAAATCGCACCGAGTGATCAACTTTGTATTGCTGGATGTATGCATTCGCCGCCTTCACTAGGCGGCGAATCTTTTTAGTATCTACCGCTTCTTCCGGTCGACCGAAATCAATGGAACTTCGTGTTTTAACCTCTATAATAACCAATTCATTTCCTTCTTGCGCTACGATATCGAGCTCTTTGTGTACATTTCGCCAATTACGCGCTAAGATGGAGTATCCCCTTTCTCGAAGATATTCCACCGCAGCATCTTCGCCACGTCGACCTAAGTCGTTATGTATAGCCATCTTTCAAGTTTTTTGCAAAATTAATAGAACGAACCGGTTTTTGCAATAAATAAATTATTAATTTTGCAAAAAAAAGAACTCATGAACTTACAGCCCCCTACTGATGCCGATTATATGGAGCATGCCCTTGAAGAAGCACGTATCGCTTATCAAAAAGGAGAAATCCCTATTGGCGCCATTATCGTTTGCAAAGATCGCATCATTGCCCGTGCCCATAACATGACCGAAGCACTTATCGATGTAACCGCCCATGCCGAAATGCAAGCACTAACTTCCGCAGCCAATTATCTAGGGGGAAAATATCTTCAAGACTGCACCCTTTACGTCACCGTAGAACCTTGCACCATGTGTGCCGGTGCCATTGGATGGTCGCAGCTCGGCCGATTAGTTTTTGGCGCTCCCGATGAAAAACGAGGCTATCAACGTCTTGCCCCCAATGCCCTTCATCCTAAAACGCAAGTAGCGCAAGGTATATTGGCTGATGAATCCATTCAACTGATGCAGCTGTTTTTTCAGCAACGTCGCTAGAATCTGATAAAAGATTCAGATTTGTGATGTAAAAGCAGAAAAATAGCTGAACTTTCAAAAAAAAGTAAGTAAAAGCTTGCAAGATTCAAATAAAGCCCTTATCTTTGCAGCCGAAATAAGAAACCACAACCCTTGGAGAGGTGGCAGAGTGGTCGATTGCGACGGTCTTGAAAACCGTTGTACTGCAAGGTACCCGGGGTTCGAATCCCTGTCTCTCCGCTGATTACCAAAGATAAATGGTAAAAAAGGTTAAATAAATCCCGTAAAATCTTAATTTTACGGGATTTATTTATTGTTTGTCACTGACCTCTGTATAGTACTCCCAACTTGTTAGACAGTTTTGCAGGTCTTTTTATTTCACACATCTCCAAAATATTTCTATGAAAATGTTGTTCAAAGCCGTTCCACCGAATACCGTAATAAGGCATTTGGGTGCTTACTTATCTTATAATAAAGAAGACCGAAATATAAGAAAAGGGCACGAAAAACGCTGCCTAAATTTTGGGGAGTACTATAAATTAGTTAATTAATTAAAATTTAGACTGATTTAATTGAAAAAACGAATCTTATTTGTGAGTCAATTGGGGAAAAAATATACCTTTGCACACGTTTGTATTTTTCCCTAATATAATGAATAAGAGAATCACAATAAAAGACATAGCCAAAGAACTGAATGTGCATCATTCAACCGTGTCGCGTGCTTTACGTAACGACTCGCGTGTGAATGGGAAAACGCGCAATATGGTATTGGCTTATGCTCGTGAGCATGACTATCAGGCAAATATGAACGCTGTCCAATTGCGTGGTACCCGAAACAATGCTATAGCATTAGTTGTACCTAACATCAATCACAATTTTTTTTCGGATATTATTAGTAATCTCACAGATTTGGCTTTTCAAAAAGGCTATGTGATTTCGGTTTTTCAATCTAATGAAAAAGGTCTACAGGAAAAGGAAATTGTAAACACAATTATCAAACATAATTTTGCAGGACTGATTGTTTCCATTGCCAAAGATACAACTAACAGCGAGCACTTTGCAATGCTCAAGAAATTTGGCATTCCGTTGGTTTTTTTCGACCGTGTTTGTGAAGATATTCAAACTCCAAAAGTATTGGTAAATAACTACGAAATAACATTTTCAGCAACAGAAAATCTTGTTAGAAAAGGATATAGAAGGATTGTTCATTTAACCGGGACAAATGGGATTAATGTGTTTCGCGACCGTCAGAGAGGTTATAGCGATGCTTTACAAAAATACAATCTCGAATATATTCAACCAATAGTACTTGAGGATGATTTTAGTATAGAAATAGGCAAAAATATTTTTTCAAAGCTTTGGAATTCGCCTGAACGACCTGATGCAATCATATCATCATCTGTACATTTGACAATGGGAATTTTATTGCAAGCAAGAGCTTACGGTATAGATATTCCAACGCAATTGGGGTTAATTACTTTTGGAACTTTGCTTTCATCTGAAATTATTCAGCCACAGATTACTTATATTGATCAATCTGAAAAGGAAATAGCTAATATTTCATTCGAATTGCTTGAAAAAATGATAAACCATGAATTATCTGCAGATGAAACCTTTGAAAGGGTAGTGAATGCAGAAATTGTTTATAGGGAAACATAATAAACATTTTATCTTTCAGTCTTTTAGTTAGATTAGGAGATTAAATTAATAATATATCAATTAACGCACACGTGTGCCTTAAAACTTTAATATCATGTTAAAAGGAATTTCACCTTTAATAAGTCCCGAACTGTTAGCAGTTTTGGCACGTATGGGTCATGGCGACGAAATTATTCTCGCTGATGCTCATTTTCCTGGCGAAACGTTTAACGGACGTGTTTTACGCGCTGATGGACTTCGCATTCCGGAACTGTTGGCAGCTATTTTACCTCTGTTTGAACTTGATGCCTATGTTCCGCATCCGCTTGTTATGATGGCTGCCGTTTCCGGTGATCAACTAGACCCGAAGGTAGAAGAATCTTATTTAAAAAGCATTCATATTAGCAATCCTAATGTGCCTGCTATTGAGCGAATTGATCGTTTTGATTTTTATGACCGTGCCAAAGCTGTTTTTGCAGTAGTAATGACTGGCGAAACTGCTAAATACGGCAATATTCTATTGAAAAAAGGAGTAACTCCTTCTGTATAATAAAAATTTAACAACTCAAAATTCATAATTACAATGTCATTCAAATCAAAAGCTGCTTATTTACCGGGAAATAGCACCGTAATCTTTAAAGATGTAGAATTTCCAAATCCCGGACATGGAGAGGTGCTGCTAAAAGTAAAATCGTCAACTATTTGCGGTAGCGATATTCGCGCGATCTATCGCGAACACCTTGGAAAAGGTCCTGAAGGCTATCAGAACAAGATCTGTGGTCATGAACCATCAGGTCAAATTATTGCATGTGGACCAGGTATGAAACGGTTCAAAGAAGGTGATCGCGTGGTAGTTTACCATATTTCAGGTTGCGGTTGTTGCAACGATTGCCGTCGTGGTTACATGATTTCGTGCAAAAGCCCTTCGCGTGCTGCTTATGGCTGGCAACGTGATGGTGGTATGGCCGAGTACATGATTGCTGAAGAAAAAGACCTAGTTCTTTTGCCGGATTGCCTGACTTATACCGATGGTGCTCAGATTGCCTGTGGTTTCGGAACAGTGTACGAGGGATTGGAGAAAATAGGTATTTGCGGTAACGATGCTGTATTGGTAACGGGTCTTGGTCCGGTAGGATTGGCAGCTTTGATGCTTGCCAAAGCTTTGGGTGCGCAGAAGCTGATTGGTGTGGATACTGTAGCAGAACGTTGTCAAATTGCAAAAGACCTTGGTTTGGCCGATGAAGTATTCGTGTCTGGACCAGACGTGATGGAAAAAGTAATGGCTGCAACCAATGGCTTAGGCTTCGAAAGAACTGTAGATTGTTCAGGTCACACTTCAGGTCGTCAACTTTGTATCCGTGCTACTCGTCAGTGGGGTAAAATGGTGATGATAGGGGAAGGTGGAACCGTAGAATTAAATCCGAGCCCGGATATTATCCATGATCAGAAAACCATTTATGGTTCATGGGTAACTTCTATCTGGCGCATGGAAGAACTGGTTGAACGCATTGAACGTTGGGGTATTCACCCTGAAGATTTGGTGACACATCGCTTCCGGTTACAACAAGCATCTGAGGCCTACGCATTGGCGGCTGAAGGTAAATGTGGAAAAATTGCCATCGTTTTTGACGAAGAAATCAAATAACTACTACTATAACACCTCCTTCAATTTCTAAGGAGAACTTTGTTCCCTTTAGGAGTTGGAGGGCAATTCTAATACTATGCAAACAATAGATTCAACAAAAGTTCCTTATAAAAAACTTTATAGCGGAGCAAAAATTCCGGTAATTGGACTTGGAACGTTTGGTTCTGACAATTACGATGCTGAAACAATTGCGCAAGCAGTAAAAACAGCTATTAAAATGGGCTACCGTCATATTGACTGTGCTTCGGTTTATGGCAATGAAAAAGAGATTGGTGCTGCTTTGCAAGAAGTTTTTGCCGAAGGAATTGTAAAACGTGAAGACCTATGGATTACTTCTAAAGTTTGGAACGATAAACACAAAGAAACTGTTGCCTCATGCAAACAATCGTTGGCTGACTTGCGGCTAAACTATCTGGATTTATACCTAGTTCATTGGCCATTTCCTAATTATCATGCTCCCGGTTGCGCTGGAGATGCTCGTAATCCTGACTCAGTTCCATACAACCACGAAAGTTATATGAAAACTTGGGCTCAAATGGAAAGTCTGGTTGAAGCTGGTCTTGTGAAGAATATTGGGACTTCGAATGTAACTATCGCTAAAATGAAACTTATTTTGCGAGATTGCAAAATCAAACCGGTACTCAACGAGATGGAAATCCATCCACATTTTCAACAACCTGAGTTATATAAGTTTATGAAAGACAATGGTGTGGAAGTAATTGGTTATAGCCCAATTGGATCACCCGGTCGTCCGGAACGTGATAAAACACCAGAAGATACTGTAGATATGGAAGATCCAGTTATTGTGGCTATTGCCAACCGACTAGGTGTTCATCCGGCTGTGGTTTGTTTGAAATGGGCTGTTCAACGTGGACAAATCACTATCCCATTCTCGGTAAAAACGGATAAAATGTTCAACAATCTGAAAGGAATTACCGAAGGTCCGTTGACCGAAGAAGAAATGGTGGCCATTTCTAAAATTGATAAACAATGCCGTTTAATTAAAGGTCAGGTGTTTCTGTGGGAAGGTGCTAAAAGCTGGGAAGATCTTTGGGATTTAGATGGCGAAATAGTTAAACTATAATCGACTAATAGAAAAACAACAACTTTTAATAATCTACTACCAACTTACAAATCACATTATGCCAAAAAACAAATTAACCACCAAGGAATTCTTAGTTCCATTTATTCTTATTACTTCCTTATTCTTTTTATGGGGGTTGGCACATGGTATGCTCGATACCTTAAACAAACACTTTCAGGAAATCTTACAGATTTCTAAATTTAAATCAGGATTAATACAATTTTCAGTTTATAGTGCCTATTTTGGGATGGCATTACCCGCCGGATATTTCATGCGCAAATACGGCTACAAAAAAGGTATTATCTTAGGGTTGTTACTTTTTGCATCTGGTGCTTTACTTATTGCGTTTACAACCTCATTTGAATCATTTTGGATATTTTTAACTTGTTTGTTTGTAATGGGTTGTGGGCTTGCAACACTCGAAACTGCTGCCAATCCGTACACCACTAAGCTCGGACCAAAAGAATCGGCCGAACGAAGAATTAATTTCTCGCAGTCATTCAACGGATTGGCTTGGGTTATTGGTCCAATGATTGGAATTTTCATTTACGGAAATACCAGTTCGGGAGCCGGAGAAAAACTTAATTCTATGTTTCTTCCTTATCTGATCATCGGGTTGGTCGTTTTAGCTGTTGCCATTTTATTTTTTAAAACATCTTTGCCTGAAATCAAAGAAGAGGAAGTTCACGAACTCAGTGCAACTGCTGATAATTCAAAACAGGTAGTTGAAAAATCATTGATTAAACAACGTCACTTTATTCTCGGAGTTATTGCTCAATTTTCATACGTTGCAGCGCAAACTGGAATATTTAGCTATTTGATTAATTTTGTTACGGACAAAACCCAAAATCCACACTTCGATATTCAGAGCGGACCTTATTTCTTGTCAGTTGGTTTTGCCTTGTTTATGATTGGAAGAATGTCGGGAAGCTATTTAATGAGTGTTTTTAAACCGGCCAATATTCTTGCTACTTATTCAATATTATCAATTGCGATGTTACCAATCGTGAGTTTAAACATGGGTTGGGTTTCGCTTATTGCGCTTTATGCTACATTCTTCTTCATGTCTATCATGTTCCCAACTATCTTTGCGTTAGGTATTAAAGATTTGGGAGACAAAACCAAAAAGGCTTCATCGTTTATCGTAATGTCAATTGTAGGTGGTGCATTGTTCCCTTCAATAATGGGACTTGTAGCCGATAACTATGGAATGTCAATTGGATTCTTAACTCCAATACCATTCTTCATATTTATAGCCTATTATGCCATTAAAGGTCATCAAGTTCGCTAATATGATAAAAAACGGGAACACGATTTAAAATTGTAATTCATGTTCATGCAATGTAAAATATTGTATAACAGGATATTACCTGATTAATATATTAAGAGAGTTTTACCGGACAGCAATAATTTTTTATAAACTAATTATTTACAATATTAGCTTTCATACAGACCGTTTCAAATATTTGAAACGATCTGTTATATTCTATTTTATTCTTTGTCTTTGGCTACAGAATTCTTTTGAGCGCGAGTGGCTTTCCCATGAACTAAGCTGTAATATAGGCTTATAAGAAGGTGATTGGAAGTGCACATATTACCATTATAGACAGTTTGAGCAAGTTAAGTATGCGTTAATTTAATTCTGCCAACGAATAACCCCTCTTTAAAAGTGTCGTTTTTAACGATCCTTTTAAAGAGGGGTTGCATATAATTATCTGTTATATCATATAATTATTTCAGACAAGTGATAGGCTGTATTTTTAGTAACTATTTATTTGGTTTCAATGTGCTAATTTATAAGTCGGCTATCTACTTATTGATGTAGAAAATTTGTTTTATAGGTTCTGCACTCTGATATAGAGGTGCGATGGAGCGTCCCCATTGCCAAGCCACCACAGTTACTTTTATGGGAAATTTGCTTTTGGGAGGAATCTTCCTCAATAAAAGTTGATCACCATTGATGATAGCAGGACCTGATTCGATGTAATAGTTTATAGGTAGTCCACTATCTGATACCGCAGCTAATTGTATCGACTTCACTCCTTCTTTCTGATCTGCTATTTTAGGGAAGATGATATGTTGAGTTATTCCTTGTTTGTTGTAAGCAGGGATGAACATGTGAGCTTGTTGTACCATTGGTTTATATATCTTATCACCGAGGTGTGTGGCTGCAAATGGAACTTCAATATCTCGTCTTCCGAAACCAAAGCCGGATCGATCAAAATGAATGGCAAATGTGTCTGCGGTAAGCTGCTCAACCGGGCCACAGATTTTATGAATGGTGATTTCGCCTTTTTGTGCATGTCCGATGTGTGAACCGACGTTTAACTGTGCCCAGCCTGCCGGACGTGGACTTTCACCGGGAACGGTATCTAAAAAGGTTCCTTTCAGTACAAAGGTTGATCCGTCTTTTATAGGTTGGAAGCCTAAAGTTACTTGCAAATGAGAATTTGATTGCTTCAGAACTTTACCGTTTTCGACATAGCCTAACAATTGAGGTTTCATGTTGCGATAAGCTGACTGATACTCTTCTGTGGCTAATGCCATCTCTTTATCGAAGAACCAAAAGGCTTCTGCAGGATCTCCTTTATACTCTGCTACAGGAGCTGCTTGGGCTTTAGGCATTTCATTTAAACGCCATTTATCGACTAACCAGCCTGTACTCTTGGGATCAATGGGAGTGAGTTTAACCGATCCTTTTCGAGGGTATTTATGAGGATAACGATATTGTATAGCTTTACGTATGTATAAACTTAGATAGTCGACTTTTTTATCGGTGGAAGCAAAGTGGCCCTCTGTCGGACAAGCCAGCATGCTTAGTGGCATAGAGGGATGCTGCATACGCTCTTTTAATCCTTCTTTCGACCAGCTATCAGCTCCTTCATATTCTCCCATAGTTTCGAGAGCCGGCACAAAGTCGATTGTTTTATCGCCCCAGATATCGGGTGCAAATACAGGGCTACGGAAGTAGGGCCATTGTCCGCTTACGGAGATTGCGGCTAAAGTACGTTCGGGATTCCATGCTGCAAAATAATAGGGCCAGCTTGCTGCGGCTGAATGACCAATAGGCACTATGGGGGCATAATTTAAATCGTCGTATCCCGAAATCTGTGCTAATTCACTCATTATGCGATTGAATAGATCTCCGGCACCTTGATTGAAACGGAACAAATGATCGAAACCTGGATTGCACCATATTTCGGCAAATCCGATGTCGGAAAGAGTCTTCCTGAAGCGGGGATTTTCTAGAATGGAGATTTCTTCCATGTTATGTTGTGCAAATACGACTCCTTTTACTTGTTTGCAGTTTTCGGGAATCCACAGAAAGGCACGTGCTGAATCTCTTTCTATGCCGCCCTTTACGTCTATTTTCCATTGCCATACTATGGGTGATTGAGCTGCTAGATGCATGCAGCATATCCAGCTAATGATTACTAATCTAATTGCTTTCATGTCGTATTTATTCGATATAGGGTTATTTTATTTGACGAAGAATCATGGCTTGTCCGCCTTTTGCTTTGATGTTAAAAGGCAGGTTTTCTCCTTTTTTTAAGTTTACAATTCTTTTTTGGATAGAGCCTGTGCCATCGTCTTCGTATATGGTAGTTACATAGTTTTGTGTTGCTTTTAGGAAGTCGAACCGGATGGTGCCTTCCCAATTGTCGAGACCGGCTACGCTGCCAATATACCATGTATCTCCTTTTCTTCTTGCTACGCTGATATTTTTACCTATGTCACCTGCTAGATAGTGTGATTCATCCCATACGGTAGGAACTTCGTTGAAGAATTCAATTTCTTCTTCATTGGTATAATCTTTGGGTTTTCCATACCAATAAATGGATTGTAACGGACTAAAATAGACTACGGTTAATGCTAATTGTTGGGCTTTACTTACTTTTATATTTTTGCTGAAACTTTCTTTGGAGTTAGGGTAGCAAAAAGTAAAGTCGGCCGGGCCTGCCAAGAATCGGGTGTAAGGTAAAACGGTGGTGTGAAAGGCATCCGGACAATTTTCATCGCCTCTGATGCCTTCTTGGGTGAGGAGGGCAGGGTATTTGCGACTTAAGCCTGTAGGTTTATAGTTGTCATGGATGTCGATGATAAATCCGTAATCAGTCGCTTTCTTTATAGCTGATGCAAGCCAAGTGATGCCCTCTTGTGTTAAGCCGTTGACAAATCCGAATTTTAGTCCACTCACGCCCCATTGTTTGTATAAAGGAAGAATGGTGTCCAGTTTTCCCCTCAAACCTGCATAATTTACGTAAAGAATCACTCCAATTCCTTTCTCTTTAGCATGTTGGATGATAAGAGGCATATTCATTTGGGGAATGACTTGTGTAGGATCCGATGTAGAACGAAATTCGGCACCATACCATCCTGCATCGAACATAATGTATTGAAGGTTGTGCGTGGCAGCAAAGTCGATACAGTCGAAGCCACTTTGGGTGTTTAATTGTGATCTGATTAACTTTCCGGGTTTTATCCAACCGGGTACTTCTTTAACGGAGGTGTCGGTTAGTTTTAAATAGAGGTCGCTATAGGCGTGCAATCCAATGGCTGTTTTCGAGATACTGATTGTTCGCCAAGGGCTTCGAAATACTCCGGATGCTTGTACGATGGAATCTCTTACAAAAGCGACTTCTAAACTGTTTTTAGTAACTCCTTTTTTCAGTTCTGCTTTTGTATAGTTGTCGTTCTCGGCTTCGCCAATGCTTAGATATAGTTTCCCGCTTTTTAAAGTGGCAGGGAAATCACAAGTTTTACTAAGGGTATCAATTGCGGTGGGAGTGAATATACTTTCTTGATTATATTGGTAGATAATTGAGGGTTGTGAAAGGTTGAATGTTGTATATTCTTTGTGAATGATTTGATCCGAAATTTTGGTTTTG
>Ga0302170_10000598_pt1 | contig 14387 bp, 9 predicted proteins | sample I_Fen_N2_1_FD_193492 | JGI IMG/M metagenome (GOLD analysis project Ga0302170, IMG submission 193492) | Peat permafrost microbial communities from Stordalen Mire near Abisko, Sweden - I_Fen_N2_1 | ecosystem: Environmental > Terrestrial > Soil > Wetlands > Permafrost | place: Sweden: Abisko...
CACGATTTATACTAAAGGCGATCTGACTAAAGTGGCTCTAGTTTACTCTGCTGCACCAATTGTGGTATATTTATTTGCATATCCGTATGCTTTTTGCTATAGATACAAAGAATTGGCTCCACGACTATCTGCTATTCGACTTAGCTATACTAAAGATCTAATGGGTTTAGGAGTGCAGTTCTTTGTCATTCAGATTGCTTGCATGATCACGTTTTCTACGACCAACATTTTAATCACTCAGCTATTGGGGCCGGAACAAGTAACTCCTTACAATATTGCTTACAAGCTATTTAATGGAGTGGCTATGGTTTTCTTCATTATTCTAACTCCAATGTGGAGTGCGGTGACGGATGCCTATACTAAAGGGGATTTGGGTTGGATTAAAAACGCCATCCGCCACATGATAAAACTTTGGGGAGTTACGTCCATCCTAATGGGAATTGTTTTAATGGGTTCTCCATTTATCTATTCTTTCTGGATACAAGACAAAACACATATCACATTTTCAGTTTCTTTAATGACCGGCATTTACATGTGCATGCTAAATTGGAATAATCTTTTTTCGTACGTAATTAATGGAGTAGGAAAAATCCGATTACAACTTTATTTATCTGTAATAACCAGCCTTTTGTTTATTCCCATTGCACTTTATCTAGGAAAGCGTTATGGCATTGAAGGAATCCTAGGTGCAATGTGCTTATCATTAGCACCTATGTGCGTGCTCTTACCTGTGCAATATCATAAAATTATAAACAAGAAGAACAAAGGAGTTTGGAATCAATAAGATCATACTAAAACTGCCTTTGACTTCTCTCCTTCGAAACAGGTTTGTCCATAAAAGATTGAGTCAAAAAGAAAGAAAGGTAAAACAAAAGAAGAAACTGAAAAAAGAAGATCTGATGTAAACGAATTCATTATCAGCTGCATTAAAAAAAGAAGAACCGGAATAGAATACACACTTTTATATTTCCTTACTACATTCATAAAATAGAAAATGCCAAATACAAATACAGTGGTCCCAACAAATCCATAACGTAAAAACAAATTCGACCAAGAAATATCGGGACTATAGAGTTGAGCAACTCCACCTGTTGTTTCGTCATCCAATCCAAGGCTATAATCAAAATGCGACTGCGTATAAGGGGTTCCATCTGCACACAACCCTTTTCCAAAGATAATACTCTGTGGCTCGTCAGCTATATCAACCATGCGCTCAAAAAGGAGTGCCATACGAAATAGCATGGTGGATTCACTATCCATCTCATAGGTTTCATCTGTTTCTACAAGGTCTATGAAATCACCATCCAACACCTTTTGAATATCAATCATTGTACGCCCTTGTAATTGATGTACAGTAAGAGCTAAGATAGGTATTAGTAAGGTTAAAATGATCGGTGAATAACGAGCTAATCGTTTTAGATCGCCAATCTTTAACAATGCGCCTACTATCAATAGGAATAAGAAAATGAGAACTGCAGAACGTGACAAAGGAAGAAATACAGAAACAACTAATAAGATAGTAGGCCATTTCCAATATTTAGTCTTTAATGATTCACTAAAAATGAGGATAAAGACAAACGGATAAAGTAACAGGCTTGGACTATTATAGAAACGATGAATAAAAGCTACACCTTCTCCTTCAATTGCATTCTGTATCAATGGCACCCCTGTAAACGCTTGCAAAGCAAAAAGAATACATAAAAAAAGAGTTATAAAAAGAAGCACATATAGTATTTTAACAAACTGCTTTTGAGTAATACGACGAATTATAAAATAGGAAAACATCACAAAAAAGCCACGGGAAGTTCGTATAATTTCTCCAATAGGAATGTGATAATAAAAAAGACTAGCCCCCATACAGACACAAAGCAGAATAAAATAGCCAAATAATATTGTGGTGGCTGGGTTATGTGGTATAAAATCGGGATAACGAAACAAGCCATACACAAAAAGTATTACTGTGTAGAGAAATGCAAAATCCATAGATTTATTAAACCCAATAAAAGTTTCAAAAAGGGGATATGGCACTAGCTGAAAACCACCAGTCAAAAAAAAGAAAAAAAGGAGCACCGAAGATACTCGATGCCCTATTATATATAATAAGATAGATAATATGAGAATGGGAATAAACAACATATTAAGCGTCTATTTCTGCAGTTGCTTCACTAGATGGCTCAATTGCTTCTTCATTTTTTCGACGAACCGATTTCGCAAAAAGCAAACTGTAGACAGCAACCGCCATAAAAGCTCCCCCGACAATCCCGACAGCGGTAGCTTTTAGCAAGCCAAATCGCTTACGAGATAATGGATAGCGAGGCTTATCAATAACTTCAATTAAAGGAGTATTTGTACCCATCGAAAGGCGTGCCATCTCTAAGTTCTTTCTGAGCTCTGCATAGGTCGTTGCCAACAATTGTACTTCTGTCGTTTTTTGAAGCACTCCCACAGAGCTTACTTGACGAATTGAGTTGGGTATTACATCGGCTGCGGAAGCTCGAGCCCCCAAAGCTATCACATAAAGACGCTTAATGGAATCTACTTCATGTTCCAAACGTTTATAACTTTCACGCGAACTTTTCGTTTTTGTTTGAATGTAATACGCACCCGCTTCACTCATTAGACTTTCTACAAAATGTTTAGAGAAGATTTCGTCCTCTGAAACAAAACTTATGTCACCAATACTGAGCTTCTTGCTACGCTTTGCAACCGTTAACTGTTTTCCCAAAATCAATCCGGTTATATTCTTTAAAACACTATCTTGCATACGTGAGAAGGTTTCACGATTTTGATGCAATGGATAGTTTAAATGACGCAATGGATTTTCTTTATCTAGCTCATCCCAAGATTTCTGCATCCCAGAGACTTTGATAAAGTGATTTAGCAGATTTGTAGATTGACCATTAATGGTATCTGAACGAAGCAATGCTTTCTCCACCATGAATTTAGAAATCAATAATTCAAAAAGATTATCGCCTCCAAAAGCTCCTGAAGAGCTGCCACCCAAAGTAAATCCAAACGAAGATGCTATATCTGCAATACCTCCACTACCACTTTCTTCGCTTTGCATCGCGAAACTCAATGTAGCAGTGTATTCGGGGCGAATAATAAATGAAGCCGCAATACTTATTGAAAAGACGACACAAAAAACGAGTGAAAGCCCTATCTTATGAGTTCTTAAATATTTTTTCCATTCTGCATAATTGCTCTTCAGCACTCCAATAGAGACATATTCTTGTTGTTTTTCCATAATCGTATAATGATATTCTACTTCTTAAATAAGCTAACAATAATTGCAGCAACTGAGACTAAACTCGTCGAGACGCCGATTGTCTCGGCTGTACTCATCTTTTCCTTTATGGGCTTCTCCGGTACTACAATTCGAGAACCGGGAAGTACCTTGGGGTAAGATTTAATACCAAAGAAGGAAGCCGTGGCATCAACCGATCCATTCGCGTGTACTACATAAGAACCTTTTCTCCAAGCCTTGGTACTATAACCCCCAGATTCTTTTACGTATTTTTTAAGTGATTGCCCTTTTTTATAGGATACTGCATTCGAATGCATCACTTCACCATCTATATATACCAATTCCAACTTCTGAGGTATGCTAATTGAATCACCCGCAGAAACTAATAGATCAAATCTTGAACCGGGGTTATGCAATGCCTTCTCAAGATCAATACCCACTAAATCAGTTTCACGAATAAGAGTTTTACGCGCTTCAAGCGAATCACGGTTATTTCCCTTTGCCGTCATTTTGTTACTCAATTGATTAGCTAATTGCGATAACATACTCTTTTCAGCATCACTCAGATTGCGTTTCCGAATCAAGAAAGCTCCACTTGTATATGCATAATTAGTTAAACCACCAGCCATTTCTATTAAATCAGAGAGGCGCTGCTCCTTACTCAAAAGTACATAGTCACCAGGGAATTTTACTTCACCCACAATGCTCACCCTTTTCATTTCTTCCAACCCATATTGCGAACGAACAATTACACGATCATTCTTTTGGAGTACAAAATTAGAAGCTTCATCATTAAAGTTTAAGTCGTGATCTATTTTAAACTTAAACTTTTCGGCTTTGTGCTTACCATCCTTCAAATTACCCTCATCTATAAGTTGCCTATATACTTCTATTTCATTTACATCGGCACTGGAATCAAATCCATTCGCCATCAAAACGGCATCCTTTACCGTCATACCTTTGCCAAAGACATAGCCACCGGGCTTTACTACCGCACCTGTGACATATATAGATTCGTTCTCTTTCATATCCAGAACAGAGAATATATGTATACTATCTTCACGTTGAAGTACCACATCATTTTGCCCGGCTAGTACATCACGGGGTGAAAAAGAAGTTACTTCAGGCAAATTAAGTTTATTTTTTCGATATACAATAGCACGAGTTAAAAAAGCATCGTTAAGTAGTCCATCCGCTTTTTTAAACAAATCACTTACCCGCATACCTTCATCAAGCGCATATTCACCTGGGCGATACACAGAACCTTGAATTTGTACTCGATTGGCAAAACGATCTAATAATACTCCAACTTGGTATTCATCACCGGCTTCAGTTATAAAGCTCTTATAATTACCACTAGACACATCAATTACTGATCGTTCTTTATTGGTGTTTCGATAAGCTGTAATTCGATCACGATAAGCTTTTTGCGAGAATCCACCTGCAAATTCAATAAGATTTGCAACACTCTCAAATTCGTTCATCTCGTAAATAGCAGGGGTTTTTACTTCACCGGTTATCGAAACACGATTTTGATAAGGCATTACCTTAATTACATCATTATCTCGTAAACGCAACGTAGAACTTTTACCATATACTAAGAAATCGTACAAGTCGATTACCGAAATTATTTTATTGCCACGCGAGACTTGCACTTTACGAAATGAAGCATTATCGGTAGGGCCTCCACTAAGATATAGCGCATTATATACGGATGAAAGGGAAGGCAAGGTATAAGACCCGGGACTTGCCACTTCACCAATAACACTCACTGTAATGGAACGTATATCTCCTACTGCAATGCTTACTTTTACAGCCCCCGAAGAAAGACCTGCATAGACCTTAGAAAGACGTTTTCGGAGAACTGATTTAGCTTCCTCAATAGTAAGCCCACCCACAGTAACGACTCCCACATAAGGAATATTTATTTTGCCCTCTGGTGAAACAAATAAATTGTAACTAGCTTGTGAAGTTCCATAAATATCAATTAGCAATTCATCATCGGGGCCCAACATATAATTGCTTGGAGTGGCAATACGCAAATTAGGTTCAAAAGTTAGATTAGCATCCCGAAAAGTAGAAAGGCCAAATACCTCTAGTTTTCTTTTCCCTGCGTTTGCTTTCTCTTTTTCGTCTTTCGAATTTATTGGATTCCCATTCTCATCGAGCTCCGCAGACATTTTTTTGGATTTTTGGGTCTTGTATTCTTCTTCCGTAACTCCATTGTAACGAACAATACGTTTCTTTAAACGAGAAACTTGGTCTTTCGAAAGCCCCAATTTAGTTCCCTGCAACTCTAAATTATCTGTCGTTACTCCTTTTGCATCCATTTGCCCGATGATGCTTTCCACCTGAGTGTCTGATATCTTATCAATACTATTTAGACTCATTCCAGCAAGATTACTCAACAAATCCGCTGACTGAGCAAAGGATAACGTGGAAACACAAATCAAGAAAGCCCATAAAACTAGTCTCTTCATCTTTTTTATAATTCTTAAAGGTATACCAAAATATATGGAATAACGTAATAGAATTAGAATTATTGCATTCCAGAAGGATTTTAGGACACATTTCCCATTCCCTCCTTTTTTTTCACTTCTGCACACAAAAAAACGTCCAAAAAGTCGCGTAATTCATAAATTAGTGGTATTTTTGCAAGAGTTTATAGAGATCTGATTTGTAATTTTCAATATATAATGTGTAGAAATTTTCTTTGCTGCTTCTTTTTCGCATTAGCGATGACCCTACAAGCTAAAGATTTTGTAGTAATTATTGATGCTGGTCATGGTGGACATGACCCAGGTGCCATTGGTTCATTTGCGAAAGAAAAAAACATCAATCTAAATATCGCTTTAGAAGTAGGGCGCCTTATCTCTAATAATATAAAAGGAGTTAAAGTCATTTACACTCGGAATTCTGATGTATTTATTCCATTAGAACAACGTGCACAAATTGCAAACAAACAAAATGCAGACTTATTTATCTCTATTCACACAAATTCTGTAGAAAACAAGTCGAATTCGCCACAAGGAGTAGAAACGTACTCACTTGGATTGGCTAGATCAGAAGCTAATTTAGCAGTAGCTAAACGCGAAAATGCAGTTATCCTAATGGAAGATGATTACAAAACACGTTATGCCGGATTTAATCCAAACTCAGCAGAATCGTATATCATTTTCGAATTCATGCAAGATAAATACATGGAACAAAGTGTACACTATGCAGAACTGGTTCAAAAGCAAATGAGTTCCTATTGCGGCCGTGCAAACAAAGGCGTCAAGCAAGCAGGATTTCTTGTACTTAGAGAAGTCTCAATGCCTAGTGTACTTGTTGAAGTAGGTTTTATTTCGCATGCAGAAGAAGAGAGATATCTGAATTCAGACTTAGGATGCAGAACTATCGCGGAAGGTATTTTTCGGGCATTCAAACAATATAAAGCAGAATACGATACACGTACCACAAAGGGTACATCAACAATTTCTTTAAAAGAAGATTCCACAAAGGCCAAAGAAGACTTCACAAAAATAGAACAAGAATCGATAAGGGCAAAACGAGATTCTATTAAATTAGAACAAGCCGCTCGCAAAATAACAAAAAGAGCTTCTTCTAGAAAGAACGATTCAAATACAGAAAACTCAAATACTTCTACGAGCGAGCTTATCTTCAAAGCACAAATCATCGCCTCAAAAACAGAAATACCAAAAGGATCACCTCAGTTTAAAGGCCTATCTCCAATAGATTGCTATCGCGAAGGAAGCTACTATAAATATACCTACGGTGCTTCTACTAATTATAATGCAATTGTACGTACCCGTAAAGAAATAAATGCAAAATTCGGTTCGGCTTTCATTATTGCATTTCGCAATGGCGAAAAAGTAGACATAAATGAGGCTATACGTGAATTTAGACAAAAAAAGAACTAACAATAACAAATTAGCAACGGAATGAATTTATTCACTAAAGAAGTGAAAATAGGAATTACGGGCATTATTGCCCTCTTCCTTATTATTTACGGAATCAATTATTTAAAAGGTATCAACCTCTTTAAGCCTACTAATTATTTTTATGTAAGATACACAAATATATTAGGCTTAGCTAAGTCGAATTCAGTATATGCAGATGGCTTTCATGTGGGCTTGGTACGCGATATTTATTACGACTATGAACACCCTGGGAATGTACTCGTTGAAATTCAAGTTGACTCAGAGATGCGCATCCCCAAGGGAACCTATGCCGAATTGTCGGAAGAGATATTAGGTGGTGTAAAAATGAATCTAGTATTGCCCCACAACGCTACAGAATATTACACACCTGGAGATACTTTAACAGGAGGAGCAAAAACTGGATTAATGGACAATGTGGCAAAGAGCGTTCTCCCTAAGGTTGAGGATTTGTTACCTAAGATTGACTCCATCCTTACTTCTCTGAATCAACTGTTAGCAAATCCTGCATTGAAAGGGACATTTTCCAACGTAGAAGTGATGTCTGCTCAACTTGCAGCGACAACAGCTAACTTAAACCGATTCACAAGTAAAGACTTGCCCCAATTATCTAAAACGATGAATGGTGTAGGTACTAATTTAGGGGTATTCACAAACAGCCTAAATCAGTTACAATTGAATGAAACTCTTCAAAAAGTAAATACCACAATGGACAATGTACAGCAAATGACTGCAAAATTAGGACGAAAGGATAATACCGTCGGGCTCTTATTGAACGATGATTCTTTGTATGTAAACCTAAATAAAACAGCTTCGAATGCAGCTTCATTGCTAGATAATCTGCAAAGCCATCCTAAACGTTATGTACATTTTTCGATTTTTGGGAAGAAGGAATAGCCATATAATCTTTAACAGACCAATTAAAAAACATTTAAAAAATGAGTTACTTAATTAAACCCAAAAACTACGATCGCTTATTGGATCAAAGGCAAACGGAAGAAGGCATCCGCTTCGTGAAGAAATTCTTCCAAACTAGTTTAGCATCCGACTTACGTCTATGCCGGGTTACAGCTCCTTTATTTGTACTAAAAGGGACAGGCATCAATGACGATTTAAATGGAACAGAACGTGCTGTCACTTTCCCTATCAAAGAACTAGGAGATGCGCAAGCGGAAGTAGTACATTCATTAGCCAAATGGAAACGCCTCACACTGGCTGACTACCGCATTGAAAACGGATATGGCATCTATGCCGATATGAATGCAATACGTGGTGATGAGGAATTGGGTAATTTGCACTCTTTATATGTAGATCAATGGGATTGGGAACGTGTAATTTCAAATGAAGATCGCACTATTTCCTTTTTAAAGAGTATCGTACGCCGTATCTATAACGCAATGCTTAGAACTGAATATGCCGTCTGCGAGAAGTTTTCCCAAATCAAGCCATTCTTAGCCGATGAGATTTTCTTTATTCATAGTGAAGAGTTGCTACAAATGTACCCCGACAAAACACCGAAAGAACGCGAGACTTTAATTACAAAAGAGCACGGTAGCGTATTTATAATGGGTATTGGTGATAAACTTAGCAATGGAAAAGAACATGACCTGCGAGCTCCTGACTACGATGATTATAGCAGCCTTGCCGAAAACGGATTACCCGGACTAAACGGAGATATTCTTATCTGGGATAAAGTACTAGGATGTGCGCTTGAAATTTCATCGATGGGAGTTCGTGTAAATAAAGAAGCTCTTCTTCACCAACTAAAACTCAGCGGAAAGGAAGAACGCCTCAAATTATATTTTCACAAACGCCTTATGGACAATACGCTTCCCTTAAGTATTGGCGGAGGTATCGGTCAATCTCGACTTTGCTTACTTTACTTGAAGAAAGCTCATATTGGAGAAATACAAGCTTCTATTTGGCCTCAAGACATGCGTCAAGAATGTGAAGCATTAGGTATTAAATTAATTTAAAAATAGACTTTCAACCAATTAAAAATGGACGTTCGTATTGAAGAGACATGGCATCACGCACTGTGCAAAGAGTTTGATAAAGACTATTTTGCACAGCTCGTTGCCTTTATACGGCAAGAATATACCACTAAAACCATTTATCCTCCCGCAAAGGAAATATTTAGCGCCTTCGATAGCTGTCCTTTCGATCAGGTGAAGGTGGTAATCATCGGGCAAGATCCTTATCATGAACCTCTGCAAGCCCATGGACTATGCTTTTCGGTTCGAGAGAAAGTGGATATTCCACCTTCCCTGCAGAACATATATAAAGAATTAGAATCCGATCTTGGAATCATTCCTTCCCGATCCGGTTGCCTACAACGCTGGGCAGGACAAGGAGTACTTCTACTAAACGCAACACTCACGGTCTGTGCCCATCAAGCCGGTTCACATCAAGGCAAGGGTTGGGAGACATTCACCGATGCTGCGATTCAAAAACTGGCACAAGAGCGAGAAGGATTAGTATTCATCTTATGGGGCTCATATGCGCAAAAAAAAGGTGCAATGATAGACCCGACACGTCATCTTATCCTTCGAAGTGCACATCCTTCGCCTTTAAGTGCCTATCGGGGATTCTTTGGAAGTAAGCCTTTCAGCCAAACAAATGCATATCTTATGCAATTAGGGAAGACGCCAATATCTTGGTAACTCCCGAATCTGATTCTTAGATAAAAGGAGCACAATAAAATACTTTTATCTAAGAACTTATTTTCTTCTATACGATGGATGCAATAGCATTTTTCTATTCGCTGAATTTTTCATAAAGTTGGAATCAAAATTCAGACTTCTTTTGCATTAATACCACGTTACATTATTCGAGTACGAACTGCGTTGATCCCATTTCAAATCCTGCAAAAGGGATGATTTTGCACGAATCGTAAAATTATAACTTTTCCATTTACCAAAAGGAGTAAATCCACAAGTCATCGTGAAACAATGCAAATCGCGAGAAACATTACAAGAAGTGGTTGCTATTTGGCCGGCATCAAAGTCGTACGACGTAGAGAAAGTCAAGCCCCATTTATTTGAGATTTTGATATTTCCCGATCCACTCAACGTATGAGTTAACTTATAAGGGTATCGCATATTGCTCGGATTAATCTTTGCAGAAGTATTTTCACTAATGCGACAAGAATAACTCAGGCTAAACGACCAAGGTATTGCAAATTTCTCATAACCGTCTTCATCCAGTTCAGCCTTCTTTTCCTTTTTATTCTTTTCCCCAGAAGTTGTTCCCCCAGAAGAAATAACAGGAGAGGAATCAGAAGGAAGTGGAGCACTCTCTTCATTTTTATTTTCACCTGAAGAAGAGGTCGATTTATCTTGAGTGGCCTTTTTTTCCTCTCGCCGTGAGAACCATTTTTTCCATGTGCCATTATTAAACGTATAGCTCTGTGAGAAGCTTGTTCCTTGAAAACGGCCAAAGCGACCATGAGAATATTCCGTGCTATTTCCTACATATACTTTACCATCCTTATCGAATTCGTATGCATACGTCGCGAAAGTAGTACTCATATTAAAGGTGTAATTCTTCGTAAACTTCAAGCGAAGCCGTACACTCAAATCACTCCAAGGCTTTGTTTCAGCAGCCATATTATAACTCATACCTAATCCCAGTTCATCGATCAGACTAACCTTTCTAATACCCGTAGAGTCCTTTTTCGAAGCCATCTTCATCTCCAAATTATTAGAAAGAGAGATACTGACACTACCCGTCTTGCCCGATCCGGGCACACCATAAAGTTGACCAGAATAAGGAGAATATTCTACCGTTTTCTCCACACCATATGCATCAATATAGTCATATGTTTTATAATAGCCATACGAACGAGAGCCAAAGTCGGGAGCTGCAGAAAAGGTTAAAGTAGGAGTAAACACATGGCGAATCTGACGAATTTTATCTCCCATTAGCTTGCGAATCGGAGTGTACATACCATAAAGTTTAGTAGAAAACCCTAATGAAGCACTATAGTTATACACACGATTAAATCCATACACTGTATCACGTACTACCTTCGAATTTTCCTGGTCATAGTTCTGAAGCACCTTATTTGTATACCAACGTTCAGTATAATTAATTGAAGGCGAAATATTAAGATAGTTGAACAAAGTAAAAGTCGCCGACACTGGAATTTCATGCTTTACGCCATTCTTCCAATCTTTGATTAAATTGCTCTTTAGCAACTTATCCTCCTTCGTTGTAATACTATTGGCTAATTGTCCAGAATAACTCATACGAATTTTCTCATACCAACGATCTGAACCGGCTGACTTCTGACGCTTAAAGGGATAGAAAGAACTTACCGAAACAGAGAGGTTTGGAAAAGAAAGCGAGATGGTAGAGTCGCGAGTAGTCTGCGACAAATTGAGACCTGTCGAAATTGTCAACTTCTGATCCGGAAAACTTTGTGAATAACTCACCGAAGACGTCTTGGTATTCTGTGAATAAAGTGTTGGATTATAAAAACTCGTAAGATTGGAATGCTCGTAGCTACTAGTGGAAAAGTTTACACTTGCTGAGAACGAACGATTCGGCCACGCTTTCGAATCCTGGCGATGCGACCATTGGAGCTTCATATCCCGCGAAGTAGCATAATCGGGCATGTTTTTTTCACCTGTCACCGTATACAAATAATCGAAAAGGTAGTTACCTGAATATTTATAACGTTTTCTATAAGAGCTACCTAGATTAAGCCCCCAAGATCCCTTTGTATAAATCTGCCCCGTCAATTTAAGATCCATATAATCGCTTACTGCGAAATAATATCCACCATTTTGCAGGTAAAATCCACGTTCCGTATCATCACCATAAGAAGGCATTATGAAACCTGAAGAGTAGCTACTTGTGAAAGGGAAGAATCCAAAAGGAACACCTAAAGGAATAGGCACATCAGACACCACTAAATAAGCAGGACCAAATACTACATTTTTCTTCGGGCGCACCTTCGCACGAGTCAGCGCCAAATAGAAGTGAGGGTGTTCATGATTATCGCACGTAGTATAGCGGCCATTTTTCATATAAAGGTTATCGATTGAATCCTTCTTCGAATTAAAACTCGTCACGTAACCTTCACCCTGCTGAGAAACCACATTATTGATAAAACCTCGCTTCGATTTGAAATTATAGCGCATTGACTTCGAATCATAAGATGTAGCGCCATCCTTAAAAATAGGATCGCCAATAGTACCTTTACCTGTGCTATCTGGCCTACCCACCGCATGTACCGTGCTGCTATCGATATTCATAGAGATTTTATCAGCAGTAAGTTCACTAGTAAGGTAAGTTATTTTAGCTTGTCCGAAAAGATGCGCCAACGACATAGAGTCAAGTTCGAACACGGTAGAATCAGTAGCTTCGTATTGTACTACCGCATTCAGCATGGCTTTCTTTGGAGCCTTTGCAGAATCGGAAGCGATACTATCGTGAGCATGCGCCCCAGGAGCGGTCTTACCAGTGGAAATTGGACTTAAGAGAGTAGAATCAGCTAATGCTTGCTTCAAACTATCGGAATAACTAAAAAGAGTAGAACCTGAAGATTGCGCAAAAGCAGGCACAGCAAATCGCCCGCCAAGAGCGAGGAGAATGACTATAAGAGCCAGTAATATATAGTATTTAAATACGTTCATCCAAACCGCATTTCGCTTTTTCAGCCGCAAAGGTACATATTCTGCACGAATATCGCATCTATTTTCTGCTTTTTTTAAGAAAAAAGCCCTTTGAAAGCACCTTATAGAGCTAGGGCTGCTTCACTATTTGGTTAAAATAAGGGTATGGAATTTCAATGCCTTCATGATCAAAGCGTTCCTTGATGCGCAATAATAAATCACATTTCATTGCAAAAGCATCACTTGCTGTAGCTGCCCATGCCCATGCGCGAAGCGTAATGGAAGAATCGCCTAATTGCATAACACGGACAATCACTTTAGGAACATCTGCATCCTTCTCCTCGGAGGTACGATGATCTATTAAGAAAGGATGTTTTTCTATTTCATTACGCATCACCTCTATCGCGCTAGGCAATACCGTATTGTATGAAACTCCGACCTCCACAAAAGCACAAGTAGCCTGATCACCGATCGTGGAATTGGTAATGGTAGAACTATTTATTTTAGAATTTGGAATAATTATCATCCGATTATCAGGACTACGAATGAGGGTGTGGCGTAATGTAATTTCTGTAACCGTGCCAGTGATGCCTCCATCTACCTGAATCAAATCGCCCAGACGAAACGGCTTGGCAAAAACAATAAAAATGCCACTTACAATATTTCCCAAAGCCTCTTGAGAAGCCAAACCTACCGCCATTGCTAAAATTCCAGCTCCGGCTAAAAGTGATTTGGTAACCTGCTCCATACCTGGAATCAGGGCTAAGAAACCTGTTACGCCTACAATATAAATTGAATAGACAATCATGCGCTGAATAAAACCGGAATTATGCGAATCAAGAATCAACACTCGTTTACGCTCTGCGCGACGAAAAAAGAAACGCACTAACATTACTAGGAGTTTGGTAAAAACGTAAATAAGTAGCGCCTTTGCACAAAATAGAATCGGGCCACCTATTTTTATTCCAAATACAGTAGTTCTAAAAAACTGACTTAAATCCATTGCTATCCAAATATAAAGTTGTATTTTTGAGGCAAATTTACAATTATCTTTTGATATAAAGGAAGAAACAACTATGGATTTCTCAAAAATCATCAATAAATATTACACCGACGAGCGCGCCAAAGAAATTTTAACGCAACATAGCCGTAGCGTAGCCGACAAATGTTTAGCCATTGCTGCTAAACATCCCGAAATGCAACTCAACTGTGTTTTTCTGGAAGAAGCTGCTATGCTTCACGACATCGGCATCTTCAAGACGAATGCAAAAGATATTCACTGCTATGGGGATAAACCTTATCTCTGTCATGGTTATCTCGGAGCAGATCTACTGCGTGAGGAGGGATTTCCAAAACACGCATTGGTATGCGAACGGCATACAGGAGCCGGAATTTCTTTAAGCGATATTCTTATGTCACGACTTCCACTTCCAGAACGTGACATGATTCCCATTTCACTCGAAGAACAAGTAATTTGCTTCGCCGATAAATTCTTTAGCAAAACACACCTCGAACGAGAAAAGTCGATCGATAAAGCTCGCAAAAGTATTGCTCGCTATGGAGGAGACGGACTAGTAC
>Ga0302170_10000601_pt1 | contig 14382 bp, 26 predicted proteins | sample I_Fen_N2_1_FD_193492 | JGI IMG/M metagenome (GOLD analysis project Ga0302170, IMG submission 193492) | Peat permafrost microbial communities from Stordalen Mire near Abisko, Sweden - I_Fen_N2_1 | ecosystem: Environmental > Terrestrial > Soil > Wetlands > Permafrost | place: Sweden: Abisko...
GGTGATCATAGAACTGTTGCCGTTTTCGTGATCGGCGATCGCCCGGACCAGATCGGCCAATGTTTGCGCGTCGGTGCCCAATTGCTCATCCGCTCCCAGGCCCGTGGCATTCGACACCGCATTGATATAGGCGGCCACGTTGTTGTTATCCGCGGCCGGCGCATAGACCGGGAAGATTTTGCTGATCGTATCCAGGCCCCGATTGATCTTGCTCGTGAGATCCATCGCCAACGCCCGGATACCCCAACAGACGTTCGCAAATATGATAAAGGATTGCGGATCGGCCCCGACCATGCCCTGCCAGCTATCGCCGGTACGTAGGTTACCCGGGTTGTTGTTGCGGATACCCCGCGGCAAATTGGTATTGCCTCTGAAGTCTGTGCACATCAGTAGTAGGTATTGGTTGCCTGATCATAGACCGCCTTGTAATACGTCCCGGCTACGGCCGACGTTAAGGGAACGGCAAAGGTGCCGGAACTGAAGGTGATCGACGTGATGGTGTTGGTAAATTTAATTTCTATATAATCATTGTTCGACGGCGTCGGGTTGATCAGGAAATTTACCAAAGGAATGGGGGCCGACGCGTTGACCACCGTGTACAGGTTGGCGAATAGATTTAGGTTGGCACTCGTGGCAATGGAATTGATCACATGAATGCCGCGCCGGTCATTCCACTGCGCCCCGTCGTACCACGCCGGGGAATTTACGTCCCGGTCATATACCTGAATGCCTTGTACCGGGCTTGCGATCGCATTCTTTTGGTTCGTGGTCATGGGATTGATCCGCGTCCCTCTATCCGTTGCGGTAATGTCGAGCGCCACGGACACCGGATTGGATTGCTGAAAGGATCCGATAGAGGCCGTTGCTAACATGCGCGTGTGGCCGTTGTGGCCGACGGAAAAGACGGCGTTGTTCGGATCAATGGCCAGACTTCGCGCATCGATCAGGAAGGTTGTGCTGTCAACCCGTCCCGGCGCCTGTATCTGAAAATTCGCGATGTTGTTAAAGAGCCGCGTATCGGCCGGGGAGATCGCGAGATTGTTTTGAAAATTGAAACTGGCCAGCGCATCGGTGGAGGCATTGGAAATCTGCACGACCCCGCTGCTGTTGTCGATCGGCGCGACAACAAACGTGCCGCTGTTGGTGGGGAGGTTGGACGTGAGTTGTAACACCGGTGAGGCGACGCCAAATAACTGCATGCCGTGGGGGCCTAATTGCATCCATTGGTAATTAGAGGGGGTGCCGGCCGTATTGGTCTGCCAGGACGAGCTATCGAAGGAAAAGCGCATCACCGTAGCGCCGTTCACCTTGTTGCTGTTGTAGGCAAACACCCGCTCCTTATTGCCGTTCTCGGCAAATACGCTGTGATAATATTCCATCTGCGGGGGAGCGCCCGGGAAGGGGATGTAATGGCTTTCTATCGTCGTACCCCAGGCCGCTTCCGCTGGATTTACTTTTCCCTGTCCATCCCAGTTATAGCCCCAAGACTTCGTGGCATCGATCTGGCCGTCCGTGTTGTAAAAACTTTGGTCGATCGCTTCCCAGAAATTACCATACGGGCCGGTGGGTAACGAGTCTCCCTGCTTGGTATGGAAACGAATTTTCAAGGCCTGACCGGTGATATTTTTTATATCGGCATAGTAGGTGCGTACGCTATCCGCACTGAATGCCTTCAGGGTATTGTCCCAGGTCATCGACGCCGATCCGCCAAACACACCGGTATTATTGAACTGTACGGACGTATTGGGCGCGGCCGGCGGCGTGGTGCCCCCGCCTGTAAAGGTTCGGAACTGCGTACCGGTCCACCAATAGATAGAACTATCCAGCGCCCGGTAATAGGCGACGCCGGTATCCCGGTACCGGGGCTGTGTAATGACTTTGGGGAAGCCCATCACACTGTCGTGTGTCACTCCCCAGAACTCATACCATGTATTGACCTTTTGGGGAACCTTAGCGCTTTGGCCGTTCGAAGAAGAAAAAAAAATGCAGACACACGCATAGAGCGCAATAAAATATTTCATACCTGATCGGTTGTGTTGATGGATAAAATGTAAATCATATACCGTTCACCGTTAAAGAACTTCAGCCCCGTGGCCGCTTCGAAGGAAAACCCGCCGAGGCCGGCGTGGTTGTAGCGCCGGATATCATTGGTCTGTACCGCGCTATTCCAGTTGAGCGCAATCCCTTCCCGGATGACGAGCAACTGGACATTCACCAGCGATTGCCCCTGCATTGATGCCAGCGTAAGACTCGTCTGTCCATCTACGGGCGTTCCGACCTGTCCGTCTCCCACGGCAAAGGTAATGACCGTATTGACGCCGGCCGGCCCCGGGCTGGGTGTGCCAACGCCGGTATTGCCCTGGTAGTTGATGTTACCCACCCCTTCCTGCTGTAGTCGTATCGGATTTTCGAAACTCATAAGAGATCAGTATAGACTTTTTGGGTGACCACGCAGGCAGTGACGGCCGTGGGTTGGGCCGGGATCAGCGATGGCCCGGTAAAGAATATATCTACCTTGCCAATGAAGATCTCCGCGCGGTTGCCGCCGATCGATTTGGATTCCCCCGGTTGCAGGTATTCGCCCATGATGTTCATCAGGGTATTGCCGGTATTCTTGGCCACAAAGCCATTGCACTGCTTATCGACGGTGACCGACGTGTTTTTTTCATACTGCGTCGGCACAATGTTGTAGTGTAGTATTTTTTCACACATTAGACTTGCGCATTTATGCCCTGCATGGAAAAGAAAGAATTGACTTCGGAGCGATGCTGATCATCGAGCGCATATTTGACAAAGGTGCCCAGGTCTACACTATCGCAGGAATAGCCCGTTAACGCACAGGTACTATACCAGGGAGCGGTATTGGCCTTGCGGGTGCCAAACAACTGATAGAGCCGCTGCCAATCCACCTGCGTATTGACCTGAATGAGGTTATTGAGCACCTGCGCCTGATTGACCGGGTCCTGTACCATTTCCTGGTAAAGAGAATTGGCGAGGCTGTTGAGCGTCGTATCGGACACCGTTTGCTGACCGCCGGCCGCTTTGGCGGCGGCAAGCGCCGCGGCCGCGGTATCGCCCGTGTTCTTATCGACCACGCTATTGTTTTGGCTGGTGCCATTGTCGCCCAGTTGGGTAAAGAGGTAATAGGCCGCGCCAATGAGCACCGCGGGTACGATTAAGTCACTTGCCGAGAATTTCCCTACTGCTTTCCGCTTTCTGTATACCATACCAAATAAGTTTACCACACCTTGTGCTGTGGATCGTATTTCGTGCGAAGGTTGTTCCAAAAGGTTTCCTGTGCTGAGGTGGCCTGTGCATTTTTGCCCCACTGGTTCTTGATGATATCGTACATGCCGGCATATTCGGTGGGCACCAGGGCCGTCGCCATCGCCTTGACCGGTGCCCGTCCATCGGCATACGCCCAGGTCATGACGGTATTGTACATGTCCTGCGTGATTCCGGGGGGCAACGGCGATCCATCTTTGGTGACATTGGCCGTTTGCGTGAGTCCCGCCGTGGCGGTAATGGGCGACACGGTTTGTATCGGGCTAATGATCGACGTTATCGGCGGACTCGTCGGGGTCTGATCGGCCGCTCCTCCTGCCGTGTCGTGGGACGCCGGCGGCAACACCGGCGTCGTGGTGGTCGTGGTCGCGCCGAATGCCCCGTTTTTGTATAAGAGATATCCTCCCACACCAACGGCCAATAGCAGAAAAACGGTATTGTTATGTCTGGTTGCCATACGCGCATTTTTAATTAACCAAATAAATCATCGATGGCGTTGATCAGGCTGTTGCCGATCGTTATCAGTTGTCCGGTACTGACTCCTGATCCGCCGCCAGATGGCACCGTCACAATCGTGGTCGGCGTGGTGACCGTTTTCTTTTTGGTCAACAGGTAGACCGCCACGACGCCGCCGCCGATTAATAACAAGGTCTCTGTACTGATTGCCCCTACTTTCTTTGCCATAGCATGTTATTTAGAGCATTTGTAAACCCATTTTGTATTTGTGGGGGTTGTCTCTAGCCAGCGCGGCCAGCTTTAACAGGTGATCCCCTATTTTTTTGTCGTGCTGTGCCAGAATGGCCACGGCTTCCTTGATCTTAGTAATCTGCTCCTCTTCCAGGGAGAGCGGTACGGGTTGCTCCATGCCCGGCAAACTACCGATCGCGCCGACCGTCGGGCTGGTGCCTAAGAAACTACCGATTAAGTCCGCTACTTTTTTCATCAGGAGATCTTTTATTTGTGGGTTCTCTAATAATCCGTTGAGCATCCCCACCACGCCCCCCGGCCCTTTTTTCTTCTCTGCCTCCTCGTCTTCGTCTTCCTTGTCCAGCTTGTCCAGCAGGCGTTCCATAATATTGGCCTGCATCTCTTCGAACCGGGCATTCATGACGCCAATTACCGCACTGGTTCGCTGCTGGAAGGGACTTCCAACAGCGCCGGGGTTGTATATCGAGAAATTAAACGACCGGTCAAAGGGGGTATTGCTGCGTATGCCGCCTTCCGGGATTTTCTTATAGACCCTGAGTGTGTATGTGGCTTCCGATCCCCCTTCTTTCAACATCGCCATGGCTTGCCGCAACAGATCCGCGCCGGCGTTCACGTCGTCTTCCTCGGATACAAAGGGCATGTTGTTGCCCTGCCATAGCGACCACGGCCCCATGTCGTTCATTTGGTAGGCCTTTAACACCTGCTCCTCTCCCCGGAATTGTACGCCGTTGCTTTTCATGTTCCCCTTTTTTTAATACTGCATCCCTTGCGCGTTGACCGCGGCCGTGATCGCTCTTTTTTTCATCATGGTGCCGGCCTTCAGATACCGGTAACTGATGCCAAACTGTATCACGGACGCCGCACCGAGCGTCAGCGGCGCGGCGAACTGAATGAAAGACTTCACCCAATCGACCTGCAGGTCCTCAAAGCGCGTCTCTTCCGGTACCCACATCGTGGGGGTGGTCGTGGCGGCAGAGTGGTACTGCGTCATTAAATCCGGTAGCGGTATCTGGTTGATCGAATTTTCCCCGCTCACATACAGGTTCAGGTACAGCGACCGGCATTGCTCGGTGGTAATGACCGGGTTTTGCTGGTAGCTGATCGGGGCCACTTCAGCCGGATACACCTTGATCATGCGAATGACGACGTCCTTTTCTACGTCCGACCGCAACAGGGGAATATCGGGGAACTTAATGGACACCCCCGTGAAAGACTGGGGAATCGTGAACTCAACATTTTCAAACCTCCAATATGGGTCCATGGCACTGTTTTTTACTGGTTAGTCAAATAGGAGCGCGACTGACCGCCGCGCCCCGTGGTTTTTCATAAGTAGGCTTTCCGCTCCTACTACGTTATAATAGTAACGTTCTGTGCCAACACGCCTTCCATCCATAAGCAGGCCCGTTGGAACGGTTCCACGGCTGTCAGCGATGCAGGCAGGTTGAGGGTTATAATGGTTCCTTTGGATCCAATCAGGGTGACGTTGGGTTCAACGACCATGAAGCCGTCGGACGACAAGTCGATCTGATCGGCGGCGATGCCGTTTTGGTTCGTCGCGGCCGCTACCAACTGCGATTGAGGCACCATGTAGAAGCGCCGCATCGATAATTTCGGGAGGATGACCCGGTTATTGACTTCTACTTTCAGAAACGAGTTGTAGATCGTCTGGGAAGACGCGGCGACGCCGGACGTCGTGAATACCCCGACGGCCGGGTGCGTATACGGTATCCATGTCGTATCCGTATTGCTGGAAGGCTTCGCGAGAAAGAAGCCCATCGCCGATACCAGAAAGGCATCCTGCTGGGTCAACCGGATCTCTGTATTGAAAAACGTGCCCGAGGCACCGTTATTGTTATCCAGGACAGCGAACTGGTATTGGTTGCGGGTGGTCAATAACTGCTGCTCGAGCCTCAGATCCCCTTGCGTTAGGACGGCTTCCGTCGTATCGACCCCCGCTTCATACATCATCTGCTTCGCATTTTCAAAGACCATGCGCGCATTGACGGTACTGTTGTATTTACTCATTTCGGTTCAATTGATTTTTGATAAAATAGTGGACGCCCCTTTTTTTTAATTATCGGTGAGCTGTCCGATTACCTTCAAGCTATCGAGTGACCCGACGCGCCGGCGCGGCATGCGCCCGACGGCCTTGGTCAGGTACCCGGGCCGCGCATTGGTCATGCCGGGCATGACGGGCAAGCCGGATATCCCCGGGATCGACAGGAAGGTTTCGTTTAAGACGAACAAGCCGCCGGCCGCGATCAGCCCGTCGCTCATCGAGGCGACAAACTGATTGCCCTTGACGAACATGGGCAGGGCCATCCCCGCCACTACCGCGATCGCGCCGCCGGTGAAGGCCGGTGCCGTGGCCATGCTTTTTTTGACCGCTGAGTTAACGAACGCCGCGGCGACGCCGCCGGCGATAATGCCCCCGGCGTGGGTAGCCATCTGCATCAGTGCAGGGTGAACCGCGCCCACTCTCCTACGCCGGTGCGATTTCTTTTTACCTTTTCTTTTCTTTGCCATGTTACTGGGTTTTGAATTATGAATAATAGCACTGACGCACCTACGCAGTGAGTGCCCTTAACTTGCGCTTTAATACCGCGGACTTCTTTTGCAGTTTCCGCTTCACCACTTTCTTTTTGGCCTGTGAGATATTGAGCAGGTTCCACGCCAATTGCTCCTTCACCAACCGGGCCGCGGCGGCGGTATGTGAGGCGACCGACCCCACCGCTCTTTTACGGGGAGCCGGCGTCTTCCGCTTGCGAGGGGCCGTCCCTACCCGCTTCCGGGGAGCCGACTTGCGTTTCACCGCCCCTACCCGTTTGCGTTTGGCAGGCTTGCGTTTCTTTTTTACGCCGCTGATCTTGCCGGCCCGGTACTCCGCCCCTGCTTTCTTAATCGCTCCCTTCCAGGTGCCTCCCTTTTTGTAAATCGCTTTGGCCCGGCCGGTAATTTTTTTTAGCGTTGTTGTGCTCATTACTTGTCATTTTCATATATGATGAATCCCACCCCGGCCGCGATTAGCAGGGCATAGAGCGGATGGGCTTTAATCCAGGTGACCAATGTATCCACCGTCGAACCGGTGCCGGTATCCTGCTGCACCGCCGTCGTATTAACCACGGCCGCGCCCTGTTGCGGCAACTGCGTCGCGGAATAGACGGCCGCTTTTGCTTCCCCATACTTCACCGTTAGGCTGGTGATCGCTGCCAGCAAGGCCGGCGTCGCCGCGCCTTCGGTCATCACGGCCGCAATCGCGGTAATGACAAGGGGCGCGGCCAAATAGAACTTATCCCAAAATCCTTGCGATCCGACAGGCTGGATCAGGAAGTTTGCGCCTTCCAGGTACTTGGTGAATTTGGCCGTTCCTCCCATCATTGCTGCTTTGAACTGATCGGCCCAGTTCGTGCCATAGGGGATTAGCTCGGTGATGAGGTACGGATTTTTCAAATATTTATCAATGTAGTATTGCACATTCTGGAAGATCCACATATATGGCCGGCCAACACTGTACCAGCCTATCCCACATTTGCCGGCGGTAATGTACTGCGCAAAATCGTAGACGTAGGCCCCGGCGGTGTATTGGGCTTTCATCGTGTTGTACTGCTCCTGAGTGATCGGATCGCGGGTAGCAATGCGCAAATAGGTGCCCGTCCAATCCAGGTTCGACAAGGCCGTCGCCAAAGGAGTGCAGGTAGGCGCGGCCAGATCCGCCCATTTACCCGACGACAATGTTAGCGGCCAATTGTAAAAGGATAGCCTACCGGATGGGGTTATCTGCAATTGTGGGAGATCCGGCGGATAGCCCGGTATCGATGGCAGGAGGGTGCCGGTACGGGCACCCTGGAAATTCAGTTCCCCCGCCGTCGCTTGCCCCGGCGGATCGGTGGCCGGCAAATTGGGCGCGGCCGTGGCCGTACTGGCCACGGGCTTACTAAAAGAGGCATCCAACAAGCCGCCGATCGCGCCTACGCTTTTGGGCCGCTTGTCTTTTTTGTAGGAATAGCCGTAGTGGTAATTGTACTCCCCCAGGACGGGATCGATCCATATGTCGTCTGTCTTCGGATTAACGACGGTGAATACATGGTTCGTTTCGCTATTCCACCACTTGTACGAGGCGAAGCGGTAACACCAATCAATGTCCATGCCGTGGCGTTTCATCGCGTCCAGGACGCCGCCGCAAAAGAGGGCATAACACTTGCAGTCGGAGTGCCCTCTTTTTAAAATCGTGATCGGGGAGGAAACAAACTGGCTATCGATCGACTCGGTACTCAACTCTATGTTGTCCACGCAAAAGTCAAACAACCGTTGGCAGATCTCGTCGATATCGCCGCCTAAAAAATCCTTATAGATCTTATCGTAATCGCCCTGCGTGGCTTCCGTCTTGATCATCATCTGGCGCACAATGTCCTTGACCTCCTGGTCATCGATGATGACCTTTGGTTTCGGTTGGGTACCGGCCAGCTTTTTGATAAGAATGGATTTTGAAGGCATTTTTAAAACGTTATATTAATCGGCAGCGACGCGCCGCCGACATTGGCAACCCCTTTCAGGGTAACGGCTACCGACACCCCGTTATTGATCTGATCGATTATATTGGCCGCTATCCCGGCATAGTTCGGCGTGATCTTAAATTGCAAGGTGGTCTGTGCATTTGGCTGTATCGTGATCCCCTGAAAGTTCGACACATTGGCAATGCCCGTATTGCCGTTGTACACGGTGCCGACAAAGGACAGCAAGGTAACGGGCGTGTTGGTGGGGTTCTGTACGCCGATCGCCACGGTGCCGGATTGCAGATCTGCCCCCAGGGGTACGAAGTTCAGCCCCGCTCCTAAGATGTACGTCTTGTACACATAGTAGGCCGCGGCCGCGACGCCCAGATACAGGAATGCATTTTTCCCGCTCATGGCTAACGGCTTTTCTTAGCTGCTGGTTTGACCGGTGCTTTTTTCTTTGCGGGGGCCGGCAAGTCTTTTTGCCCGTCTTCCTGGTTGTCGTCGTCCACGTCCTGCACTTCCTCTTCCGCGGCCGGCAAGGCTTGTGGATACTCCAAGTCCATCAATCCCACAAACACATAGATCGCTTTTGACCACGCCGGTTTGAAAACCAGAAAACCCGCTACGAAGAGCAGGAGGGGGCGCACGAATCCGTAAATCTGTTCTACTGTTTCTGATTTGGCCGCATCGGCCGTGTGCAGGTGTTCATCGAGGTTACTAACGGTATGGGCCGTTATTCCATCTTTTACAACGGCTAATTCATGGCGGAGATCTTTCATGGAGAATTGATTTTGTATTCCAACACTACAAAATCTTTTCCAGACGGCAAAATTTTCCCTCCCCGCCCTCTTTGCGTAAGCAAAGATACGGGAAGGGAATTACACGGTAAAAAGGGGGCTATTTTGGCTTTAAAAGATCCTTTACACGCTCTTTTACACCTTGCGCGTACCGATCCATGCTGTCTGTCAAATATAATTCTTCCAATGTCTGGAATTTTGATAATTCCCGCTCCAAAAGATCCAAATTTTCCTGTTGCAACTGCTTCCAGACCCGCAAATGAATATTTCTTGTTTCCAGGGTTTCGTACCTGTCCGCTAAGATTATCGCATATAGCAGGGAGTCGCGCACCCCGGCAAAAAATTCGTAATCCGGATGGTCTTTCCCTCTTTTCTTTTCGATCCCGGGCAGCAATTCTTTATCAATGTATAAGGTTTGATCCATCATCTTTTTAACGGGGATGCCGTCCAGGCCTGCGGCCATTTTTTTATCGCGGCTCCTCTCCTCTTCCGTTTTCTCCCTCAGCGCTTCTTTCATTAACAGCGCGTTCCGCAATTTGGATATGTCGTTCCTTGCCACTTTATAAGCTTTCAATTAACCGGCGGAGAAGTGGTTTTAACTTTCTTCCGTCAATAGCATCATCAGCCCTACAGACCATTACTTTATCGGGCATTTTCATGCATACCATAATTACGGGCATGTACTCTTCTTCGATCGCCTGCTCTCCCCATTCTATTACGGCTTCGCGGATGTTCTTTTTTTGCTGTTCGGTCATTATTTCAATTTTATATTTACATAAATAATACTACAATCTTTTCCTTCTCCTCTCCCCACGGCCCCCACCATTTTTTTTGCGGACTCTCTTCTGTAGTATATAGCGCTCCCTCTTCTTCTTCTTCCGCTCCATCTATCGGGTAATAACACGGGCCATCGTAGTCGGACATTGCCACCTCTAATTCTGAATCGAAGGTTTGCAACAAAGCAATTAGCTCCTTAACTTTCATTGTCCTCCTCCTCTTCTTTTTCCGCTGCCAAATCTTCGTCCCTCCAACGCCGGTACCTCTCCTCTCTCTCCCGTTCGCGCATCTGTTTTTGATAATTCGTAATGCCGCCCAGTGCCGCGCCCAATAAGGAGTTAACGACCACGAACCAGCCCAGGCAGACTAATTCGTCTAAGATCCTGCCTTGCATCTGATAGATCAACGCTTTGATCGCGAAGGCAAATAAGCTTAAGCATAACAGGTACCAAATTTTCATTTTTTTACAATTGCTTTGACGGGCCGAAACCCAAATTTTTTACACTTCGGATCTTTGCACCGGTATACCCACATATTAACAAAGAATTTTCTTTTCCCCTTTGGGGGCATTCCGTGGATCTTTAGCAATACCCAGTCGTGCCGGTGGAACAACCGTTGTAAGCTGGTCATAGTACGACTGCTCGTGTTTTTATGATTTCGGTTATCCCATTGGGATACCGGATGGACATACTCAACAACCACCAATTCACCTCTCCTTCCGATCCGAAAAAATACTCGGTGGTTTTTGTCCTGGTAACCATTTCCCTGTTTGTCTCCTCGTCGTAATCCGGCAAATCTATTTCATACTGGTACGACACTTCTGTTTTAACTCTGATCATTTGTTTCGGTTTTTGGAGTGATAAATTCGCCGGACACAAAGGTAACATGGCCGACGGCTGTATATAATTCCACCATTCTTGTCAATAACATGGCGAATCGCTGTATTGACTCACCCGGGTCTGGTAGCGCAACTCTTTGGTCACACGTCATTTCGATGACAACTTTGTACTTATACATCTTTGTTATTTTTTTTGTGTCGCTCGAGGGCGACGGTTACTACCTCATCGACGTACCGATCGATCCAGCGCTCTAGCTGTTCGATCGCGTCCAACATGGTTAAGGCATCCTCTTCCGGAATCTCTTTGGTAAATTGAGCCAGGAGTTCCCGGAACTCCATCGCTTTTACTTCGTTCATAAGAGGGCCAGAAATTCCTCCATCTTATTCGGTGGCAAATTGTGGATCTTCATATATTTCGCGACGCCGAGAAAGACCATCGCCGCAATTTTCGGATCGTGTTCCATCGCGGCCGTGATCAGCACATCGGCTATTTCGACCGATTCAATGTCTACGATGCATCGATCGTATGCGTTCATCAAGATAAAAATTTTTGGCTGTCTGTACATGGTATTTTTTTAGGTGGTAAATAATTGCAATTGTTCCAGCGGGTCAATCTCGCGGGGCATCCCCACCATTCTGGCGTCCCATGCCCCCCCATGGAAGAGGTTTATTATTTTTGAGATGGCCTGCCCGGGCTTCGCAGACTTTACCAGGACGACAATCTGCTCCTCTTCCATTATCGGGTTGCCCCTGAACATCTCCACCCGCTTCAGATCCACGGTGCAGCGCCACGTCTTTAATTTTTGCATATAAAATATTTTCTGTACAACTCGTCATTGCATTTTCGCAGGTGATCCGGCTCCATGCCGGCGATGATCCATTTGTTAATCGTCTCCATTTCCTTCAGGAAGGTCAAGGGGTGGGCCTTGTTGTTGATGTAGATGAGCATGAAAAATTGCTCTTTGATCATCACCGGTTCGAAGACTTCGCCCGTTTTTTTATCAACCCGGCAATTGCTCAGGGTCATGCAGGAACGGACGGCCGATAGCTTGCAGACCGCCTTCGTAAATAATTTGCTCACGCCCCGGCTGCAATGCCAGACCGAACAGCCAAAGGGGGTTTTTTCCTGCTTCGTAATGTATTTGGTCAGATACTGCGACAGGCCGCCGATTGACTTCACCCGCTTTACATCGAAGGGGTTCAGCACCTTTTGCATCGTGCCGTCCTGGTAGCGCCGGTCTATTTCGGCGCGGCTGATCGTCTCCCCGTACTTGTTCTTCCCCACCAGCCCTGAATTGTATTGCTGCAATACCCACAGGGCATTATACTGTGCGACGGGGAGCCGCTTGTTCATAATGCAATGGAAGTGGATATTTCCCGGGTTATCCACATTGTTCGTTTGTCGCTCCGCTACCCACAGGAATTGGAATCCAGTGGTTTTTTTCCGTATATAAGTAAGAAACTTGTTGAGGATGGAGACGGCATCCCCGTCGCTAACAGCAGCAATGAAAGTAAGGGTGACGAAGACCCGAGATCCAGGACAGGATCGGAAAAAGGCTGTTGCTTTATCCTTAACTTTTCCGCGACTGCGGGAACTAAACAGGTGTACTCCGTAAGATAGATATTCGTCGTCATCCCGGTTGAGAAGACCGGATATCCAAGCTTTATATTCAGTCGCACTTGCCCGATTAACATGCCTAATGACCGCAAGTAATTGCGGCGAAACGGCCCATCTGGGTATTGATCGCATTTTTTCTCGCGTCTTTTTAATTGCCGCAAATAATGCCGTTGTTGCTCTATGTAGCTTTTCGGTATCGGTCTCATCTTGTAATTTTCGATTTAGGGAGGAGCCGGTAAATAAGGAGTATTCCTGCTCCTGACTGTACCGGCCAACACAGTTATTGTAGCCCATCGTCCAGACATAGCCCTTTTGCTCTTTTTGGGTACGCCGGGCCAATAATTCCCGGTGGGGGGGGATCGTCTTGCCTGCCCGGTAATAGGGATTGCCGGTTACCATTTGATACTCTGGATGGTCGTTGATGGCGAACTGATCGTTCGTGATCGGACGTAAGTCGTTGATACTCATACACGGCCCTCCCTGGTTGAAATGTTGCGCCTATAATGAATCCAGCCTGCGGACGATTTCGAAATCCGTTCGCAGAGGGGCAATACAACCCGAAACGGACGGGGTATGCCGTTAATGTCGAACGCTACAGGGCATAAAAAAAGCCTGACCTGTAAGGCCCGGCAACACTTGAATTTTGATCGGAGTGGGTGCATATCTTTATTTTACAGGATGAATTTACAAAAAAAGGCCGGGATAGAGATCCCAGCCGGTAGTAAAATAAAAATAATGTAATACTCTTCTCGGCTGGAAAGGTACAATTCCCGTACCACAAATTCAATTCTAAAGCCCCTACGGGCCAAAATAAAGGCCCGGCATTGGCTGCGTGCCCTTTGGCTCCTTGAGGGCCGTATACAGCCCCAGACGCGCCCCTACAGCCGTCTCCAACAGGCGTTCCAATACCATCTGCCCTTTTTCCGTTCTGGTGTTGATTTCAAACGTACTGTCACACACCTGGTTATCAACGATCAGGGCGATATCCAGGCGCAATTTAAACCGCTGGACGTTGACCAGGAAGGCGATAAATTCGTCGGCCTGCTGTATTACTTGCGGATCTTCCATATTTGTTTTTTAAGCTCCCGCAGGGTGATCCCACCGGTAAAGTAGTTCAATAGTTTATTCATCTTATCGTGCTTTTGGTTCCCAGATCCCAGAGCCCTTTTCTGTTTCTACCAGATCGAGCGCCCGAATAAACCCGGCAAATGTTTTTTTTGACAACTTGTGCGACATACTTCTTCCATCCGCGGTTTGTATAAGGATACACTGCCAGTCGTCGTTCCCGCTCACATAGTCCTTCTGCCCCTTCCCGTATGTAAAAAATGATACTCTAAATTCCATGTTCTTTTTTTTAAAGCTCCCCGGGGAAATTCCCGGGGATTGAATGCTACCCTTTGAAACTATGCCGTAATCGGCTCTCTGTTATACAAACCTACAACCCCGCCTTCACTTGTACAATAGGAAATCTACGCGCTCTTGACCGTATTTTTACTATCCGAAGGATTCGTAGATTGGCGATCGCCAATAAAAAACCCCCATCCAGGGATGAGGGAACTCAAACGTGAACAAGAAAACTATTTTTTCCGGAAAGCAAGGAATAACAGGACGATGGCTCCGCCGACGACCAGGGCCGTCGTAGTGCTATCCGTATTTTCGACGGCCACCTGCGCCGCCTGCACCAGCGTCCCGGCCGAAATCCCCATCATGCCAATGCCCTGGGCGATATCGGCATCGGTGATCATAGAACTGTTGCCGTTTTCGTGATCGGCGATCGCCCGGACCAGATCGGCCAATGTTTGCGCGTCGGTGCCCAATTGCTCATCCGCTCCCAGGCCCGTGGCATTCGACACCGCATTGATA
>Ga0302170_10000606_pt1 | contig 14309 bp, 17 predicted proteins | sample I_Fen_N2_1_FD_193492 | JGI IMG/M metagenome (GOLD analysis project Ga0302170, IMG submission 193492) | Peat permafrost microbial communities from Stordalen Mire near Abisko, Sweden - I_Fen_N2_1 | ecosystem: Environmental > Terrestrial > Soil > Wetlands > Permafrost | place: Sweden: Abisko...
GAAAAAAGTTATGGTGATTTGCAGGGATTAAACAAAGCGGAAACCGCACTGAAATATGGTGATGATCAGGTGCTGCTTTGGCGACGAAGTTTTAATGTGCGTCCTCCCGAATTGGAACTTACCGACCCACGACATCCTGTCAATGAGTTGAAATACCACAGCATCGACACATCATTATTGCCCGCCACCGAATGTCTGAAAGATACTATCGACCGGTTTTTGCCTTATTGGCACGAAACGATTCTACCGTCTATTCTACAGCAACAAAAAGTATTGATTGTAGCGCACGGTAACAGTTTAAGGGCGCTGGTGAAGTACCTCGACGGTTTGTCCGACGAAGAAATTCTGGACGTAAACATCCCTACCGGAATTCCGCTAGTGTATGATCTCGACGAAAAGCTAAATGTAAAGTCGAAGAAGTATCTGGGAGATGAAGAAACCATTAAACAGTTAATGAATGCTGTGAAAAATCAGGGTAAGGCATAATGAATATCCCCACTTCGGTGAGGGTTTACGATTAGTGGTAGTACGATTTGAAATCGTGCTACCACTAAGCATTAGTTATTACATCCCGGAAGCGAATAATTCAAACCCAACTGAATTATTCGCTTCTTTTTTCACAACCTATTTTATTATTTAAATTATTTCTATAAATTTGCATTACGAACCTATTAACCTAACACAAACCGTCTGAAGTTTCCTGAGACATAGAGCTAACCCACTATGCAAAAACGAATCTGTAATGTACTGAACCGTCCGTTTCCATTATTCCTGGCATGCCGCAAAGGTAGTATCTATTATAGTTGGCTCATCATTATTATGATGATAATAGCCAATATCGTTCAACCCTTTGGACTTCACAACTGGGACGAATTCTATAAATCGTTGGTAATAATCACTTATACAGGCCTATTTTTTGGAATGTACGCATTGCTGTATTGCACACTTTCGTACTTCCGTCCCGAATATTATCAACCCGACACATGGACTGTCAAAAAGGAATGCCGCACACTGCTGCTTTTTATACCTCTCACCGCCTGCAGCACTTTTCTGTTTGCCGGGTTTACCGCTCCAGGGTTTAAACCGGATCTGCCTTATTTTATTCATCTTCAACAATACAATATCCTATTGAGTGGACTCTCCATCCCAAGCTTTGGATTTTTTGTGCATGCACGACTCAATCCAATAACACTAGCCAAACGCCGCAAACGAAAAGAGAAGAAGGCTTCCCTTTTGACGCAGGAAGGACAGCAAGCCCATGATGTTTTACAAAAACTGCATGACGCGATGGAGACGCGCCAACTTTATCTATCCCCCAAATGTACTAAGCACTATATATCCGAGCATACAGGCATTGCGCCACATCGCATCTCGGGCACTATTAATACCTACACCGACGGCACGTTTACCGACTTTGTAAACAAATACCGGGTAGAACATGCCTGCCGGATAATACAGAACAGTAAAAACAAAAGGCCGAAACTCGAAGCCGTAGGGTTAGACTGCGGCTTCGGCAGCAAAGTCAACTTCTACACTGCCTTCCGTAAGTTTAAAGGAAAAACTCCAAAAGAATATGTTGCGGGGATGTAAATAACTTAAATATTTTTATGCAAATAGTTGGTAACATTAAAGATGTTATTTATCTTTGACAAGAAATAAATGATACAGCATACAAACCTATGCTAGCATAAGAAAGTGGATAAATAATAATCCTGAAAATACAACAACATGAAAAAGAGGCATTTTTACTTACTCGTACTATTGGTATCGTTAATCTCATTGGGGTTTTCTCTATTTAGAATTACTCCATTCACATTTGATAACGGTACATATATTGGGATTATAACAACACTTATTGGAATTTCAGTTACCTTATTAATCGGATATCAAATTATTAATTCATTTGAGATAAGAAAGGAAATTTCTGAAATGAGAAAAACAATTGAAGATTTTAAAAAAATCAAAGATGAAATTGTTGATACTCAAACTAAGATCTCAAAAATGGAATTTGAAGTACAAGAAAGTTTAGATATAATTTCAGCTAAGTTTGCTTCTTTTGAACAAAGCAAATGCGTAGTTGCCTTTCTTATTCTTCAAAAGGCCTTAACATCTTCATTAAAGGCTGAAAGAAAAGAATTTGGCTATATTTTCTCTGAATTAAAAGAATACATAAAGAAGATACAGCCCGGATATTTTGCTACAGGTCAAAGGGTAGAAGTAGATGAGAGGATATTGAAGTATTTAAATAATGCAGACAAAAGTGATTTAGAGATTAAATCTCTTGAAAATTATTGTAGCATTAAATATGAATACGAACGTATAATGCAATTATTTCAAAATAGAATGGAGAATTCTAGGAACAATATTACTGTTACAGAGGAAGAATATCGAGAATTGGCAAGATGACATTACAATGGTAACCCTAATTCGTTTAAGTTTGGACTCTATGGATAGTTTAAGTGTCGAAATTTAGAAACTTGGACAAAGAAAATTGCAAAATCACATTTATCAGAACCAATTGAAAAAATGCCTCAGAATCCTGCATCAAAAGAAACAATACAAAAATTGTATGAAAACATGGGAAGTAACTTTTCATTGTTTGTTCCACACCTTTGTAATTGTGCTAGTTCTTTGGAATGCTTAGAACAATTAAATGAAAACGAATCTAAATATGGAGACACTCTTAGTTTCTGGAAAATACTCCTAAAACTTCATATATTTTCTTTGACTATAAATTTGGATTTAAGTACATTTCTTAGGGCTGATTTTAGATCTACATCAAATTCAGAAAAACGATGTAATCTAAAATACGTGAATGTAATAACAATTGAAGGATATAGCTATTTATTCGGTTTCGGAAAAGATAAGAATAACTCAATATGGAAAACAATCAAAGAGTCAACAGAACAAATCGATGACGAAGAATTAACAAAATATATTAATGACATTGAGCAACTGGCAAATAAATTTGAAATTTGCCATGCACGACGAGAAGATAGAAATAATCGAAATCAATCTATTCACTATGATTCAGATCCTCTAAAAGTACACAATCTCTTATCACAAATAAGTGAGGATACTGAAACAATCAGAACAAGTGCTTTTCTAAAGATATTAGATGATATATCCGTTTTTACAAATAAGTATATACAAAAGTTTCAGATACCTCTTATTTATTCTATTGATAATTATAATATTGATATATGGGAAAGAATCAATCATTTTCCTGACGAAAATAGTAAATTATTCAATGAGCTTAATGAGAAATTAGTTCATTTTGCAGAGCAATTAGATAGCATTGTTGCACAATGCGAGATTCCGAAAATAGCACAAGAAAAGCTTAGCCTTGATGATACTTTTTCAGAGAGTCTACAAGCATTAGTTGAATCAATCTATCCAGGTATTCATATGCTTTATATCTATTTGGATTTGGCATGTGCTATAAGAGCCTATTTGAGTTCTGAATTTTACTTTGAAAAGCAATTGAATCTTAGGCGTATTAATATCGTTGTTTATGAGGGATTCAAACATCTTTATGGATATGACAACAGTGACCATCTAAAATCATTTTGGCATAGAAATATATCTTCAATTTTAGTTGATTCACCAAATACAAATCTATTAGATTCATTAACTAAAACAGAACGCGAATTAAAAGAATTAGCTGCCGACAGTAGCATTAATAATGAGCCACTGAGAGAGTGTACGGTTCATTATAGGTATAAAGATAGAGATAATGTTGTTACATTATTTCATGCATTGCTTAAGTCCAATCCATTGATTGAGATGAATAAATCTCTAAAACTCTTAAAACTACTTCCCGAGTTATTAAAGATAAATACTGAGTCTGTTAGTTTTAAATATAACATGGAGCAGGAGAAGATAAAATCATCAAACAATAAAACATTAGCTCAGATTGATAATACACTCTCTATGATTGAGCAAATAAAAATTGACCCTGAAAGGAAACAGGAGATGATAAACAATATAAAGAAACTAAAGAACATATTACAATTATTCTAGTTCCCGTGGATAGTTCAAGTTTAGCGAAGCGTAATCCGCCGATAGTCGGACAGGCTTTGGACTTGAAATAAATCAGGCTATAATAACTCAGGGGTGACTCAAAGTCACCCCCTGAGTAGCGGTAAGATTGCCACTTTAACAGAAATTGGTAGTACGACTTAAAGTCGTGCTACCAATATGGACGGATACTTTAAGTCGTCAGGAGGTGACTCAAAATCCCCCCTGAGTAGAAATAAAAACTAAATAACCGAGAGCATATGAATTTTGAAACCGGAAATTTATATCATATTTACAATCAGGGAAACAATCGGCAGAAGATATTTTTTTCACGCGAAAATTATCTATTTTTCCTGAATAAAATAAAGACCCACATTTTACCACATGCCGATATAGTGGCCTGGTGTCTGTTGCCAAATCATTTCCATTTAATGGTTTATTGTGCATGACGTAGAAATTGAAGTAGGTGGTAGTGCTGAAATTGGTAATGCTGCTATTGGTAGTACGACTTTAAGTCGTGCTACCAATAGCAGGATATCAGATTTGGCTAATACAAAGATAGATTTGGATACAAACCATTTTAATTTTATGTAGACCTTTGCATAAACTTAAAATACAAAAAAAATGAAAAGAGTATTAGTAACAGGTGCTTCAGGTCAAATGGGCACAGTAGTAATTGAAACCTTGCTGAAAAGAATTTCGCCTCAGCAAATTCATGTTATCACTCGTAAAGAGGAAAAACACTTAGAATTGCAATCAAAAGGTTTCCAGGCCTTTATTGGTGACTATGGAGATGTTGCCTCATTGGAAAGAGCAATGGAAGGGGTAGATACTGTTTTACTTATTTCGTCGGGAGACCAGGGTGACCGTATGCAAGAACATAAAAACGTGGTTGATGCTGCAAAAAAAATGGGTGTAACTTCCATTGCATATACAAGTCGCTCGTTAAGAAATCGATCAACATTAACTAATACATTAATGGAGGAACATTTTTTGACCGAGGATTATATAAAGGAAAGTGGTTTGGACTACATTATCTTTCAAAATGCGTTGTATATGGAAGTACTTCCTTATTATGTTGGTAAAGCTGTATTTGAGATAGGAGGTTTTACGCAGGTAGCTGGTAATGGTAAAGTGTCTTTTACTTTAAGAAGAGATCTGAGTGAGGCAATGGCAAATGTTCTATTGAATGAAGCTTTTAATAATCAAGTATATAAATTCACAGCAAGTGCTGCTTACTCATTGTATGATGTAGCCAATACATTATCTGAACTTTCAGGGAAGGAGATTAACTATACACCCGTTGAAGTTCCGGTATACAAAGAACTTATGAAAAAGCAAGGGCTTCCGGAAGTTATGGTAGATAAAATCGTTAATTTTAATCTGGACATTAAAAACGATCAGGAATCAACCGTAACAGATGATTTAGAAGTTAAACTTGGACGTAAACCAGCAACACTTAAAGAAGGCTTGAAAATTTTATTCAATTTATAAATTTAAACTATTTTTTATCCATGGCTTCTTCAACACCTGTCTTTATAAAAACCATTGCCGAATATTATCGTCTAATGGAATTACCAAAGCCTGAACACCCATTGGTTAGCGTGATTAAGTTTGAAGATATAAAATATGTACCAAATAAACGTCCTGGCAGTATCATCCATAATTTTTATTCCATTGCTTTAAAGAAAAACTTTACGGCTAAAATGAAATATGGGCAACAGGACTTTGATTTTGATGAAGGTGTAATGCACTTTATGTCACCAAAACAAGTCCTGTCAATTCAGGCAAATACCGACGAAGAGTTTAAACATTCGGGATGGCTTCTATTAATCCATCCCGATTTTCTTTGGAATACTCCATTATCAAAAAAAATAAAACAGTACGAATATTTTAGCTACAACCTCAATGAAGCACTCCATCTTTCAGAAAGAGAAGAGATAATAGTAACAGACATTATTGAAAAAATTGAACAAGAATATCATTCAAATATTGACAATTTTAGCCAAGATGTAATTATTGCTCAAATAGAGTTGTTGCTCACCTATTCTGAACGCTTCTATCAACGTCAATTTATAACGCGGAAAGTAGCCAATCATAGAATATTAAACCAATTGGACAAATTACTGACAGAATATTTTAATAGCGACAACCTTATCAATAAAGGTATTCCTACCGTTCAATTCATTGCAGAGAGCCTAAATATTTCTGCAAACTATCTAAGTCGATTACTTCAACTATTGACTGGACAAAGTACGAAACAATTTATACACGATAAGATAATTGACTTAGCAAAAGAGAAACTATCAAATACTGACTTGTCGGTAAATGAAATAGCATATAGTTTAGGTTTTGAACATCCTCAATCATTTAGCAAATTGTTTAAGACTAAAACAAACCAATCACCTTTGGCGTTTCGACTTTCATTCAATTAAAAAAAAGGTTGACGCGCCAAACCTCTACCGGTAACAAAGGCCTTTAATTCGTCTAAGTTTACACTCGGTGGATAGTTAAGTTTAGCGAAGCGTAATCCACTACGCTGAGAACTTGAACTATGCAGTGGGTACAACTGTTTAAACCTTGATAAAAAAGGAATATAAAATGACCGAACAAAATCCGGAATATAACAATTTTAGAATAGCTGTTCCAACAGCATTCGAAGAAGTTCTTTCTCATTTCTATTTTGCCGCAAACAATTCAAGTAACATCATCACCAAAACTTTATTACCATCGTACCAAACGATTTTAATTTTTAATTTTGGAGATAGACCGGTTCTTCATACAAAACAAAATACACGCATCGAAGTAGATAAATATCTTATTCTTGGCCCTGTAAAGCAGGCATTCGACTACTCTTTACCTCCCAATGCTGAAATACTTACAGTCAATTTTAAAGATGATGCCTTTTACCGTTTCTTTGGGAATGTTCCTTTTGCAGAACATGTGCCGATAAATCCGGATGAACTGGTAAATGAGGATTGCTTCAGTGCTTTGTGGTATGATCTGAACAAAATGAACAATACTAATGATAGAGTAAATTATATTCTGAAATTTAGTGAACCCTACATAGCAACCCGAAATAAAATTGCCGAACAATTGGCAAACTTCAAGGAGCAATCCTTAAATCCCATAAAATCTGTTGCTAGTCTAAATAGCCAAACAGAGCGCAATACACAACTCAACCATAAAAAGCACTTTGGTTATTCTGCTAAGGAATATAACCGCTACAATAGATTTATAAAAACGATAGAGCTTCTACAAAACCTGGCTTCCAGTACTTCAAAAACAGATTGGTTCGAAATTATTACCCAATGCGGTTATTACGACCAAAGCCAACTCATACACGATTTTAAATACTACATCAACCTTAGTCCTACCAACTACCTCAAGTTTCAACAGGATATTTGTAATCCAATATCCTAATTTCGTTTTCTTACAATTTTAGCCGATAATTACATCATACTTTTGCTTCATCAATTTATAATAATATAAACATAAAACGATGAAACATCTAATTATTTATTCTCACCCAAATCCCAAAAGCTTAAACAGCTACTTAAAGAACATATTAGTTGAACATCTTGAAAAGCAAAATCATGAAGTAATTGTTCGGGATTTATACGCCCTAAAATTTAACCCTGTACTCTCATTAGATGACATGGCAGAACAGCGAAACGGATTAGTTGCCGATGATGTAAAACAGGAGCAGGAGTTTATTTCTTGGGCTGATTGCATCACTTTTATACACCCAATTTGGTGGACAGGCCTACCTGCAATAATGAAAGGTTATATTGACAGAGTTTTCAGCTATGGTTTTGCCTACCGATATGATCAAGGTATTCAAAAAGGATTACTCACCGGTAAACAAACGGTCATTATCAATACACATGGGAAATCGAATGATGAATACAAAGCTATCGGAATGGACAAGGCACTCCAGCTAACTTCAGATAAAGGAATTTACACCTACTCTGGTCTGGAGGTTGTCGAACATTTCTTCTTGGAAAAAGCAGATAAACAGGTTATGGAGAACCTGGGAAATTGGGAAATACAAATCAAATCAATATTTACGAAATAATAAAATAACTATTATGGAAATACTTATTCAAATTGAAGAACTAACCATGTTTCTTGGTTGTATCTATTTATTCTCACGTTTAAATTATAAATGGTGGTGGTTTCCTGTTCTATTACTAATCCCGGATTTAGGTATGATAGGGTATACTATCAGTTCTACTGTAGGAGCTGTTATTTACAATATAATTCATTTCAAAGGTACCGCAGTAGCGATTGGACTATATGGATTGTCAAAGGGAAACCGAAAACTAATGCTTATCGGAATAATATTACTTGCTCATGCAACCATGGATAGATCAATTGGTACAGGTCTAAAATACTTTGATGGATTTTGGCACACAAGTTTAAGTACAAAATCATTCTTGTAGTTTAGTTATACCTATCAAGATAGCCACTAATAAAAGTTTGTACCAATTGCCTTGACTGAGACTTAGTTGTAAATAACAATGAGCAACTAATGGTTTCCTTCAAAAAGGGAAGGTCATCCGAACCCTAGAATCAACTCTTTTTTAACTAAAAACATGTAGCATTTCAGATTGGCACTCTGAAATGCTACCGTAGTTTGAACTCTATAACGTTAAATTTGAACTAAAAATCGTCAAAACTCGAAAATGTGTTGTAAAACATGTTTTTGATGCTGTTTTTTCGATAAATTTATTTAAACCAAAAATATGTGCTTAAATACTTGTATATCAATAATTTGACAAGCGTAACAAACAAACCTAACGGTTAATGTTTTACCTCAATATAAATATTTAACACGAAACATGCGATTTTTATGTTGTAAAACATATAATTTTGTATCGTCAATCAAAGATAATTTGATATAAAGAAATCGACACAAAGAATACTTATTAAAAAAACAACAGAATTCTTTGTTTTTATTAAGGTATAAATTTTAAAAGTTAGGTTATGAAAAAGATTTTAGTTCTAATTGCGGTTTGTATTGGATATTCAGTATCAACCTTTGCATTTAATCCTAGTGATTACAAGAGCTTTTACAAGTTGAACAATAAAGCAACCTTCACAGGCTTGGTTGGATATATAGATGCTGACCAAGAGCAAGCTGCTTTCTTACAGCGCGTATTTAAAGTTACAGAAGAAGAATTGTCAAATGCGGCAAAAAAAGAAAATATTGCTGCTGCTGATAATGTCGTTAATTACAATTTGCGAAATGCAAAATGTATTCTATCGGAAGAACAATACAAAAAGTATTTAGTTTTTGTAAATGTCTATCTGAATAATGACAATAATTTCGCGATGTTCTCAGAGAACAAATAATTAAGGTAAAAAGAAAAGGTTTATTTAAAAGTTAAGGTTATGAAAAAGATTTTAGTTGCTGTTTTAGTTTTAGTTGCCAGCACAACTAGTGTATTTGCTATTGATACTAACAAATACGAAGTGTTTAACAAGATGAATAACGCAAGTACTTTCAATGGCTTGGTACGTTATTTAGAGGTTGATTACGATCAAGCCGAACAATTGGAGTTAGTATTTTCAATGACAGAAAAGAAAATGGAATCTGCATTGAAAAATGATAACGAAGTTGCTGCAGAAAAAGCAATGTATTTCAACTTAGGAAATGTAAAATCTGTATTAAGCGAAGAACAATACAAAAAGTACCTTGTACTTATCAATGTATCTGTTTATAACAACAATACTGATACCTATATTGCAGGTCTGTAATTTGATCTGAATACATTGTATTCAAATATAATTGAGGGTGTTACAAATTTTGCAACATCCTCTTTTTTGTTTCGTTTATCCTTGTCAGCACTTAATTCGTCCAGGCTTGTGCAAGGAGAATCAAGTCTGAGCGGAGATCTACCGGTAGTTGAACTGGAAATAAATATTGAGTGAGGGTGTGATTTAAAGTTATGCTCCCACTTTCTTTAATATTACATATCCTAAGCAAGTTATTAGGTTTTGGTACAAAAAATTCTTATTTTTGTATCTAACAAAATAAAAACTACGATTATGATTCGATTAAATGTATTTATCTCGGTGGAAGATGTAAATCGCGCCACAGTATTGGCCGCTGCCAAAGAGTTGACCGCCGCTTCGGTAAAAGAAGATGGCTGTATTGCGTATGATATTTTCGAAAGCGCTACCCGTGGCAATGTGTTGCTGATATGCGAAACATGGAAAGATAGCGAAACACTGTCCAATCACGAAAAGTCGGCTTCTTTTATGAAAAACATAGCTATTCTGAAAGAGTTTACAAAAATCAAAGTAGAGAAATTCGATTTTTGAGGTAGGTAGTATTCTTAGTATGATAGATGTTACACGGAAGATGAGAATAGCGATAAGGCTCTCTTACCCATTTTAGCAATAAAAATAAAAGCAGGTGGAATTGATTCGGTTCCATCTGCTTTCGTTACTATTCTATGATTCTGTACGCTTTTTTGCATCAATTAAATGATTGTCTGAATTTCATAGGGGAAAGATCTGTTTTTGCCTTAAATAATTTGCTGAATGACTGAGAGTGTTCAAAACCTAATTCATAAGCAATTTCGCTAACCGATAAATCGGTGGTGGACAGTCTTTCTTTTGCTTTTTCAATTAATTTGTCGTGGATGTGTTGTTGGGTACTTTGACCTGTCAGTACTTTAAGTAAATCGCTCAAATAATTGGGCGACACGTTTAACTTGTCTGCTATATACTGAACAGACGGCAATCCTTTATCGGCCAGATTATCGCTGTTGAAATAATTGGTAAGAATTTCTTCCAGCCGATTCAGTATTTTATGATTGGTTATTTTTCGGGTGATAAACTGACGATGATAAAACCTGTCGGACTGAACAAGCAATAATTCCAGTTGAGCAATAATGATATTCTGGCTAAATTTATCAATATTGGACTGATATTCATGCTCGATACTTTGCAAAATACCAATGGCGGCTGTTTCTTCTTTCTCCGACAGTAACAGGGCTTCATTGACCGAATAATCAAAATATTGGTACTGCTTGATGGTTTTTGCCAAGGGCGTATTCCACAAGAAATCAGGGTGGATGAGTAATAGCCATCCTGATCTCTTAGCTGTTGAATCGGGCTCAACTTCAATTTTAAAGACCTGACCGGGAGCAATGAAAAACATCACACCTTCATCAAAATCATATTCCTGTTGACCGTATTTGAATTTGGAAGGCAGACATCTTTTAATCGCAATGAAATAAAAGTCCAGAATTAAACTAGCCGACTCATTATTTTCCGAATGACCGACCGTGTCAAGGTTCACCACGCTAATCAACGGATGTTCAGGTTTCGGCAATCCCCTTAACCGATGAAATTCGGCTATCGTTTTAATTCTGGTTGGTGTGGTACTTGTCATATTGTAAAGTTGTTTTTATTTTTATAAAGCCTGTCCGCCTGAAACTTCTATGCGTTGTCCGTTTATCCATCGGGCATCTTCGGTACATAAAAATGCAACCACGCCACCAATATCATCCGGTAAACCAACACGACCTAAAGCCGTTAAACTTGCAATATGCGCATTAATTTCTTTGTTGTCCCGTGTACGACCACCGCCAAAATCAGTTTCGATAGCACCCGGTGCAATCACATTAACACGAATCTTTCTTGACCCCAATTCTTTCGCTAAATAGGTTGTGAGGGTTTCTACTGCGGCTTTCATAGAACCATAAACCGAAGAACCCGGCATCGTGATTCGTGTAAGTCCAGATGAAATATTGACAATTCCACCACCATCATTCATAAACGGCAATGCTTTTTGTGTAAGGAAAAACACACCTTTGTAGTGAATGTTGAATATAGCATCCAGTTGTTCTTCGGTAGTTTCTGTGGCCAATGCATATAAACCTGTTCCGGCATTGTTGATTAGAAAATCAAAGTTAGGACTTCCTGTTTGTGCCTGCAACTGTTCTGCCACTTGTTGAATGAAATTATCGAACAAGTTGATATTACTTGTATCCAATTGAAAGGCAAAAGCCTTTTGTCCGAGTGATTGAATTTCGGCAACGACCTTATCCGCAGCTTCTTTGTTGCTGTTGTATGTCAATACTACGTCAATTCCTTTCTTAGCAAGAGCCAACGCCATGTTTTTCCCCAATCCACGGCTACCGCCGGTAACTACTGCAATTTTATTTTTTGTACTCATATTGAATTTTGATTAATTTTATTTTTTATAATGATTATGTTTCTGATAATAGTCGGGAGCAAATTCTTTTGCAAATCATCACCATGCTGTTTCTCCTTCTTCGCTATAAAACTTTCCGGTCGGACCGTTATTTGCTAAAGTTGCATATTTCACAATCAAGCTTGCGCTTTGTACAACCGACTTTGTTCCTCTATGCTGATTAAAGTCGGTTTCTGTATAACCCGGATTAATACTGTTTATTTTGAAATTTGTGTCCTTGAACTCATACGCTAACATGACCGTAAAAGCATTCAAGGCAGCTTTGGAAGAACAATATGCTGTTAGTTTGAAATCATAAAACTCCCAATCCGGATTACTCTGAAATGTCAAAGACCCCAAATCACTTGAGACGTTGACTATTCTTGGCTCATCTGATTTTTTTAAAAGACTCATAAATAGTTGTGTGGTTTGAATCACTCCAAAAAAGTTAGTTTCAAAAACCTTTCGTACATTTTCAAGTTCAATGCCCGAAGCATTTTGAGGTCTCTCTCCGCTAATACCTGCGTTATTTATTAAAACATCTAATACCTCAATTTTGGTTTCCAGTTCTTGTTTTGCTTGTTTTATGGAATTAATATCAGTTACATCTATTTCAATCAATTCCACATTTGAAATTCCGGCATCCTTCAGCTTATTTATAGCATCCAATCCTTTTGCTTTGTCTCTGCTACCCAAATAAACAAAATAACCCAGTTGCGCCAGTTGTTTCGCGGTTTCAAAGCCAATTCCTTTGTTGGCTCCAGTTATTAATGCTGTTTTCATTTTTGTGATTTTTATTTGTTATAAACTGCTGCAAATTCTTTTGCATACTCTGCCAGTTTCACTTTACCCAAGATTGGTTGGTTACGATAATAATCTTCATACAATACACCGGTTTGCCCGCTTGCATTCATTTCTACCAGGCCGGCAGCAACTTTTGCATTCATTCCTGCGGCTATCATTCCATTCAACAATTGTTCATCCGGAATAACCACCCATTTCAAATCAGGTTTTCCGATGGCTGCCCCTAACAGGCTTGCCAATTCGTTACAACTTATTTCATCACTGGCTATATACCTGACCTTTCTACCTACAAAAGGAGTTACGAGTTCTTCGGCAACAGCTTCTGCAATATCCAGAGGTGAAACCCATGGTTTTTTGCTGTCACCACCATAGTTTGTAGCAATAACACCCTGTGTTTTTATATTGTTTATAAATCCAAGCAGATTGTAGTAAAAACCAACGGGGCGCATAAAGGTAATAGCTATATCTGAAGGTAATGTTTGCAGAATGTTTTCCACATTGTAATGAAAAGCCAGAAGCCCATTACCTTTATCGGTATGCGCACCAATGCTGCTGAGATGTACCACACGCTTTACGCCCGACTGTTCAATGGCTTGTCTGTAATTATTGCCAATCTTGTTAATAGCAGCTATGATATCAAGATTCGGGTCAAAGTAACTGTTACCACCCATTGTTTCCATAACATAAACCGCATCTGCACCTTTAAAAGTTGCTGTTAGAAAACCTGCATCTTCCATTGTTCCTATAGCGGCCGAAGCTCCTAATGCTTCAATGTCTTTTTGTTTTTCGGGATTACTGCTTATAACTGTAACCTCATGTCCTTCTTGCACTAACTCTATTGTTAGTGGTTTGCTGATGTTCCCTAAAGAACCTGATACTATAATTTTCATTGTCGATGTTTTTTGATGTTAGTAATTTTCGATGATGCAAAATTACTCTGTGACCGAAAAACAAATGTTGCCTAATCTACTTTAGTTGTAGCCAAAAGGAGGGAAAGTCAATTTATGTTGACATGGAGATATGTCTAAGTATCAATATTAGACTATTATCTTTTATTTCATCTAATCAAAAGAATACTAACTATTAAAATAATTATTATATTTGCACAGTCATAATAGATGAATTTAGGGATAAATAAATTGATTTAAATCGAGTAGGAAGTGAGCGATTAATTCGCTCACTGTCCTCTCACACCACCGTACGTACCGTTCGGTATACGGCGGTTTCTTAATTTACACACGAACAGAGCGATAATAAGTTGAGAAAAATAAGT
>Ga0302170_10000610_pt1 | contig 14278 bp, 15 predicted proteins | sample I_Fen_N2_1_FD_193492 | JGI IMG/M metagenome (GOLD analysis project Ga0302170, IMG submission 193492) | Peat permafrost microbial communities from Stordalen Mire near Abisko, Sweden - I_Fen_N2_1 | ecosystem: Environmental > Terrestrial > Soil > Wetlands > Permafrost | place: Sweden: Abisko...
TTAAAGAAAAACATTAATTCAATATATGGAGTTGATATTATTGCTGTTGGAGTAAACGAAAGTAAAGCTAAAATTAACAATTTAGAAATAACAAAATTATTCTATGAATCAGTGCTGAAGTTATTCAGAAATAAAAATTTACACCTTACACCAATGACTTATAGTGAAGCAGAATTAAATATATATAAATCTAATTATGATTTATGGAGGTTTGATGTAGAAGAACAGTTCAAAGCTGATTATGTAAAGATATTTGGAGAAGAAGAATGGTATAAACACATGGTAGATATGTTCGCTTATAGCCATGAGGTCGAAAGAGAAATTAACATATCGTATTTAGAGAATCTTTTATCCGAATTCAATGGAGATAAAAGAAAAATTAATTCAGGTCGAAAGAGAAAAAATGATAATATCGGTTTACTTGCTTTGAATCTATCTTACTTAATTAGATTTTATAGATTTATAAATCAAACAGAATGTAATAAAATCTTTGATTATAAAATTACTAATGCAGACTGTCGTATAATTTTTGATTATCTCAATTTCTATAATTTAATTCCTGAAAAATCTGCAAACGAACCTGATTTCTCTAAACATATATCAATAGTCCAACTAATAAGGCAATATAAAAAGGATTTAAGTAACAGGAAAGTAATACCAACTAACATTAGTACCGAGTCTACAATAGATAATCTTAGATTAAAACATTTAGGCATAGAATAGTAAATAAAACATAAATTTACTAACTCACAGATAATGAGCTGATAGAAAATAGATTCTATCAGCTTTTTTTTTCTTTCAAATTGAGCAAAGTGGGTTTTATATCTTTGCACCATGAAAGAAAACAAAGCGTTGTTATCCGATTCACAAAAAGCAAACTAACGATTAAACTCAGTTGATATGAACATTCAAGATATAATAAATAGCGGTGCAGATGTAACACTCAAGATTACTGCCAGTGATTTGCTGGAGGTAATTAATAACGCTATAACAGCGACTCGAAAAGAGCTGGAACAACATATTAAAGAAGTAAACGCTGAGGTATATCTTTCATCTAAAGAAGTTGAAAAGATGCTGAAAATTTCGTCTGTCAGCTTATGGAGATGGGACGAAATTGGCTATTTGTGCCATACTAAAATAGGAAAAAGAAATATGTATTTAAAAAGTGATGTTACATCGTTACTTTCGAAAAGAATTAATTGTTAATTGTTAAATTGTTTTTTATCCTCTCTGCCTGTGAAGGTCGAGAGGGTTCTTTAAAAAGAGAAAAGATTTAAAAATATATTAGTATTAATCATTAAAAATAAAAAAATCATGGACTTAACATTAAGCAAAATCGACTTCAAAATTATGAAGTCAGTAATCATTATCGACATTGATGGTGCGTGTGCAGGAAAAATAACAAACACACCTAAGAATGGATTATGTAAAGCAAGCGAATTATGTAAAAAGTATTGCAAAATGTATGATTGTCTTTTACCAGATAATGTAGATGTCACATACGATAAACTGATAAAACTATATGATATTTACAAGTTATCAGTAATTAAACCAATAAAGAATACGTTGACGGTTTTTTATAAATCTGAAATAGTTGCAGTAATTGTAGATTCTAAAAAGGATTTCATTGGTATAGATTCAGAATTTATTTTAAAATCTATTGCTTATTTCTATGTTTATAGTGATTTTAAACCATTCTTCATCGAAGGAAGAGAATTGTTAAATTATGTTCGATACTTACACTTTTAAATCATGAAAGAGTTGTTATACTTAAATTTCCCCGTTCTCTTTTTAAGGGAGCGGAATTTAGTAAAGGTTTTTGAACGGGCATTGCAGTTCTGTTCTTATGAATCAATGATATTGAATAAAGGTAGTAGGTCTTATTTTGATGTTTTATCATTGAAATTGGGTCTATCTGGTGATGAGCTTGATTTGTTTATCCGTTCTAAGAAGCTATACGAAGAGAACGCCAAGAGCGTTCGTTGCGGTGTTAGTTTGAAAGTCTTTATAAATTACCTTAGGACTTCTAAAGATGACCTTAATATCGAATTCAGGGCTTATTGTGCTACTAAAGCTATACTAGGTAAAAAGGAATATAAGAAAACAAGATATAAAGAGGTTTTTACGAAAATGTTTGGGTATAACAACTACGAAGATATTTCAGAGAAGACAAGATTAGAGCTTTCGAGAATTGAAGACTCAAGATATATGAAAAGGTTACTTGAAAAGCTGGAGCAAAAATGGCATTTGAGTAAATACTCACTTAATAGTCGTGGGTTATATATCTCTTTCAAATTAACACCTGTTGAGCTAATTTTAGAAGTAAAAAAGAGTAAGATTGTTACTAAAAACAAGCAGCAAATAAACGAGAAGTTGGCTGATAAGATGCTTGAAGATTATGTCAATGATAAATTATGTATATGACGGATTATAAGTATGTTGTGTTGATATAATTGTGGGGTAGGATGTGGGGTAGAATGCTTTCTACATTGTAAGCTAATATAAGATTAATAATATAAAATAAAATTGAATAATATGATTATAATATGAATAATAATATATATAAGATTGATAATATGTTGAATAATATATAATAAAATTGATAATGTGTTTTTAAGTAAAAATGATAGGATTGATATTTTGTTAATAAATATATCATATGCTAGAGAGGTCTTTGAAATTCTGTGACATTTAACACTCCACTCCCTATGATAGTCTCCCCTGAGAAGGTTGGGTTACCATGAGAGGGAGGTAGGGTGAATTTTGAATTTGAGTAATCCGCTTAATATAAACACTATACGTGTTATGGCATTGACATTCAACGGTTTGGTGAATGAATTTTTTAATATATTTTTATATTTATTTATAAATTACCAAAAGAAGTTTCAACTTTTTAATTAATAAACATTCGCTAATTTATCAATAGGCTCGTAAGTGAATGATTCAAATAATAAAAATGTTTACATCTCAAGATAATTGAATTAAAACAATGTATATCTATAATATATATCTAATTTGTTATATTCACTTTTGTATTAATTGAATATTCTGTTTTTAAAATGAAATGAGTTTAACTCTTTTTTTGTTTTAGTCAAAAAAATTCAGTTCCTTTGTAGATTAATCAACAATTTCCAAGATTTAGATATAAACTGAGATAAAAAACTTCGAGGATATGAATAAAGACATTAAAGATTTCACAAATATTATTTCATTTACAAGCTCATTTATGAAAATGTTTGATTTTGAAAAAAACAAACTACCTTATCACATTAATATATTAGATTTACTTTGGGCAAATGAAAATGCACACAGTCGAATTTTCGGAGAATTGTTAAAGCAAAACAATAAAAACAGTTTTGATATTTTAGAGAGTTTTTTTCAATATCTGACCTTAACTAATCAAAACTTCAATTTTTTACCTAACCAACCAAGAATTACCTCAGAAATAGACAGGATTGATTTAAGAATATTAGATAAAAATTATGCGTTAATCATTGAGAATAAGATTCATGACGCAGTAGACCAAACTGGACAAATTGCTCGATATATAAATAAAGTCAAAAAGAAAGGCTACAAAGAAAATCAAATTTATGTGCTCTATTTAACAAGAGATGGAAGCAAAGTTCTACAAGAGCAAAGTTGGGAAATTGATGGAGTAAACTATCAAGAAAGTTTTTCTAATAGATATATTCATATTTCATTTAGGGATAATATTTTGCAATGGCTTAAAGATTACGTACTACCAAATTGTAGAATAAAAGATGTTTATTTAAAATCGACTGTCGAACAATATATAGATTACTTAGATGGAATGTTTAACTCACGTAATATCAATAAAGAAATGAATAAAGAATTAGAAAATCATATCGTTAAGGTATTAGAACTTAATTTAACGCCAGAGAATAATTATTTGACAATAAATAAAAAAATTGAAGAATTAAATAAAGTCAAAGACCAACTTGAGAATATAAAACAGCTTACAGAAAAAGCTTGTTGGCACAAATGGGCAGAAAATCTTAATGAAGATTTTAAAGGCTACAACATCATAGCAGACTGTGATGCAATTGATTTTCCTAAAGTTGGTGTAAGCTTTGAATATAATGGAAACTCTTTTTCCGTGTTACTTGAAAAAGAAACAAATATTTATTATGGCTTAAAAAAGGATGGTGCGAATAACGAGACAGTTAAAAATATCGAAAGTTTTCTTGAACCGATAATAGTTGATTTTAATAAAAGTGATGATTTATGGTATTGTTGGGAATATACCAAATTTGAAGATGGGTATAATGACTTAAAATCGCTTATAGAAATTACAATAGCAAAATTGAATAAATAAATAAATTTTGTTTCAATTTACAAAAAATAAATTATGAAAAAAAAACATGTTTTCTTATTAGTAGTACTCATTTTAACGCCACTTGCATTAGTAAATACTTATGCACTAAATTATACAATAACCTTTACTGGAACAGGTGCAATTACTTCCGTAGATAGTGTAATTGTTCAAAATCTCACACGAAATACTTTGATTACAGTACCAACAGGAAACGTTTTGAATTTAACAGATTTGCCAAATGCAGTAGAACTGTTGAATGCAGATGATGAAACTATCCATGTTTATCAAGATTCTAATGATGGGTACTCTACTATTTCATTTTATACAAAAGAAGCTGGTAAGACTCAAATCAATGCTTATAGCTTGGATGGTAAAAAGATAGTAGAAACATCAACTAATTTGCAAGAAGGAGTAAATTCATTTAAAGTTTCTTTGCCTATAGGAGTTTTTGTTATTCATGTCTCAGGTAATGGATATAAATATACAACCAAAGCAATGAATCAAAAAGGGACATTGCTTGAACCTAAAATTACTTATATTGGTTCAGAAAAGCTTGAATTTAACATTCAACAGAAAAGTAAAAGTAATACACTTGGTATAACAAAGATGAATTATTCCGTTGGAGACCGATTGTTATATAAAGGAATTTCATCTTATTACAGAACCATTGTTGTAGATGTACCAAAAGGAAGTAAAACAATGAATTTTGATTTTGTCCAATGTAAAGATGTTGATGGGAATAGTTATTCTGTTGTAAAAATCAACAATCAGACATGGATGGCAGAAAACTTGAGGACTTCTAAATACCGTAATGGAGTACCTTTAACTAACATGCATTATTGGAAGAATTACAATGAAGATACAGATAATGATTCAAAATATGGTAAACTTTACGACTGGTATACTGTAGCAGACAACCAAAATATTGCTCCTTCAGGTTGGCACGTACCTAGAGATTCAGAATGGGCTGATTTAGAAAACTACATAAGTTCAAACCTTGGTACGTCTCCATCCGAATCAAAATCATTAGCTTCTACAACTACTTATTGGGTCAGCTCTGCCACAGAAGGAAATGTTGGATATGATTTAACAACAAACAACAATACTGGTTTTTCTGCTCTTCCTTCTGGATATTTTTTATATTATCAGCCTTATAACGGTTACTATTACTTTAATGATTTAAAATCTGGCGCATATTGGTGGAGTTCTACAGAACATAATCCCGACGATGCTTTTAGTAGGAACCTACTTAATAATAGCAGTTATTTAATAAAAGGTCAATATTTTAAGAAGAATTACGGTTTTTCTGTGCGCTGCATTAGAGATTCTCAATAAACAATTATGTTAAACCACTAAAACTTCAATAATTCGTAGGTTTCCTTCAATTCATCATTTCTTAATACAAGGTATTTTCTTGTAGTACGAATGTCTGAATGGTTAAAAAGTTCCGACATCTTTAGAGGCGTAAATTCGGCATTGTTTTCTGATTTGCTATAAAGTATAAATGCAAACGTTTTGAGAAGACTGAGAGGGCTGAAAATAGGCTATTTTGATGTTATATTTTGCTTTTAGTTCTATTAAAATAACATTTATTTGCTGAACACTATAAAATGTCCCCTTTTTGCTAATAAACATTTATTTTCTTTCGTGGTTGATTTGTAATTTCCGACTTTATTTTTAAATCACTGAAAATGTACGTAAAGTTAAGTTATTATACAAGTGAATATTCTTTCTTGACTCTTTCATCATAATTATCCACCTTCTCAATTAGGTCATCTAACACCATAATTAGCTCATCGAGGTTAACGTTCGGTATAGGAATGAGAGCTTTGTTATTTTTAATAAATTTCAGGTCGAAAAGGTCTGTTCCTTCATTGTATATTACTTGTATAATACCAGTGAATATGAATCCATTAACATTAAATTGCAAACCGCTGTTTATGGCAACTGGTGAGTTGAATCCCCAACTAAAAACTATCCATTTTTCCCGTGTGAGACAGTTCAGTATATATCTTGTCATAATTTTTTAAAAAACTTGAATAATCGACTCCCAACGAAAACTTCTCCATTCAGCTTTTTCAATATCATAGTACGCTGAGGTTGAATATATTTCACGACTTTCGCCACGACCGTTAATATATTTTTCTACCAAGCTGCGGTTTAATGTTCCCCATGCTTCACGAATTGTATCGTCTTTCTTTTTAAAAACAAAGTGAGCTACACCTGCTGACATTTTTTCTTTTAATGATTCAATCATCATTGCTTTTAAACCAGCGAACAATTCGCTTCCAGTCCTTCTTTCAATAACTTTTACTCTGGTTACTGTTATATTAGTTACTGCTAAAATCTGCATCATGGTATTTTGATTTATTTGATTAATTAAAGTTTGTTGGCTTTTTCCACCCGTTTAATTCGTACATTAATTCAAGTGCTTGCAACCGACCAAATTTGGAAGAACCAAATCCTTCTACTTTTTCGTTTGTATTAAGATTCCAAACGCCCCAGCCCGAACCACTGCATCCTACTTCATATCGTTTTGGTTTAAAAGTTGATTTCATATCTTTATTTGTTTTTGATTACAATACAAAGATATGACATATATTCAATATATGCAACTTAATAGAGTTAAACATACTTAAATATATGACATATATTCAATATATGCGACACTTAGACTATCTTTGCATTATACAATAAGTAGATTATGGAAAAACAAGAAAGGACAGTGATTCATTTAGAAATTAATGGGAAACATTTTTACTTTGGGAGTATAAAAGCTATGACGGTGCAATTTCCAAAAGAAGAAATTGGAATTGAATATGGAAGTCTGAGGAATTATGGCTTATCGGAAACTAAACCATATCAAAATTCAAAGTGTATTATTCGGAAAGGCATATTAAAAGCCATTGAAGGAGGTAGAGGACAAAGCAAAGAAAAATCTTAGAGATTTTGACCAAAAAAGAGGTTTTATGGGAGATGTTTGGAATATGTTTGGAATTTAGACAAATAAAAAACCGCAACTGACTATAAATCAATTACGGTTTCTCCTACTGAGTACCCGAAGCGGGACTTGAACCCGCACAGCCGTGAAGCCAAAGGATTTTAAGTCCTTCGTGTCTACCATTCCACCATCCGGGCCTGATACTCTGTAAAAAAAGAGCGAAAAACGGGACTCGGACCCGCGACCCCGACCTTGGCAAGGTCGTGCTCTACCAACTGAGCTATTTTCGCAAAATGTGTCTTGCTTTTCTCTTAAAGCGGCTGCAAAGATACGTTTTATTTTTAAATGCCGAAATTTTTAGAAGAAAAAAGTTACACAAAACCCTATACATTCCGGTTTTTTACTTTATTTTCTTGATTACCCGGGGATTTAAAAAGCAAAAATGGTTTCTTTAAATATCTCACTGACCGTAGGATGGGGGAATACCACTTCCTGCATTTCAACCAGAGTCATTTCCTGTTCAATAGCCAGGCATGCCCCATAAATAATTTCACTGGAAGGATTACCTAGCATATGAACTCCAATTACTTCGCCATACTTATCACCAACCAGTATTTTGCAAAGCCCACTTCCACCTTCATTCTCAGCCATAAAACGTCCTGAATAAGCCATAGGCAGTTTAGCCACTTTAAAAGCAATACCTTTTGCTGTGGCCGATTCTTCGGTTTCACCCACTGAAGCAACTTCAGGATTGGTATAGACTACCCCCGGGATGGCATTATAACGCATGTGGTCTTCACGCCCCGAAAGGTTATTCACCACTACTTCCCCTTCGCGCATGGCGGTATGGGCAAGCAAAGAGAATCCTGTCACATCACCTGCCGCATAAACATTAGGCACATTGGTGCGCATCTTTTCATCAGTTTTAATCCCGCCTCGATCCAGTTCAATACTCAGGTTCTCAAGACCAAAACCTTTGGTTACTGCCCTGCGGCCTACACTTACGAGTATCTTCTCCCCTTCCACCGAAGCTGTCTGACCACCTTCCTCAAACATAACCTTATTACCTTCTACCTTCACTACTTTTGCCTGGAGATGGAACTCTATGCCTTTTTTGGTATAAATATCACGAAGCATAGCTGAGAGCTCAGAATCAATACCACCCAGTATTTCAGGAAGCATCTCCACAACGGTTACTTTCGAACCCAGACTGTTGTACAAACTGGCAAATTCCATTCCTATTACCCCACCTCCAATGATCACCAGCGATGCGGGTAGCTCTTTCAAGTCCAGTATTTCGCGGTTAGTCAGGATAATGTCATTTACCTGCTCCAACCCTTGAATAGGTGGGACAAAGGCTTCGGAACCTGTACAGATAAGCAGGTTGGCACCCGTATAGGTTTCACCATTGCAGGTTACTTCAACTCCCGCAGCGGTTTTCCGTTGAATCATGGCATCACCGCTGACCACTGTGACCTGGTTCGATTTCATTTTAGCAGATACACCGGCCACCAGCTTACGGACTATTTTATTTTTACGGGCGACTATCTTTCCGTAATCGAAACGGATATTGTCACCGTAGATACCGTATTTATCACCATGGAGGGCATTCTCGTATATTTTCGCGCTGTAAAGCATAGTTTTGGTCGGAATGCACCCTTCGTTCAAACAAACGCCTCCCAGAGCCTTCTTTTCGAACAAGATGACTGAAAGTCCGTTATGCCCTGCACGTTCGGCAGCCACATACCCGGCAGGACCACCGCCGATAATCATTAAATCGTACATATTCATTAATTTATAGTATTAATTAATCGTTTTAGACCTATAACAATTCAGGATAGAAATTGAGTCGCAAAGTTATTATTAAAATGTATATTTTAATGAACAGAAACAAAAAATAGTTTTACAAGCCCTAAAGCCTATAAAACTATTTATGAAAAACGCAGTTTGATATATCACTCTGAATGTAATGTTCTCTTAATTCAGTGTAATTCAAAAAAAAAGATCCGCAATATGATTCTTATAATCATATCACCGGGATTGAAGCAAATTTTATTTTTTGAATGTTACTGCAAAAGTAATTACTTTAGAAGATGGCAAATCTAACGGCTTAGTAATGTACAATTCTCCATCACCTTGCTTCCATTGTATTTTCGACTTGCTTCCCAGCATCGATATAGATGCAATGGCTTTACCTGAATAGGTTGACAATTTGCCAAGCGATTTTACCTGAATTCCTTCGGTTGGTGCATTCATGCAAAAAATGTATAGCACACCGTCCTTAGTTGTAAACCGCAGGTCAGTTGACTGATAGGCACGAATGTCCTTTACTCCACCAAATTGACCTTTCTCCTGGTTTTTATTGGTTGAAGGTCCTTCCCCGTAAACTTTCCAGGGACGGGTTCCGTATATTGCTTCTCCATTCACCTTCGTCCAGACAGCTATTCTATCCAGGATACTCAATACATCGGGCTCCAGATCGCCTTCAGGAGTCTGAACCACATTCAATAGCAGGTTCCCGTTTTTACTGACAATATCCACCAGCATTTGAATAACTTCTTCAGAAGTCTTGTATTTCTGGCCAGTACGATAGTACCAATCGCCAATGGAGGTATCGGTCTGCCATGGGAACTCACTGATGGAATCCAACACACCACGTTCAACATCCTGTGCAAAACGTCCGTTTGAAGGTTCCTTACAGGTATATACCGCTTCTAGTTTGCCATTATTTTTCTTCATATCCTGATTATAATAATGGGAAATCATACTTCTTCCAGTATTTTCAAAAGGTAGTTTGCTGTCGGAATACAGGAGATCAGGATGATACTTATCAATGAGCTCCTCGATACAATTGAACCATTCTTTCTGCCAGACAGGGTTATTCGTGAGCCAACCATTATCACCTGGAGCCGCCTTGGCATGGTACAAATCTTCATACTGAGGATCATTCCCATCATAAGGCACACCGGCTTTATCTCCGGTTTTATCAGAACCATGAGCCGTCTGGAACCAGGTATAGCTGGCAGCCAAATGTTCGGAAACACCAAAGCGCAATCCTTCGTTTTGAGCAGCCTTTTGCCATAACCCCACAACGTCTTTTTTAGGACCCATATTTACAGAGTTCCATCTGTGAATGTTTGAATTCCACAGAAAGAAATTATCATGGTGCGTACCCATACTAACAAAATACTTCGCTCCTACTTTCTTATAAAGCTTCATCAATTCTTCAGGGTTCCATTTTTCGGCTTTCCACAAAGGAATGATATCTTTATATCCTGAAACGGAAGGATGGCCATAAGTTTTCAGATGAGAATTGTACGTCTCCGTTTCCCAGTCGTTTCCGGTCTGCATGTATAATTTCCGGGCATACCAGTCACCCTGGCGGGGAACAGCCTGAGGGCCCCAATGAGCCCAGATACCAAATTTAGCATCCCGAAACCATGCAGGGTATTGATATTGTTTCAAAGATTCATCGGTTGCTTTAAATTTACCTTCACTACTTTCCTGAGCTGCCGACATAAAAACGTTTGCAGAGAGGAGGAGTACAACAATGAAATTAAGGGTGTGATTTTTCATGGCTTATTTCATTTAACCGGCTATCACACCATCCAGATCCCACAAGTCTTCCCAACCTTTGGCAGACTGCCACAGGAACACCTGTCCTTTTATCAAACGACACTGTTTATCTATCTTAGAAACAGCTTCCATTTCTTCAACAGTCAACGGTCCTTCGGTAATACCTTTCAGGTTGTTGTACATCTTATCTGTTTTTACGGAGAAAGGAATAGTAATCTGTCCCCGTTGAACAGCCCATTTCAGGCAAACAACAGCAGGGTGAACCTGCAAGCGTTCAGCAATGGCCACAATAATCGGATCTTCAATATCCACCGTATCTTCGGGGGTTTTATCCCTTTCCGGACGCCCAGGAGAACCTATAGGACTGTAGCCTATCACCTGAATGCCATGATTAATCATGAATTTAAACAGTTCTGGTTGCTGGAAATGGGGGTGGATTTCCATTTCATTTATTGCAGGCTTAATGTGACAGTCACGCAGAATAAGTTTCATTTTAGGGATCGTCACATTAGAGGTCCCTATATTCTTAACCAATCCACTATCAACCAGACTTTCCATTTGCGCCCAGGTTTTCATATAGTCTTTATGGATATAAGGCACTGAATCCGGCTGACGGGCAGTAACATCACATTTAGGAGCGTGGAAGTTTGGGAAAGGCCAGTGAACAAGGTACAAATCCAGGTAATCCAGTTGCAGGTCAGCCAACGACTGTTTGCAGGATTCGACAACCTGTTTATGCTTATCATTCCATACTTTGGAAGTAATCCAGAGTTCCTCGCGGGTAACAATTCCTTCGGCGAATACTTCCTGCAAAGCTACCCCGATTTCCTTTTCATTGCCATAAACCGAAGCACAGTCAATATGGCGGTATCCCATAGTAATGGCAGTTTTCACAGCCCGTGCAATGGTTTCGGCATCGTAATTATCAGAGCCGAAAGTGCCTAACCCTATGACTGGTATTCTGGCTCCATTGTACAGCGTTTTATACGGCACTTTAGTTGAATCTATTGATTGCATAATATTTTAGATTTAAAAGAACCCCTAACCCCTAAAGGGGAACCTAGTTACTTTGTCTCTGAATTTTATATAGAATTTTCAAAGACGAAACTAATCCAGTTCCCCTTTAGGGGTTAGGGGTGGTTTGTTTATTTTATTTACTTGATTTCTTCATCGAAAACAACGGCTACTTTGCCGCATTTTCCTTCAGCCATTAACGAATAGGCTTCAGCTGCCTTATCCAGTGTGAAGCGGTGAGTTACCAGGTCTTCGGGATGTATTCCCCAGCGGACAAGGCGCTCTACCAGTTCTTCCATCTTCCAGATAGAGGTCACCCATGATCCGTAAATAGTCTTCTGGTCGTGGATAATATCCGGGCTTGGGTTGAATTCTACGGTTCCACCTTCACCAATCATCACCATCTTTCCCCACTGGCGGGTTGCACGGATACATAGCTGACGGCCTGAAGTATGACCTGAGCAGTCAACTGTTTTCTCAAATCCTTTACCATTGGTTTCAGCCATTACTTTTTCCATGGTATCAGGGCCTGACACATATACTTCGTCGGCCAGACCAAGATCTTTGGCTATCTGGCAACGTTCGGCAACAGTATCCACCCCTATCAGGCGTTGTGCCCCCAGGGCTTTTGCAAGCATCAGGGCAGCTAGTCCTACAGGGCCTAATCCGGTTACAAGCACCGCATCATTGCCATTGATCCCGATTTTCTCCAGTCCTTCATAAACAGTCCCAAATCCGCAAGCTACCTGTGCACCATCGGTATAGGTCAATTCATCAGGTAGTAACACAAGATCCTTTTCCTCGGCAATCATGTATTCGCTCATACCACCATCACGTTGCCAGCCATAAGCAGCACGTGAAGGGCTGGAACATGAAATCATATATCCGCGACGGCAATCGTTGCAACAACCGCAACCTGAAATATGGTACACCACTACGCGGTCGCCCAGTTTGAAACGTTTCATGCCGGGGCCACACGCAATAATCTGACCGGCAGGTTCATGCCCTGCAATTTTATCCTGATACCCTTCAGGTCCTTTACCCAGATGTTCACGATAGATGGCACGAATGTCACTACCACAAATAGTGGATGATTTTACTTTCAATAGAACTTCACCATGTCCGGGTGTTGGAAATTCCACATCTTTAAATACGACTGTGCTGTTTCCCGGTAAATAAGCACCTTTTGATTTTAATGTCATTGTTGGTTGATTAAGAGTTTTTAATTTGAGGAGTTTGAAGTTTGAAAAGTCTGAAGAGTTGAGGATTTGAATGAATGGAGTTATAGAATTAGCAGATCAAACAACGTTGTTTAAACGAAAAACGAACCTTTTATCCAACTCACCTTTCAAACTCTCAAACTTTTCAAGCTCTTAAATAAACTTCGTTCAGCAAGGAGTTACACCCTTCTTCAGAAGGATATTTCCATATTTAGCTGTTTCGCCGGTCATAACAACGGCAAAAACTGTTTTGGTACGTTCGTAAAAGGCAAAGCGGTCGATCCGTTCAATAGATGGTGCATCGGGGTTGGAGAGTTGGATGCTTTTCATATATGACTCTTCGACAGTTGGGTCTAGTTTATCTCCTTTTACAGCAGACATCATAACTAACGGGTGTGGAACATAGGCATCCAGTTCAAATAAAGGCAGAATGGCAACCAGCAATTCAGGGATACGGATACCATCGGCCCGTAATACGCGGCCATTAAATGATTCTCCGGGGAAATGGGCATCGGCTAGAATGATTTCGTCGCCATGACCCATACGTGCCAGGACTGCCAGCAGTTCAGGACTTACTAATGGTGAAATTCCTTTTAACATAAGATTAAAGTTTTAAAGCACACGTGTGCATAAATTAATAAATAGATTTAACATGATTCGCGATATACAATATAAGCAGGCACTATTTTAGTGCAATTTTCACTAATTGGCAATTCCTTATGGATCATTTTATCCAACAGATCGAATGAGATTTGTGCTATTTCTGTTTCCGATTGATAAATAGAGGTTAACCGGGGTTGCATGATAATGGAACTTAAATGATTTCCAAAGCCAATCAGAGCTAAGTCCTGTGGAATGCCCAGCGACATTGCCCGGGCCTGAACGGTTATTCCCATTGTCAAAAGAATGGATGATGAAATGATAGCATCCGGCTTTTCCTTTTCATCCATGAAATCGCGAAGACACCGTTCTCCAAGTTCAACCGTGAATTCTTCATCCAGCGACAGATGCCTGTTATACGACATACCATGTTTTATTAGGGCATCGTTATAACCGTTTTGCCGATCATTGAAAACATTAATGTGAGTCGGGCCGGTGATATGCGCTATCCTTTTGTACCCTTTTCCAATCAGGTATTCTGTGGCTTCAAAAGTAACCTCGTAATTATTTACCAACACTTTGGGAGTTAGC
>Ga0302170_10000623_pt1 | contig 14151 bp, 19 predicted proteins | sample I_Fen_N2_1_FD_193492 | JGI IMG/M metagenome (GOLD analysis project Ga0302170, IMG submission 193492) | Peat permafrost microbial communities from Stordalen Mire near Abisko, Sweden - I_Fen_N2_1 | ecosystem: Environmental > Terrestrial > Soil > Wetlands > Permafrost | place: Sweden: Abisko...
TGGTTCCCGTTTCGATTCATTCGAAACATGGGATTAAAAGGGAATCCTGTTTAATTCAGGAGCTATTCCCGTAGCTGTAAGTCCACACAAATGTTTTAGCAACACTCTAGCCACTGTCCGTTGGGATGGGAAGGCCGCTAAAACAGGATAAGCCAGAAGACCTGCCTCCAAATATAATTCGTAGCTTTCGGGAAAGAAGCGAAGATGCAGGATTATATTCCACATACTCCTCTGTTTTCACCTTTTCATTTTTACGTATAGCTGCTCATCGGGAATAATGATTTTTTATCCTTAAGCATTCTCTGTGTCCTTTTTTTCGACACAAGCTTTGCCTATATAATTTTTTGAAAATATGGAAACTAGAAAAGCGGTACTCATTGTGAGTCATGGTAGTCGGTCGAAAGATGCTGTTGCTGAATTTCATCAGGTAGTAGAAGCGGTAAGTAGTCGCTACAAAACGACCAAAGTGAAAGGTGCCTTTATGGAACTTTCTCAGCCGGATATCCCTACCGTTGTGAAAAAGTTATATGAAAGTGGGATTACCGAAATAGCCGTCATTCCTTATTTCCTGTTTATGGGAAATCATATCAAACAAGACATTCCCGAAATTTTAGAAGAACAAAAAGCCCTCTATCCTCATCTGAACTTTAAGTTTGGTCGCCCCATTGGCTTTGAGCCGCTTTTGGGTGATATTCTGATTAAACGGATTGAAGAAGTAGAGGCCAAATGAATAAACCGATTCGAAAAGTAGCTGTTGCAGTGTTACTGATCATGCTTCTCGTGCCGCAATCGCTTTATGCCATGCACATTGCCGAAGGCTTTTTGCCTCCGCAATGGTGTCTGCTTTGGTATATTGTTGATATTCCTTTTATCATATGGGGCATCCGTTCTATAAAAAAACAAGTAGTGCTGAATAGCAAGATCAAGATTTTACTTGGCGTAGCGGGAGGATTTACCTTTTTATTGTCGGCACTAAAATTACCTTCCGTGACCGGTAGCTGTTCGCACATGACGGGCACAGGGTTAGGCGCTATTCTTTTCGGACCGGCCACCATGTCGGTACTTGGGCTGGTGGTACTTTTGTTTCAGGCTTTGTTGCTTGCGCACGGAGGTATTACCACGCTTGGAGCCAATGTATGTTCTATGGGTATCTGTGGACCATTTTTGTCGTGGGGCATATACCGGCTATTCACAAAATTGAAAGTAAACCGATCGGTAACCGTTTTTCTGGCTACTGCTTTAGGAAGCCTGTTTACGTATTGCGTGACGGCTTTTCAACTGGCCGTGGCATTTCCGGGAGCTAACGGATCCATTCTGATTTCGTTTGTCAAGTTTATTAGCGTTTTTGGAATAACACAACTGCCACTCTCGGTAGTGGAAGGATTCATCTCGGTGATGGTGTTTAATTTTATTCAGTCGCACAATGCGGAAGAGCTGACGACTCTGCATGTGTCAAAACAACCGGAGTAAATGAAGACAATTCGTAAATATGGATGGATGGTTATCGTGATTGTGGCTTTGGTGAGTTTACCTTTGGTGATGTTCCAACACGCTGAGTTTGCAGGCACGGATGATAAAGCCGTTTCGATGGTGCAGGGTATTGACAAAAGCTACAAGCCCTGGTTTGAAGGTGTGAAACTGTTCGATAGTCCGGAGATTATCTCTACATTTTTTGCCTTACAGGCTGCTATTGGTGCGTCTGTTTTGGGTTATTACATTGGCTATTCCAGAGGGAAACAACAAAATAAAAAGGCTTGACGGTGCATTATTTCGATTGCTATCCTATACAGAGTCGCATACGCAACGTACATCCCTGGTATAAATTGGGATGGTTTATGCTGTATACTATGCTGGGCTTGAGCAGTCATTCTGTACTGTTCCTGAGTGTTGAGTTGTTGGTTTTTTTGACCATCGCGGTGTTCACAGTTCGCATATCGTTATTGCAATTGTTGCGTTTGATGGCTATCCCGGCCGGTTTTGTGCTGTTGGGGAGTTTATCGGTAGTATTGGAACTCAATCCGGTGCATCCGGTATTCAGTATGAATGCAGGTGTAGTAACTTTCGGAGTCAGTGGAGCAGGCTTGCAACAGGGCATGTTGATTTTATTCCGAAGCTTTTCGGGCATCGCGGTTTTATATGCATTGGTACTGAATACAAGCATCTCGGATATGATATATGTATTGCGCAAACTAAAAGCACCGGAGGTAGTACTGGATCTGATGGTACTTGTTTACCGAAATATCTTTATCCTGTCGGACACGGCGCAGCGCATTTATATAGCGCAAAAAAGCCGGATGGGACACCGTAACCTGAAAACAAGTCTTCGGTCGACAGCACAGCTGGGTGGAAGTGCGTTTGTACTGGCCGGAGTACGTGCCGAACAATTGTTTCACAGCATGGAATCGCGTGGATATACCGGAAGAATACACAGTCTGCCCGCGGAGTGGGAAACCGGCAAGAGATTCATACTGGTATCGATAACCATGTTTGCTGTGTTGCTGGGAATCTTCTTTTTTATTGGCTTAAAACCGAATTATATTTGATAGGCCTAAAGGCCTACCCTATTGACTAAACCCTTGTAACTCGTAACTAACAAATGATTGAACTGAAAAACATAAGCTACCATTATCACGATAGCACAGCAGCTATTGGCGATATTTGTTTTTCGGTGTCCGAAGGCGAGAAACTGGTGGTGGCAGGAGCCAATGGAGCGGGAAAATCCACCCTGTTTCTGTTGCTAAATGGTATCTTGAAACCCCGAAAGGGTGAATACTTTTTTGATGGGGAAAAAATAGGATACAGCAAGCGTGAACTTCTAGCATTGCGTCAGCAGGTGGGCATCGTATTTCAGGAACCGGACAGTCAGTTATTCTCGGCCAGTGTGTACGAAGAAGTGGCTTTCGGCCCTCTGAATATGGAGTTGTCGCACGACGAAGTGCGTCAGCGGGTAGACAGTACTCTGGCTGCACTCGACATTGAGAGCCTGAAAGATCGTCCACCTCACTTGCTGAGCTACGGACAGAAAAAGCGTGTGGCCATTGCTTCGGTACTGGCAATGAATCCGCGTATCATCATTTTCGATGAACCCACTGCGGGGCTTGATCCAGCTCATGCGGCAGAGATTATTGTATTACTCGAAAAACTGCATAAAGCCGGTAAGACCATTATCATTTCCACCCACGATATGAACTTTGCTTATCAGTGGGCAGGTCGAATGGTAGTGCTGCACAAGGGCTGTGTGGTAGGAGAAGGAACGCCCAATGAGGTGTTTGCTGACGAGGAGCTCTTGGAACAAAGTCAGCTGGAGCTACCCTTTGTATTACAGGTGTTTAAAGCTATGAACACCAATGAAAAAAAACCGAAAACAGTGGCTGAACTGGTAGAATATATAAATATGCGGGTATGAGAGGAATAGTCATTGCAGGAACAAACAGTGGGTGCGGAAAAACCACTGTTACGATAGGTTTGATGCGCTTATTAGCAGAACGAGGGCACAAGATCGCTCCATTCAAAACGGGTCCCGACTTTATCGATCCGGCTTTTCATAGTCGGGTAACGGGGACATCTTCTTACAATCTCGACACATTTTTAATGAGGGCGGAGGTGATAAAACATCTTTATGCCAAACATACCGAAAATAAAGATTTTGCGGTGGTGGAAGGGGTGATGGGTTTGTACGACGGTATGGGCGATGAAGCCACCGGAAGTGCTGCCGAATTAAGTAAGTTGCTCGACCTGCCTGTGCTGTTGGTGGTGAGTTGCAAAAGTATGTACCAAAGCGTGGCGGCCATTGTAAGCGGGTTTAAGCATTTTGATCCACAGGTAAATGTAGCAGGAGTTATACTGAATCATGTGCCCAATGCCGATAGTTATGCTTTTCTGAAAAAGTATATCGAAACACATACCGGAGTGTCTTGTGTGGGCTATCTGCCGACCAATAAGAGCATCTCGCTCGAAAGCCGTCATCTCGGATTGATTCAGGCTGCAGAGGTGCAAGACCTTGATGTCCGCATTCAGAAACTCACTGCCTTGCTGAAAGAAACCATCGATGTAGAGCTTTTGGAACAAATAGCCTCACAAGCCCAACGTTTGCCTATAGATGCAGTGGTGTCGCAGCTCTGGAAGCGGAACTTGAGTTCACTGCGTATAGCTGTGGCTCGCGATAAGGCTTTTCAGTTCTATTATCAGGATAATCTGGAGTTGTTGGAAGAGAACGGAGCTGAGTTGATTTGTTTTAGTCCGTTGAACGATACATGTTTACCGCCTGACATTGATGCTATCTACATTGGTGGCGGTTATCCAGAAGTATTTGCCAAAGAGTTATCCGAAAATAAAAACATGCTGCAGGGAATGAAAACTGCTGCTGTGTGGGGATTACCCATTTTTGCCGAATGTGGCGGATTGATGTATCTGACAGACGGAATTGAAGATGTGGAAGGTCATTTTAATCCGATGGTGGGAGTATTCAATTGCAAGGCAGAGATGACTGCACGCTTGCAACACTTTGGGTATTGCAACGTGAGCTACAATGAATCTGTGACCCGCGCGCACGAGTTTCACCGTTCACGGATAATTCCGGCGGCGGAAGAACCGAATTATACAATGAGTTATCAGCTCACTAAACCCGAAAAAAATAAAAGCTGGACCTGTGGCTTGAAATATAAAAATGTGCTGGGCGGTTATGCGCACTTCCATTTCTGGTCCGAACCCTTGTTTTATCACCAAATAATTGACTTATGGATGCAAGAAACTATATAATACTGAATCCCGCGGATATTGAAACCCGGAGTTTCGAGATCATAACTGAGGAGTTGGGACATTTAAACCTGTCGCCGGAGATGGCTCCCATTGTGAAGCGGGTGGTACACACTACTGCCGATTTTGATTACGCGCGCATTACCGAAATACAGTCTGATGCCGTATCCTCGGCGGTGGCTGCCCTCGTTGCGGGTTGTAAAATTTACAGCGATACACGCATGATCATAGCGGGAGTGAGCAAACCGATGTTGAAAAAACTGAATTGCGAGTTGTTCACTTATGTGGACGATGCCGGAGTGGCTGCTCAGTCGAAAGAAAAAGGGCTTACCCGATCTATTCTGGGCATTGAAAAAGCGGCAGAAGATCCCGATACCCGGATTTTTGTTATCGGCAATGCACCTACAGCCCTGGTGCGGTTGGGTGAACTGATTCAGGAAGGCAAAGTACGTCCGGCACTGATTATTGGTGTGCCGGTAGGTTTTGTGGGAGCAAGTGAGTCGAAAGAGTTTATCAAGAAAACCGGCGTGCCCTACATTGTAACCAACGGACGCAAGGGCGGAAGTACGGTGGCTGTAGCCATACTGAATGCATTGCTTTACACCCAACGATAAAGAAGATGTTATCTGCTACCCGTTACATAAATGGAAAAACCTACCGATACGGTTACACCACCGGCTCTTGTGCGGCGGCTGCTGCCCGGGCTGCGGCTACGATGTTGGTGTCGGGACAGGAACTCACCGAAGTGCAGCTCTCTACGCCGGCGGGTGTAATGCTGACCTTGAGTATCTGTGATGTGGAGCGCGGTGAGGAGGCTGTGTCTTGTGCGGTGATCAAAGATTCGGGCGACGATCCTGATGTGACCAACGGCATCAAAGTGTATGCGCGCGCCTCGTTCAACACCGAAGGCCGCTTATTGATCGAAGGGGGCACGGGTATAGGACGTGTTACGAAAAAAGGGTTGCAGGTGCCGGTGGGCAGTTGGGCCATCAATCCCACACCTATGCGCATGATTACCGAAGCAGTGCAGTCGGTGATGGACGAAAGGGGAATAAGCATTCAGCTATCCATTCCGGAGGGAGTGGAAATAGCAAAGAAAACATTCAACGAACGACTGGGCATAGTGGGAGGCATTTCCATCTTGGGTACTTCGGGCATTGTGGTACCCATGTCCGACGAGGCATTTAAAGAATCATTGGCACTGGAAGTATCCATGCTCAAAGAAAAAGGCTGTACCAGCATGGTACTTACGCCGGGCAACTACGGACAAATATTTATTGCCACGCACATTCCGCAGGCGCAAGACTGTACCGTGACCACCAGCAATTTTATCGGGTATATGCTACACGAAGCGGTGCGCAACGGAATGACCAGAGTACTGTTGGTGGGGCATATTGGCAAACTGGTGAAAGTTGCCGGCGGGATATTTCACACACACAGCAGCGTGGCCGATGCCCGCAACGAAATAATGGCAGCGCACTATATGCAGTACAGCGGCGATGCTGCAGCATTTAGGCAGATCATGCAAAGCAATACTTCGGAGGAAGCCATTGACTATATCACTGCTCCGGGATTTTTTGATTACCTGAGCACAGTCATTCAGCGCCGCTGCGAGGAACATATCCGCCACAAAGCCGCGATTGAAGTCATAGTTTTCTCGCAAGACAAAGGGCTGCTCGGAAAAACTGCAGGAGCGGAAGAATATCAATTATAAATTGTCAACTAAATACATGTCACATCAACAATATAACGCTAAAATGATCAATGTCTGCGGCATCGGTCCGGGCAATCGGGAGCTCATTGTGCCGGAAGTGTTTCGGTTGGTGGCAGAGTCAAGCTTGCTTATAGGTGGGAAAAGGCATTTGGAAATATTAAATGTGCGTGATAAAGAATCACGTGTACTGAGTAATAATATCGAACAAATTATTGAAACATTAAAAAGCTCAGAGCATACTGCTATTACCGTTTTAGTGTCGGGCGATACGGGTTTCCATAGTCTGCTCACAACGCTCTTGCGTTATTTCAGTCCAACGGAATTGAACGTAGTGCCAGGCATTAGTAGCTATCAATACTTTTTTGCAAAGCTTTCCATGACCTATCACGATGCATGGATTGGTAGTGTACATGGCATGACGGTAGATTATGTAATGAAAGTAAAATCGAACCGAAAGACTTTTCTATTGACAGATAGTTTGAATTCGTGGAAACAAATAGCGGAACGTTTATCTCAAAATGGATTGGGCGAATGTGATATGTATGTTGGGAATCGCTTATCGTATCCCGACGAACAAATCCTTTCTGGCACAGCCAATGAATTGAAAGAACAACAGCATGATTTCACGCTTTGCTCGGTAATCATACTAAATAAAGACTTGATTTAAAATGAATAAATATAACCAACAACTTACTGCGGGTATCTCCGATAGCGAATTCATCCGTGGAGATGTGCCAATGACTAAAGAGGAAATTCGCATTTTATCCTTATCGAAACTCCAGCTCACGGTGGGCGATTGTCTGCTCGATGTGGGCGCCGGTACCGGTTCGGTAAGTATTGAGATGGCGCGTTTGCTCCCCGAAAGCACAGTGTATGCCGTGGAGCAAAAAGCAAAGGCATTAGACCTGATACGGCAAAATGCGCTGAAGTTCGAAACGCCGAACATAAAGATAATAGAAGGCATAGCACCTGATGCGTTATCGAACCTGTCCGGTGTGAATAAAATATTCATAGGCGGTTCAGGGGGTAATCTGAAAGAAATAATTGATTGGATAGAGTGTAACTGTCACACAGGTTCACGGGTAGTGATTAATGCAGTGAGTCTGAATACGCTTGTAAACACCCGACAGCTGTTGGACACTCCGGCTTTTAGTCAGCCAGAAATTATTCAAGTAAGTATCAACCGCATTGAAAAACTGGGTAATGCCGAAATGTTCCGGGCGCAGTCGTCTATATTTATTATTTCAACAACACGCTTATAAAAAAACAAATATGAAAGGAAAATTTTATGGCATCGGAGTGGGACCGGGCGATCCGGAATTACTGACGCTGAAAGCTGTCAGGGTGCTGGCCAACATCGACGTGCTGGCTGTTCCCGAAAGCAAGCGGGAAGCCGGCAGCGTGGCGCACGACATTGCACGCCCTTATCTCAAAGCCGGTGTGGAAGTGATGACCCTTACTTTTCCCATGATTAGGGATGCGGAGGCCAAAGCCAAAATTCGTCGCGACAATGCCCTGCGCATTATCGAAAAGATTGAAGCCGGGCAGAACGTGGCATTTCTTACCCTGGGCGATCCTATGTTGTACAGCACTTATATTTATTTGCTCGACAATATGAAAGATCAGGGTATCGACATTGTGTCCATCCCGGGCATTTATTCATTTTCAGCCATCAGCAATTTGCTAAATGAACCGTTGGTGAAAGGCGACGAAAGTATGGCAGTCATTTCGGAGTTTAATGTTAAAGCATGGGAAAAACTGCAATCGGCTCAGACCATTGTGTGCATGAAGGTGTCGGCCTATGGCAGACAACTGTTCGATGCCCTACAAACCGTATCTGACCGGAAAATGGTGATGGTGACCAATGCCGGAAAAGAGACCCAGACGGTTTCGTACAATGTGGAGGATCTGAAAGGGGATATACTCTATTTTACAACAGTAATAGTATCAAAAACAGAATGATGGAATCAAAAGTTTATTTTATCGGTGCAGGTCCCGGCGATCCGGAACTGATTACACTCAAAGGACATAAAGCCATCGGCGGGGCCGATGTGATTATTTATGCGGGCTCGTTGGTCAATCCGCAGGTGCTGGACAACTGTAGTAGCAAGGCTGTAATTTTCAACAGTGCTGAAATGGATTTGCCCGAAATCATTGAGGTAATGAAAAATGCTTGTGAGCAGGGACTGTCGGTAGCTCGTGTACATACCGGCGATCCTTCTATTTACGGATCTATCCGTGAGCAGATAGAAGAACTGGACAAATTGCAAATCGGATACGAAGTGATACCGGGCGTAAGCTCGTTTACCGCTGCGGCATCGGTGTTGTGCAAAGAATTTACCGTGCCCGAAATTTCGCAAACCGTTATTTGTACCCGCTTCGAAGGCCGCACACCGGTGCCCGAACTGGAGCAGATAGAGCTGTTGGCTTCGCACAAAACGTCGATGGCCATCTTTCTGTCGGTGCACATGATGGAGAAACTGGTGGAGAAGTTGACGACACATTATAGCGATTCAACGCCCATAGCTGTTATCGAAAAAGCGACCTGGACCGATCAACGTGTGGTGCGCGGAACACTCAACGACATTGCCCTGAAAGTAAAGGAAGCCGGCATCCGAAAAACGGCCATGATTCTGGTCGGCGACTTTTTGGGTACGGAATATAACAATTCGAAGTTGTACGATGCCGGATTTACACACGAATACCGACAGGGGAAAAAGCCATGTGGGGAATAATTGCCATCACTCAGCAGGGACTGTCATTGGCAAAAAAGCTAAAAACACAATTCCCCGAGTCGGTTATTTACACATTAGCTAAATGGCACGATGAGGAATGTACAGCCATTGAGCCCGACTTAGGAACGTTTACGGCTCAGCTTTTCGACCGGCATAAAACCTTGGTGTATATCATGGCCACGGGTATTGTGGTGCGCAGCATTTCTCCTCATCTGGTGGATAAAACCGTCGATCCGGCGGTGGTGGTGCTCGATGAAAAGGGCCAATTTGCAATAAGTTTATTGTCTGGCCATTTGGGTGGTGCCAATGCCGTGGCCAGTGAGATAGCCGGAGCAATGGGTGCCACGGCGGTCATTACCACGGCTTCGGATGTGCAGGGCATGCCTTCGGTGGATATGATTGCCCAAAAGTATAAACTTATCATTGAGTCCATGCACGATGCAAAAACACTCACCGCCATGACTGTGAACGGGCAAAACGTGGGCTGGCGCAACGATAGTTTGCTGAACTTGCCTAGTTATTACCCTTGTCATGAAACAGATGCTGAAGGGTTAGTAGTGGTTAGTAATCGAACCAATTTAGTGGAGAGAGTACCGTCTGCACATCTCATTCCACAAAATATCATTGTGGGAGTGGGATGTAAGCGTGGCATTTCGGGTCAACAAATCATTGATTTTATCACAGAACAATTGCAATTGAATTCAATCAACGAAATGAGTATTCGCCAATTGGCATCAATAGATTTAAAGTCGGACGAACAAGGAATACTTGACGCTGCAGCTCATTTTGGAGTGTCGGCAGTATTTGTAGAGACTGCGGAAATAGAAAAGATTGAACATGATTTTACTTCTTCAGTCTTTGTCAAGTCGCAGGTCGGTGTGTCGGGTGTCTGCGAACCGGCTGCATTTATTGCCGGAGGAAGAGCGGGAGAATTTATAAGTAGAAAAAAATCAAAAGAAGGAATAACGGTTGCCATTTTCGAATCGGCCGTGTAAAAGTATACAAAATATGAAAGGAAAAATCTTTGTTGTAGGAACCGGTCCGGGGTTCGAAGAATATCTGAGCCTGAGAGCCATCGAAGTCTTGAAACAATGCGATGTGGTGGTAGGCTACAAAACCTATATTGCACTGATCGAGAAACTGATTGAAGGCAAAGAAATAGTTTCGTCGGGCATGCGCCGTGAAGTGGAACGGTGTGCTATGGTGCTGGAAATTGCCGAAAGTGGTAAGAATGTGTGTCTGATCAGTAGCGGCGACTCGGGTGTTTATGGCATGGCCGGCGTGGTACTCGAAATGGTGGACAAAGCCCAAAACGGCATTGAAGTGGAAATAGTACCGGGTATTACCTCCGCCCTATCATCGGCTTCGTTGGCAGGAGCTCCGCTGATGAACGACTTTGCAGTAGTGAGTCTGAGCGATCTGATGACGCCTTGGGAGGTGATAGAAAAACGTACCGAAAAAGCGGCCGAAGGCGATTTTGTGATCTGTGTATACAACCCCAAAAGCAAAGAACGCGTAGAGCAAATACAGATATTCACCGACATTGTGCTGCGGCATCGTACCCCCGAAACGCCGGTGGCCATTGTGCGCAATGCCATGCGTGATGAAGCGGCCGTAACGCATACCACCCTTGCCGAAATGCTGGAGCACACCATCGATATGACTACAACACTTATCATTGGCAATTCGCAGACCTATTACAGCAATGGGAAAATGATTACACCACGTGGATATAAAATTTGAAAAACATGATTTGGGTAGTAGGCGGCACGAGCAATGCCAAGGAAATTTGCGAACACTTAGCTTCAGAAGCTCATCGGGTACTGGTTTCGGTCACTACCGATTATGGTCGGCAGCTCTCCGAATTTCCGGGTATTGAAGTGGTGCAGGGCAAACTGAGCCGCGAAGAAATGGAGCACTTAATTCAGACTCGCGGGGTAAGACTGGTAGTAGATGCCAGTCACCCTTTTGCTGCCGAAGTATCCACTAATGCCATGTTGGCGTCAAAGAATACGGCAGTACCTTATCTGCGTTTCGAACGGGCGAATACCCGTTTCGCAAACGCCACCTATGTGAATGGTTACGAGCAGGCGGTTGCATACCTGGCGGAGAAACCGGGAAATATATTGCTCACCACGGGCTCCAAGTTTGTAGCTAAGTTTATTCCGTTGGGAGCAGAGCGGCTCTTTGCGCGGGTGTTGTCTACTTCCGATAGTGTAGCACTTTGTGAACAAGCCGGACTAAAACCCGTTAATGTAATAGCGATGTGTGGCGTTGGTTCAGTTGCATTGAATATGGCTTTACTCAAAGAATTCGATATCCAATTTTTGGTAACGAAAGAAAGCGGTGCCGAAGGTGGTTTGCAAGAGAAAATAGAGGCAGCTAAACAGGTAAATACAGAAGTGATTATTATCCAACGTCCGGCTATCAACTATCCCGAAGTGTATTCGGATTATGATTTATTAATGGACAGAATCAAAACAATTTAAAACAATGAAACAATGAAAAACGGATTATTACAAGTATATACCGGCGACGGGAAAGGAAAAACCACTGCCGCCTTCGGAATGGCATTCAGAGCTCACGGCAGAGGGTTCAAAGTAGGCGTGGTGCAGTTTATGAAAACCCGCGCTACCGGAGAAGTGATGTTGGCACAAACGATGGAAAACTTCTTTGTGAAACGGATTGATACGTCTCCCAAATTCACCTGGGATATGAATGAAGCTGAATTGACGGAATTAAAAGCAACCATTCGTGAAGGTTTCTTTTTTATCTGCGAATTGGTAAAAGCGGCTGAGTTCGATATGCTAATTCTGGATGAATTCAACCACATTATCGTGCAGGGCTTTGTAACAAAAGAAGAAGTACTGGAGCTGATTAATGCTAAACCGGATACGATGGAAATAGTGATGACCGGTCGCAATGCCCCCGACTGGTTGATGGAGCGAGCTGATTTGGTGACAGAGATGAAGTGTATCAAACATCCGTTCGACAAAGGAATTCCAGCCCGAGTAGGTATTGAAAAATAGATTCTTAGTTACGAGTTACAAGAGAATAGTTACAAGACTGTTCTACTCTATTCTTGTAACTTGTAACTAAACCCTCGTAACTAAACAATGAATTCATATCCCATTTTTCTTCAGTTGAAAGACTTTCGCTGCCTCGTGGTTGGAGGTGGAGTCGTTGCTTTACGCAAAGTAAAAGGACTACTTAGAGCAGGGACTTTACCACAGATTATTGCACCTGAGGTGAATGCCGAACTGCTTTCGATCATTGACGATAATAAGTTGGTTTGGATAAAACGAACGTTTGAACGTGATGATACACAGGGCTTTCAGTTGATAATAGCTGCAACAAATGATAAAGAGATCAACGCTGCTATCAGGCTCGAAGCTAGCGCGGCTCATTTATTGGTCAATGATGTGACAGATCCCGAAGGAAGGAATTTTCATGTACCGGCATTTGTCAGTCGTCCACCATTGATGTTGGCTATCGGAACTTCGGGCGAAGTTCCTTACTTGAGTCATAAGCTAAAGGCATTTTTTGAAGCTGCACTTCACCCAGAGCTTGGCGATGATATAGATAGACTGAAACAATGTCGAACATCAATTATTGAACGAGCTGGAAATGATATGAAATTAAAAGAACAACTTATTAGTAGTGAATTGAATCCATTGGTCGAAGACTTTCTTCGTAATATGGCCATTGGCAAAGATTAAATTCAAAACAAATCAATTTAAATAAAACGGTTTTTAAAACAATATTGAGATAAACAGACTTGTAATCGACTACCTCATTTAAGGTATAAAAATGCCATGATGCTGCGATTGTACGGCTATGTTTATTTAATTACTTTGCGATAAATTAAGAGCCTGCACACTAACACGAAAAATTAGAATTACTTATTATGAATACTGAATTAGAAAACGATATAATTTCCAAAGATCAAGTAACGAAGTTGTCTCTCGAAAAGGCTGATTACGGTAAGGTAACGCTGGTTGGTTTTGGACCGGGCGATCCTGATTTATTGACCATTGCAGGTGATAAAACATTGTCAAAAGCAGATGTGATTTTTCATGACGACTTGATTGATCAGGATTTTTTGGGTAAATATAAAGGGGAGAAAGTGTATGTAGGCAAGCGGAAGCATTGTCACAGTCATGAGCAGGAGGAAATTAATCAACTAATTCTGAATTCGGCACTCGATGGCAATGAAGTAGTACGTCTGAAAGGTGGTGACTCTATGATCTTTGCTCATGGAGGTGAAGAAGTGGAGTTCCTAAAAAAAGGTGGTGTGCAGGTGTCGGTCATCCCCGGAATTTCAACCGGTATTGCTGTTGCATCGCTCACTCAAATACCTTTAACGCTGCGCGGCATTGCTAAATCGGTGGCCTTTATTACCGGTCATACTTCCGACGTTCATTTGCCCAATACTGACACGTTGGTGTGCTTTATGGCAGGCTCTACCATTCATAAAATAGCTGCCAAAGCCATTACCGAAGGCCGTAATCCGAAAACTCCGGTGGCATTGGTGCATAATGTGTCTTTACCCGATCAAACAGAATTTCTGAGTACGTTGGAAGAACTTGCCAGCAGCGAAACCGTTTATCCTACACCCATTATTATTGTGATTGGTGAAGTGATTTCCTCCCGCACCGGACTTGCTCAAACGCTGGAGTTACTCTAGCATCAACGCACATTTTGCGCCAGTTCCTTTGCTTTTTGATACGGTCGGCCATGCCAATGCCGTTACGCAGGTTGAAATAAGGTAAGAATTAAATATTTGTCAGTACTTATGCCAGTACTACAAAATAAAAATCCGCTATAAAATTGATTTATAGCGGATTAATTATTTTATAAGTGACCCCGATGGGATTCTAACCCATGACCTTCAGAACCGGAATCTGATATTCTATACAGCTGAACTACGGAGCCTTTTTGCGCCTG
>Ga0302170_10000625_pt1 | contig 14113 bp, 13 predicted proteins | sample I_Fen_N2_1_FD_193492 | JGI IMG/M metagenome (GOLD analysis project Ga0302170, IMG submission 193492) | Peat permafrost microbial communities from Stordalen Mire near Abisko, Sweden - I_Fen_N2_1 | ecosystem: Environmental > Terrestrial > Soil > Wetlands > Permafrost | place: Sweden: Abisko...
GCCGACCCCGAAAAAGATAAAACAGCCGTGAAATTTGATGAAATTACTTACGATGAGATATACACACGGAATCTTAAAGTGATGGATCTTACTGCCACTACCATGTGTAAAGAAAACAACATGCCTATTTATGTGTTCGATATGGACACGGTAGGCAATCTGAAGAAGGTAATATTGGGCGAAAAAATAGGAACATTGGTGAAAAACTAAATAGCTCCGACCTTATAACGAGAAGGAAAATAATAGAACCTTCAAAAACAATACCTTTAAACAACAAATTCTTATTCCTCTTTTAGAGGCTTAGGGGTTAAAATATAAATAATTATGCAAGACATTAAACCCATTCTGACAAGTGCTGAGGAGAACATGGAAGCTACAGTGTTGTTCCTGGACGAAGCATTGGCTCATATCCGTGCGGGAAAAGCTAATCCAAGAATTTTGGATGGTGTAAAAGTGGAATATTACGGTTCTATCGTGCCCATTGCCAATGTAGCCTCTATCACTACGCCCGATGCTAAAACTATTACCATTCAGCCTTGGGAAAAAGGACTGATTTCAATTATTGAAAAGGCTATTCTGAATTCGGATATTGGTATAACTCCAATGAATAATGGCGAAACTATCCGGTTGGGTATACCTCCGCTTACCGAAGATCGTCGCCGTCAGTTGGCAAAGCAGTCGAAAGCCGAATGCGAAGATGCTAAAATAAGTATTCGTAATGCTCGTCGTGATGCTATCGAACACTTTAAGAAGTTGATGAAAGAAGGGCTTCCCGAAGATGTAGAGAAAGATGCCGAAGTGAGCGTACAAAAAATACACGACAAGTATATCAAACGAATTGAAGATTTGTATGTAGCCAAAGAGAAAGAAATTATGACTGTTTAAGAATAGGTCATAGTTACAAAAAAATCAGTCATCTCATGTTGGTGGGATGGCTGTTATATTTTAAAATGTTTTATGGTTGGACTAGTCGTTAAGAATACAGGCAGTTGGTATCAAGTGAAAACCGATAGCGGCGAATTGATTGAATGCAAAATGAAAGGACATTTTCGTATGCAGGATATTCGAAGCACGAATCCTATTGCTGTGGGTGACATGGTGGAATTCGATAAAAATGCAGATGGCACGGCAATGATTCATACCATTTGTGAACGACGAAATTATATCGTGCGCCGATCGTCCAACCTCTCGAAATACTCACAAATACTGGCAGCTAATCTCGATTTGGTGGCTCTGATTGTTACGGTCAATTATCCCGAAACGTCTACTGTTTTCATTGATCGTTTTCTTGCCACCGCCGAAGCCTATCGGGTACCCGCGTGTATTGTGTTTAATAAAATAGATCGTTATTCCGTTCAGGAAAAGGAATATCTTGATGGATTGGAACGGCTTTATAACATACTGGACTATCCCGTTTTTAAAATATCTGCTTTACATTCCGAAAATATTACGGAGTTAATGACTTTTCTGGAAGGTAAAACAACCCTGTTTTCGGGCAATTCGGGTGTTGGCAAATCGACTCTTATTAATGCTGTTGCTCCTAATTCGTTGGCAAAAACCGGTGAAATATCATCCTATCATAATAAAGGCATGCATACCACGACATTTTCCGAAATGTTTGAATTGTTAGCGGGTGGGCATATTATTGATACTCCGGGAATAAAAGGTTTCGGTACCATCGATATGGAAGAGGCTGAAGTGGGTCATTATTTTAAAGAGATTTTTGAGTATTCTAAGAAATGTAAATTCGCTAATTGCACTCACGTGCATGAGCCCGGATGTGCCGTTTTAGATGCCGTTGAAAAGCACTTTATTAGCATCACGCGCTATCAAAGTTATTTGAGTGTGATGAAGGATTGCCACGAGGGAAAATATCGTTAAGATGCATAAAATTGCACGATTTGCTATCAATTTATAGCATAATTCGAGGAAAATACAAAAATATTAAATACATTTGCACAGAAATTTCTGTAATCAAAACTAAAGACTGTAAATTGAAGAAAAATTAAATATCATGGCACAACATCAAATAGACAGATTAGACAAAAAAATTCTTCAACTCATTTCGCAGGATGCCCGTATTCCTTTTTTGGAAGTGGCTCGCGAATGTAATGTCTCCGGAGCAGCTATACATCAACGCATTCAAAAACTTCGTAATACCGGAATTATCAAGGGCTCTGAGTTTGTAATAGATACCTATAAGGTGGGTTTTCAGACCTGCGCCTATATTGGAATTACCTTGAGTGACATTAAAATGTTCAATGCTGTGGTGGATGAGTTGAAAAAGGTGCCCGAAGTTGTAGAATGTCATTATGCCACCGGAAAGTATTCGATGTTTGTAAAAATATATGCAAAAGACAATCGTCATTTATTGCAAATTATTTTGGAACATCTGACGGTAATTCCGGGAATAGCGCATACCGAAACTTTTCAGATTTCGTTGGACGAAATCTTCCGTCGTCAACTATCTGTTTTTGAAATTGATTCAACAGTTGATATTGTTGAAGAAGAATAGTACTTGTTGATTATTATTTCTATTAAAATGAAATAAATAAAGCGTCCGGCGAATATAATCGTTGGACGCTTTATTTTTATTCTATTTTGTAGCCGATATTAGTATCTGTTGTAAGCTGAACGAATATACGAAACAGCTTGCGAATAAATGGGCTTCGTAAATTCAATAAACAAGTCTTGTTGCGAGGGTGGAATTTGTGGTTCGCGATTACACATTCTCTTTTGTTCGTCAGTTAATGCCCGGTCATCGCCTTTAAAATTAGCCCAGCTTGTATGCCATACATAAGTGCCGGTTAAATCTCTCCGCTGAATTTCACGATTATTCATAGCATCAATAATGCGAAGACTTAAAATACCACCTGAGCTAATCTCGCGTCGAAAAATGGTTACTCTGGCTTTTACGGTGTTATATGAATTGTACGTTTTTCCGTCTACTTTAACGGTGCCAACGACTACGCTATCAACTTTTTGATCTGTAGTATTGCTAAACTCGCGTATATCTCCAACCGAAAAATCTTCGAAATTCAATATGATATACTGATGAGGATTCTTCATATTCTCTTTCCGCGCATCTTCCTGTGTGTAATAACGTACAAAGCGATTTTGTGCATTCTGGCGGATCTCAGCAATCAGGTTATTGTAAAAGAAATCGGCTGAGTATTGAAAATTGGCATTGGTATACGGCTTTTGTACAATAACCCGTAGCGTAGCATAATAACGTGCATCCTGTATTTTGGTCACTACGTCTTTGTATCCGGGCACGTACCTGTTCACGTTTTGAAAGTACTGATACGCTACTCTGGCCTGATCCAATGTGCCGGTATTTAATGCTTTCACGCCATATTCGTATGCCTGATCGGCGGCCATTTGTTTAGCTTTGCTCAATTCGCTGACATATTCGGTAGGGTGGGGTATAAGCTCCAATGCTTTCGGGCAATTATATATCTCATTGGCTAATTGATTCAGTCTTTCGTACTGATAAACCAATACGTCATACTTATCCGGTTGGTTTGCTAATAGTGCATTATCTATTTCACGTTGAGCTGTTTTTTGAGCCAGCGGATATGCACTTACAAGTACCGATTGAGACTTGCTGTTTTTAGGGCTCGACCGCAAACGTTCAATCGCTTCAAGACAGGCTTTGTAATAATCGCCATGTTTATACGAAGTACTGCCGGTGGAACATGCTATTGCTATAAGCGCAATTATGCAAAGAAACAAAAACTGGTTGGCTTTTTTCATAATAGTAATTCTTTATAATTATAAATTCTTGGCAAGCCAAGTGGTCAACGATCAATTTTTACATTCGTTCGGGAACGTCTATACCCAATAGTCCCATACCTGTTTTAATAACAGAAGCAATGGTTTCGGAGAGAATAAGTCTGAATTGTTTCAGGCTCGGATTTTCTTCTTTCAGAATACTGAAATCGTGATAGAACTGGTTGTATTCTTTCACTAATTCATAAATATAATTGGCTATCAGTGCCGGACTGAATTCTTCACCGGCTTCGCGCACTATTGCCGGAAATTCGGTTATCAGTTGAATCAAATAACTTTCTTTTTCCGAAATTTCAAGATCTGCATTGTTCATCGAACTGAAGTCGATTCCTGTCTCAGTAGCTTTGCGTAAAACCGATTTGATTCTGGCATGAGTATATTGAATAAACGGGCCTGTATTTCCATTAAAATCGATTGATTCTTTTGGATTGAAAGTCATATTTTTGCGCGGATCAACTTTCAGTATAAAGTATTTAAGCGATCCTAACCCAACCATGCGGGCAATGGTTTCAATTTCCTCGGGTGTACAATTATCCAGTTTCCCCAGTTCTTGTGAAGTTTCTCGGGCAGTGTCAATCATTTCTGTCATTAAATCGTCAGCATCAACCACGGTTCCTTCGCGACTTTTCATTTTACCTTCGGGGAGTTCCACCATGCCATACGAAAAGTGAACCAGATTTTTTCCCCATTCAAACCCAAGTTTGTCAAGTAAAATAGAAAGCACCTGAAAATGGTAGTTCTGTTCGTTTCCAACTACATACACCATTTTATTTATCGGATAGTCATCGTAACGTAGTTTGGCTGTTCCAATATCCTGAGTCATATACACTGAAGTTCCGTCAGCACGTAACAATAGCTTTTCATCCAAACCGTCACCGGTGAGGTCGGCCCAAACAGAACCATCTTCGCGACGATAAAAAACGCCTGTTTTTAGTCCTTCTTCAACTTTGCCTTTCCCTTCCAGATAAGTTTCCGATTCATAATAAATTTTGTCGAAGCTTACACCCATTTGTTGGTAGGTTTTATCGAAACCGGCATATACCCAACCATTCATCATTTCCCAAAGATGACGAACCTCAGGGTCATTGTTTTCCCATGCAAGGAGCATTTTCTGTGCTTCGAGAATAAGAGGAGCCGACTTTTTTGCTTCTTCTTCACTCAATCCTTTTTCAATAAGTTCTTTGATTTCCGCTTTATAGGCTTTGTCGAAGACTACATAATATTTCCCAACTAAATGATCGCCTTTCAGGCCCGAACTTTCAGGAGTTTCTCCATTTCCGAAGAGCTTCCATGCAAGCATGGATTTGCAAATATGAATGCCACGATCGTTTACAATATTGGTCTTAATGACTCTCCAACCGTTTGCTTTTTGAATTTCGGCAATACTATGACCAAGTAAATTGTTTCGTACGTGTCCCAGATGGAGTGGCTTATTTGTGTTTGGCGATGAATATTCTATCATCATTAGTTCGGAATCATCAGTTGCCGGTTTGATTCCGAAAGTTTTCTCTTTATGAATTTTATTCAAGGTCTCAAGCCAATAACTTTTGCTAATGCTCAGATTTAAAAATCCTTTTATGACATTGTATTTAGAAACAACTGAATTCTTTTGTATCAGGAATTCACCTATTTCAGTTCCCGTCTGCTCCGGCGATTTGCGCGCGGCTTTTACGAAAGGGAAAATAACAACGGTGAGGTCTCCTTCGAATTCTTTTTTTGTCTTTTGAAGTTGTATTTGATTTACTTTGGTTTCTAACCCATAAAGAGTTTTTACGGCATCGGCAACCACAGTTCCAAGAATAGTTTCTAAATTCATAAATAGATTGTTGTTTTTGTTCGGAATGCAAAGGTACAAAAATTAGTGACAACTATAAATAGGTCGTTGGTTGGGCAAATAAGTAGTCGGAATTAAAAGTCTTTTTAGAACGCAAATGACGCAAAATGCGCAAATTGACGAAATCTTATTGAATTGAAGTTCAGCAAATCATATTCAACATTACAAATCTTATTTGCGAAAATTTGTGGTGTTTGCGTTATTTGCGTGCTTTTGATACACCCCCCCCTTATTTTACAGTAAGAAATACGACATTGTATTGTTTCACTTACTTATTATGCCGAATACCGGAATAATTTCAGACTAAGCAAAAGTATCGTCAGATACTTTTACTATGTGACCTAAGTCTGTGCTATGTGATAGAAATATATCATTAAATGTTGGAAACTACTTACCTGTCATGCATACATGACTAAAATCCGTTTCAGATCCGTTTAATTATCATCCGTTTTTATCCGCTCAATCCGTAATACCGACTTGTCGGTATGTTCCTTCCGTGACCGGAATCTTCGATCCGCGTTCCATTCTTTTTTGAAAATGCAACATTATACTCTTCCGCTTACTTTTATCCTCTAAAATCCCCGTTTTTATCAATTTGACAATGAATTTATGTTCAATTTGATAAAAGTCGGTTGCTGCTATTTGAATAATTTTGCTTCGTCTTTTTCAATCGGATCTACCTTTTCATGCAAGCGAGCTAAGAAAAAGAAAATAGTAGCTACGATTTTTAAAATTCAGGGTCATTTTTCTGAAATCTTAGCTACGATTTGGCAAAAGTGATATAAGCTTTGATACGAATGATATAAGCTTTGGTATGTCTTAGCTAAGATCAATAAGTGATGGTGCAAAGCGGAGCTTATCTTAGCTAAGTTATAATAGAAGTAGATAAGATTTGCTCTGACTGATATAAGAGAGGTCGTGTATGATGTCAAATGAAGAAAAACTTAGCTACGATTTGCAATAAATGAGTTATTCCAACCTGTTCTTAGCTAAGAACCGGGTAGAATGATGCAAGACGAATTTTATCTTAGCTAAGATGCAGTGAAAATGGTCTAAAACCAAGTCCAACTTAGCTAAGACGTAACGAAAATGATATAAGAATTGATTCATCCTGGCTAAGAATTGGTCGGGATGACATAAGATGGATCTCATTTTAGCTAAGATGCAGCTAAATTGATATAGAAAAATGAAAATGTTAGCTAAGATCTCCGAAAAATGACCCAAAACAAATAAAAACAATTTATGAATTATTAAAATTTTAAACGTTATGGCTAAAGTAAAATTAGAATTAAGTAAGAAAAGCATTGCTGAAAAAGCAGCATTAGGAAACAAAGTGGATACCAATATGACTGGGAATGTTTATTTTAAAACCCCCAACCCACCTCTGGAAACCCTGAAGACAGCAATTGTCAATATGACGGCAGCTTCCGATGATGTGGAGGCAGCTCGTAAAACAGTTCAGCTAAAGTTGAGTATTCTTTATCAGCAGGAAAACATTTTTGACGGGGTGATGACTCAGTTGGGATCTTATGTAGGCAATGTGAGTAATGGTGACGAAGCCATCATACTCAGCTCTGGTATGGATGTACAGAAAGACAAAAGTCCTACAACTCTTCCGGATAAGATCACTTCGGTGAATGCAACGGCAGGTGACAATGCAGGTGAAATAGATCTATCTTGGGATAAATCCTATAATGCCAAAAGTTATGTGGTAGAAATCGCAGTTAATGGAACGGTGCTTGAATGGAAACAATCACAGATAACCACCCGGTCGAAAGCGGAACTTACCGGACTAATCACCGGAACAGCTTACCAAATGCGGGTAGCAGCTGTTGGTTCGGCAGGGCAGGGGCCGTGGAGTGATCCGGTATTGAAAGTAGCACCCTGAAAATAATTATCCGATTCAATGTCTTTTAGTTAGGTACACGGAATACACAGATTTCACAGAACATTAAAGTTGATTTGAATAAAAGTCGGCTTGACTTTTTTTATAATGTCGCACCTACGGAGCTATTGTCTCATTAAAACTGATATTTCTACCATGAATGTAGTTCATAATGTAGTATTTAACGATTTTCTGAAGGATGTGACATTATTTAATTCCTATTTAAGGTGCCTTAAATCAAAAAAACGCCTGCTCTCCGACAAGGAGAACAGGCGTTATGAGGTAGAACCAAATTAGAAATCAAAAAAACTTATAACCCAATGAAATAACAAAGGTGTTTGCGGGAATGTCATCAATGATTTTACTGTCTAATTTTGTTTGGTACATGTCCTTAATTAAATTATACCGTGCATCTAATGTAAACATTAAAATATCGACTCCAATACCAGCCTCCAAACCTAGCTGGGCAGCTTTAATGTCTTTACTTAGTTGGTCTGCTGTAATTGAACCACCAGCAGCCAGTACATTGTAATCAAGTGACGATCCGGCATTGAAACGTAATTTTGGACCAGCAAATGCGCGAAGGTTGATCAATTTAAGATCGAGTAATTTATAACCCAATAATAATGGAACTTCCAACGTACTTATCGTTACTCGTTTGTCCAGTTGAACATCATTGTTCTGTGCATCCTGAAGAGTCATAGTGTAATCCTTTTTCCCCATGTTATATAAAAACTCGGGTTGAAAGTAGATTTTTTTAAACCCAAAACGGGCGAATACACCTGCCTGAAATCCATTAGACAGATCGGATTTTACAGAGTTCAGGTTGTAGCTACCTGTTGATAGGGAGTTTGAATTGTTTAGGCTTAGGGAGGAATTGAATCCTGCTTTGACACCAAAATTGAACTGAGCATAAGTGATGGAAACAGAGAGCAGCATTACTGATGCGATAATAAACTTTTTCATACATTTGTTATTTTAGAATTTAGAATATAAACAATAATGATTGTTTAGAGAAAACGTTGAATTATGCGATTTGTTATTTGAATTAAGCATTAATAAGTAACCCACATCGGGTTGTGAATCTTTATTTTCACCGGATTGAAATTTAGATCTTCTTTATTTGGCAGTTGCAACACGTACTCTTTGCCTGTCGGATTGGTTAGTTTTCGGTCACGTAACCAGATATTAAAATCTTTTAGTTGCGCATAACTGATTCCATATTGTGATGCAAATTTAGTCCAATCGGGTACAGCACCTTTAATTTTTACATTCGTGGTTCCTATGGTGTGGTAAAATTCATCATGTCCGATTGTATATCCGAAGGCTTTCGGATTTTCAAGAAATTGTTTCATGGCCAGAATCCTGAAAACATAGCGACTGCTCTCCGATGTTAGCAAGAGATCGAAAGAATCTTCCACTTGTTGGTTCTCTTTTTCTTGCGAAATTCGACCCATGCCGGCGTTGTATGATGTTGCTACTGTTGCCCAGTTTTTATATTTAGCAAAGGCACTTTTCAAGTATTTACAAGCGGCAATAGTTGATTTTTCAATGTGATAACGTTCGTCAATTTCGTCGTTCACTTCCAGTCCGAATTGCTGAGCAGTTTTGGGCATCAGTTGCCATATCCCGGCCGCATGTGCCCCTGATACAGCGCGTGGATCTAAATTGCTTTCAATTACTGCTAGATATTTAAAATCATCAGGTACTCCGTTTTCTTTTAATATGGGTTCAATGATTGGAAAATATCGATTGGCGCGTTTGATTACCATAAAACTTACGGAGTGATTATAAGCAATAATAATCTGTTCACGATCGAAACGCTCGTGCATGTCATAGCGTTCCAGCGAAATAACCTGACCGGCAAAACTTATTTTCGCAGGAATCGGAAAACCGGAAACAGGCTCCACGCTGAAAGCTGATTGGTAAAAACAACTCAATAAAAGAAATAATATCCAAGACTTCGTCCTCATCGTTTTAATAATTAATTTTGAAATTTGACTGATTTATGAGCATAAACGCAATTATAAAGAAGAAATATTGTTTGAAAAACTAAAAAATGCAAACTAAGAGAGTAGTTTCTGATAAGTCGAAGTTAAGTTTATCTATCTTTGTAACCATTTTCAATATAGTATTTGTTTTTACAATAATTGAACCAGAATTAGATTAAATATATGAAAAGAGCTATTTTCCCCGGAACTTTCGATCCATTCACTATCGGACACTATAGCATTGTGCAACGAGGATTGTCCTTCTTTGATGAAATTGTGGTGGGTATAGGTTTAAATCAGGCTAAGAAAACGCTTTTCTCGGTAGAAAAGCGTCTGGAGATTATTCATCAGGCTTTTAAAGATGAACCCAGGGTCAAGGTTGCTTCTTATGATAGTTTGACGGTAGATTTTGCGTTGTCTGTCGATGCCGATTTTGTACTCCGGGGGCTTCGTTCTGTTGGAGATTTTGAGTATGAACGAACTATTGCCGATGCTAACCGAAAACTAACAGGTATAGAGACTGTTATTCTATTGACCGAGGCAGAGTACTCATTTATTTCGTCCACTGTTACCCGCGATTTGATTGCATTTGGGAAGGATATCTCAGCATTTCTTCCTCCTAATGTGGAAATTTGAGGAACACGGAATTTTAAATTAAAGACTATCAAAACAACTTTTTATGAAGAAAATATTCCAACTATCTATCTTTATTTTTTGCTTAAGTTCTGCTGTTTATGGAGCTGATAAACCTGATGAACGTACATTCAGGATTAGCAAAAACCTTACTATTTTCAATTCTTTATTTCGTGATCTCGACTTATTTTACGTTGATACATTGAATTATGATAAAATGATCAAGTCGACAATCGATAATATGCTTGATAAGCTTGATCCGTACACCGTTTACATGCCGGAAGAAGAAACAGACGATCTGACTTTTATGACTACGGGAGAATATGCCGGAATCGGAGCAGTGATTATGAAAAAAGATAAGGATATATGTATTTCAGAACCTTATGAAGGAATGCCTGCACAACGAAATGGAATTCGGGCTGGTGATATTATTTTAGAGGTTGATGGTAAAAGTATCAAAGGTTTGGCAGTTAATGATGTGAGTGCTTTGCTGAAAGGGACTCCAAGCACTACGATAAAACTAAAACTAAAACGTCCGGGTGAAAAGAAACCTCTTGATATTTCGTTTGTCCGTGAAAAAATCCAGGTTAATCCGGTGGCATATTCGTCGGTGATTGGAGATAAGATTGGGTATGTATTGCTAAGCGAGTTTACCGATCGGGCAGGGCTTGAACTGAAAAAAGCAATATCGGAAATGGTCAAACAACATCAAATAGAATCGTTAGTATTGGACATTCGGAATAATGGTGGTGGATTAATTGATGAAGCAGTCAAAATTGTAGGCTACTTTGTTCCTAAAGGCACTGATGTAGTTACAACAAAAGGAAAGAATAAAGAAGCTGACAGAACTTATAAAACCCCTTTGGATCCTATTTTTCCTCAAATGAAATTGGTAGTATTGGCAAATCGTTCATCAGCATCAGCCTCCGAAATTTTAGCCGGCTCAATTCAGGATCTTGACAGAGGGGTTATTGTTGGAGAACGCACTTTTGGAAAAGGGCTCGTGCAGAATATTCGTCCGATAAGTTATGGCGGGCATTTAAAAGTTACTACTGCCAAATATTACATTCCAAGTGGGCGCTGTATTCAGGCTATTGATTATAGCCACCGAAACGAAGATGGAAGCGTAGGTCATATTCCGGATAGTTTAACTTCAGAGTTCAAAACAAAAAACGGACGTAAGGTTCGTGATGGTGGTGGAATAGTTCCCGATACACTTACTAAAGATGAGCGCAAACTGAATATTGCCTATTATATTTTTGCTCAAAATCTATATTTTGATTATGCTACGCAGTATGTGCAAAATCATCCTAAAATTGCAAGCCCAGCAGAATTTAGTTTGTCTGATGCTGACTTTAAATTGTTTTCCGATTATTTGATTGAGAAAAAATTCACATACACTACTCAAACAGAAAAATATTACAAGGAATTGTTTGATATGGCTAAGTATGAGGGGTTAGATAAGTCAGCTAGTAATGAGTTTACAGCTTTAAAAGCAAAATTAATGCCTGATGTTACAAAAAGTATTGTGGAAAATAAAGCTGAAATTTCCGAATTACTTAGCCTCGAAATTGTCAAACGTTACTATTATCAAAAAGGTCAAATACAGTATTCAATGCGAACGGATAAGGACTTGAAAGTTGCTGTTGAATTATTAAAACCTAAGGGCGATTATTTGAAGATACTTGCAAAATAGAATCAGGTAAAGATTGTGCCTGTTTCAGAAATAAATGTCTGTTTGAGATAAGATGATGTTTAGTCGTTTAAAACGATTTTTGCAGCAATTTTAGATTAATAGAATATCTGGTGCTGCAGAGCTAAATGGGAATAGGCAAATCCTCGGTTGTATTACTAAAGTGTCGTTAGTAACACTACTAAGGCACCATTAGTAGTACTACTAAGACATCATTAGTAGCACTACTAACATCGTTAGCAGGAGACTGGCACGAGTCGCCTTACGCTTCCCCCTGAAATTATCTATATACTCAGAGTGTCCAATTTATAAAGCTTGTACCCGCCGGCTTGAAGTACTGTGTAAAATAGATTTCCATATTGAAATTGAGCTGAATTGCCAACCCGTAATTTTAATGGGACGTTTTAAATCTAATCAAAAGGTTTTGTGTTGAAAAAATGATAAATTTCAATATGAAACCTTTCTTTTGTGCAGAGAAATTTATATTTTTGCGTCCTGAATAGAAAAATTAAGGTAATATTATGAACGGAAACATCGTAGGTGACAAGATCAGTACGTTGTGTATTGATAAAAAAATTTCAAAAGAAGAATTGGCTGAACGTTCAGGTTTAACCACTGGTCAGATTGAGTTAATTCAAAATAGTGATACTGTACCTTCATTGTCTCCTCTGATTAAAATAGCCAGAGCATTAGGTGTTCGCTTAGGAACTTTTTTGGATGATAGTGACGAATTAGGCCCCGTGATTCATAGACGGAGTAGAGTTGAACGAGCGGCTACTTTTTCCAGTCAACTTTCCATTGCAAACTCTCACCTCGATTTTTTCTCACTAGCCGGTAATAAAACTGGTCGTCACATGGAACCTTTTGTGATTGATATTAAACCTGCGTCTACTCACGTGCCTATTTTGTCGTCGCACGAAGGTGAGGAATTTATTTTTGTTGTCCGCGGAGTTGTGAAAATTAATTACGGAAAAGAAACTCACATTCTTCAAACGGGCGATAGTATTTATTATGATTCTATTGTAGATCATCTTGTAAGTGCCGCTGACGAATTCCCGGCTCAAATTGTGGCAGTGGTTTATACTCCCATCTAATTCTGTATCATATTACATTTAATCTCGAGATTTGATTATTTATCATTTTGCAAATAATCATCTTATCCGTATAATTCAATCATAAATCAGTGGAAATCTAAAGAATGAAATTATTTGACAGAACATTAGGTGACTGGCTTGAATATTGGGCTGCCGAAACTCCGGAGCATGAATACATAGTTTATTCTGATCGGAACTTACGTTTTACATGGTCAGCGTTCAATAAACGGGTGGATAATATGGCTAAAGGATTGCTATCTATTGGAGTTACAAAAAATTCTCATGTCGGAATATGGGCTCAGAATGTTCCTGACTGGTTGACTTTCTTATACGCGTGTGCAAAATTAGGAGCTGTAGCTGTGACTGTAAATACTAATTATAAAGATCATGAGCTGGCTTTTGTGTTGGAAAATTCTGATATGCATACAATTTGTATAACCGATGGTGCTTCGGGAAGCGATTATGTTGAAATGATGTATTCATTGGTACCCGAATTGCGAACACTGCAACGAGGGCATTTAACGAGTGAGCGTTTTCCTGAACTCAAAAATGTAGTATACATAGGACAAGAAAAGCACAGAGGGATGTATAACACCGCAGAAATGCTGTTATTGGGTAGTTATCAAAATGATGCTGACTTTCAGAAAATAAAAAAGACAGTTAACTGTCATGATATTGTAAATATGCAGTACACTTCCGGAACGACCGGTTTTCCAAAAGGTGTTATGCTGTCTCATCATAATATAGCCAATAACGGTTATCTTACAGGTGAGCACATGAAATTCACACAAACTGATAAACTATGTATTTGTGTACCACTATTTCATTGCTTTGGCGTTGTATTAGCTACAATGAATTGCCTGACTCATGGTTGCACCCAGGTTATGGTGGAAAAATTTGATCCGTTGATTACGCTTGCATCTATTCACAAAGAACGTTGTACAGCTGTTTATGGAGTTCCCACCATGTTTATTGCCGAACTGCATCATCCGATGTTCGATCTTTTCGATGTTAGCTCTTTGAGAACCGGAATTATGGCCGGAGCGTTGTGTCCCATTGAATTAATGCGGCAAGTGAGCGAAAAAATGTTTATGACTATTACCAGTGTTTACGGGCTTACGGAAACATCGCCGGGAATGACACAAACCCGGTTAGAAGACTCGTTTGAGACTCGTTGTACCACTGTTGGGA
>Ga0302170_10000626_pt1 | contig 14113 bp, 6 predicted proteins | sample I_Fen_N2_1_FD_193492 | JGI IMG/M metagenome (GOLD analysis project Ga0302170, IMG submission 193492) | Peat permafrost microbial communities from Stordalen Mire near Abisko, Sweden - I_Fen_N2_1 | ecosystem: Environmental > Terrestrial > Soil > Wetlands > Permafrost | place: Sweden: Abisko...
TCCTCATATTTAGTGCTTTTCTTTTAGTATATGTAGTTTCGGCTATTATGGGGAAACCACATTGGCATGACATTGGGCAAGCAATGATTAAACCGGATATTAAATATAACAAAGAATATCTTGCCGTAGTTATAGGAATTATAGGCACAACTATAGCACCCTGGATGCAGTTTTACATGCAATCGGCTGTAATTGAAAAAGGGCTGAAAATTACTGATTATAAATACACCTTGTGGGACGTTATTATAGGCAGCGTTATCACCGTAGTAGTTGCATTTTTTATCATCATAGCCTGTGCTTCAACCCTACACATAAAAGGAATAGCAATTAACGAGGCTAAAGATGCAGCAATGGCCTTAAAGCCCATTGCAGGTGATTTAGCATCAATTACTTTTGCTTTCGGATTGTTTGTAGCCTCTATTTTCTCTGCAACTATATTACCTGTTGCAACAGCATTTTACGTATGCGAAGCATTTGGATTTGAAGCCGGTATAGATAAGAAATGGAAAGAAGCTCCACAGTTCTACTGGTTATTTACTTTTATCATTATTCTTGGTGCAGCTATTATACTAATTCCTAATGCACCACTTATTTTGATTACCTTATGGTCGCAAGTAGCTAACGGATTGTTGCTTCCTGTAGTTTTACTTTGCATGATATTACTGGTAAATAAAAAAGAAGTGATGGGTGAATACGTAAACAAGACATGGCAAAATGCCATAGGCTGGGGTACCATTATTGTTTTAATTGGATTATCCGTAACACTTCTGGTTACATCATTTTTTTAAAAACAACAACTTTCACTTATACCAAAGAGGCTGTCTAAAAAATATTAGACAGCCTCTTTATTTTTGAGCTAACTGCAAGCTAAATATTAAAGATCTTTATCAAGAAGACGGGTGCTGAGTAGTTACTAAAAAAGAGATTCCGACTAAAGTCAGAATCTCTTTTTCTTGAGAGCGGAAGACGGGACTCAAACCCGCGACCCTCAGCTTGGAAGGCTAATGCTCTATCAACTGAGCTACTTCCGCAATTTTGATATGATAATGTGATAATTTGACAATGTGATGATTATAAACAACATCATCATATCAGCACATCAACTCATCAGTTTCGTGGGCAGTGAAGGATTCGAACCTCCGAAGTCGAAAGACAGCTGAGTTACAGTCAGCCCCAGTTGGCCACTTTGGTAACTGCCCATTGTTTTTCCAAAAGCAGTGCAAAGATAGCTTAATTTATCAAGACTACCAAATTATATTTGCCATTTTTATGGCTGTAACAGCGGCTTCTACGCCTTTATTTCCATGCACTCCACCAGCACGATCAAGTGCCTGTTGTAAGGTACTGGTCGTGAGGACTCCAAAAATGACAGGACAGCCATCTGTACGTGTATTGAGGTTTGAAATACCATAAGTTACACCCTGACATACGAAATCAAAATGAGGCGTATCTCCCTGGATTACACAGCCAAGAACTATAATAGCTGAGTATTTGTGCACCTTAATATTATCAATAATACAATAATAATCATCCAACAATTGCTTGGCAGCAAAAGTCAGCTCAAAAGTACCAGGCACATGAACTATTTTTATCTGCGAATCTCTAACACCATTATCGATCAGAGAATCGATAGCACCCTGAAGCAAAGCATGAGTAATTTGAGGATTCCAATCGGCTACGGCAATAGCATATTGCTGATCGGACACTTTCTTTTTGTCAGGCATTAAGTCTGCATTGTAATCTGATAAATTGTGATACTGTGTGGCCATACATTTAATGGTTAATGATTAATTACAAACAATAAGCTATTTGTTATATATCAAAAAAGCTACTTCATTTTGTTGAAGCAGCTTTTCATTTATGATTTGTTGTTTCAAAAAATATTTATTTTTGAACTCGAGCTAAGTACTTGTCAATATCGGTAGCTTCGGGACTCTTAGGATATTTTTCTTTAATAGTCGTATAAGCTTTTTCTGCTTTTTCAGGTTCTTTAAGCGATTCGTATACCAAACCAACCTTTTTAAGATATATAGGACTCATCACTACATTATCTTTATCAGCTGCTTTTTCGAAATAGCTGATGGCTTTCGATGTTTCGCCCAGTTCCACATAGCAGTCGCCCGTCAAACCAATAACTGAAGTTGTAAAGTATGTATCTTTACCATCAAATTGAGAAAGATATTTGACAGCGTTTTCGTATTGTCCTAGTTTATAATAACAGATACCGGCATAAGCAGATGCAAGTTTACCCGATGAGGTAATTCCATAATCGGAAGCAATTTCTTTAAAACCGATAGCTTCAACACCATGCCCCTCGAGAGCCAGACGGAAAGAATCTTTAGCGAAAAAAGCTTGTGCTTTGTACATCTCATTTTCAGCAGCTACTTCACGTGGTTGCAGATAAAAATTACGGAATGACAAGACTATTAAAACAACCAGCACGATAGCACCAACACCCATTAATATTTGCTTCTGGTATTTTTCAATAAACGCCTCAGTTGAAGTCAATGCATGTTCTACGTTTACCAATTCGTCGTGCTTCTTTTCTTCTTTTTTCGACATAAGATTATATTATTAATTCTTTTTTGTTAATGTGCTTTTTTAATCAGAGTTGCAAAAGTAGATATTTTCTTTTAGATAACGAAATTTTAGCTGGAGTTTTTTCATAGCTCATTTTAAATGAGAGACTGAATGCTTAAATAATTGATTGGAACGTATATTTAACTATATTGGAGTGCATATTTAACTATAAAATACTATCGACGATATACAATTCCAAAATAATATCATATCTTTGCATCAGAAAAAACGACCGCATTGTTCTGAGATTGGAAAACTCAACGTTAAAAAATTAACGAGTAGTGGCTGGTTTTTAATGGCGGGCTGCGCCTTCGGGTATCCATAGTGGACGGCAGATTACAAAGAAGACTGACACCTCAAATCCTATTTATTTAGGAGTTTTCTCAACTAATGGCAATGCGGTTTTCGTATAAAAATCCCGTGAATCAAACAATTTGATTCACGGGATTTTCTTATAAGTGTAATTACAAGTATATAGTTACAAGTTACAAGATTGTTGATCCAGTAAACATTTCATCAAACAGTATGGCTTACGCATAATCAACCAACGCTGCTCAATATCTCCCAAGCTTTTTCTACCGTTGTCACACCAGAGAATATCACCGAACGACGGTTATTTTGTTCACGAAGCTGGCTTTGACGTGGATGGGAAGTCATATATTGTAATAAAGCTCCAAACACCGGTGAAGAATAATAAGGCGACTGCGGGTTAGACACTAAAAATGCTGTCATACGTTCATTTTTAAGCACTAGCTTTTCAATTCCATAACGCATAGCCAACCAACGCAAGCGCACTACCAGAATCAAGCTTTTACCTTCTGTAGGAATTTTTCCAAAACGATCTTCCAACCGATTTTCAAATTCAAGCAATTCATTTTCATTGGTTATGTTATCCAACTCACGATACAAGCTAATACGCTCCGATACATTCTCAATATAATCACCCGAAAACAATACCTCTAAATCCGAATCAATCTGACAATCGGTAACAAAGGCCGTTGAACCTGCATTCGCAGCCCGCTCATCAGCATATAAGTCTGCAAACTCTTCGTCTTTCAATTCATGCACTGCCTCGTTCAGAATTTTCTGATAGGTTTCATAACCCAGATCGGCTATAAATCCACTCTGCTCCGCTCCCAGCATATTTCCTGCACCACGAATATCAAGATCCTGCATAGCAATATTAAATCCACTACCTAATTCGGCAAAGGTTTCAAGTGCCTGCAGACGCCGACGAGCTTCTGGCGTAAGCAAACTCATTTCGGGAGCCATCAGATAACAAAAAGCTTTGCGGTTACTACGCCCTACCCTACCCCGCAACTGGTGTAAATCACTTAAACCAAAATTGTGTGCACTGTTTATAATAATCGTGTTGGCATTCGGAATGTCAATACCCGATTCGATAATGGTGGTAGCCACCAACACATCGTATTCGTAATCAATAAAGTCGACAATGATCTCCTCTAACTTATCGGCCGGCATTTGTCCGTGTCCCACAGCCACCCTACAACCAGGCACAAGGCGCTTAATCATTCCTTCAATATTGTAAATGCTTTGAATGCGGTTATTCACAAAAAATACCTGACCATTTCGATTCATCTCTAACTGAATGGCTTCGCGAATAACATCTTCATCAAACAGATGAATTTCGGTTTGTACTGGATAGCGATTAGGCGGAGGCGTATTGATGATGGACAAATCACGCGCTCCCATCAACGAAAACTGCAAAGTACGTGGAATAGGCGTCGCTGTCATGGTGAGTGTATCCACATTCACCTTCATTTCTTTAAGCTTTTCTTTTACTGTAACGCCAAATTTTTGTTCTTCGTCAATGATAAGCAAACCAAGATCTTTAAACTTGACACTTTTTCCTACCAGTTTGTGCGTACCAATAATAATATCAATCTCACCTTTAACCAATCTTTCGAGAACATCCTTGGATTGTGCCGAACTGCGGGCGCGACTCAAATAATCTACCGTAACCGGGAAATCCTTAAAACGATCTTTAAATGAATTATAATGCTGCAAAGCCAACACAGTAGTGGGAACAAGTACTGCAACCTGCTTACCATCGGTAGCAGCTTTAAACGCAGCACGCATAGCCACTTCCGTTTTTCCAAAACCTACATCACCGCACACCAACCGATCCATAGGCAGGGTAGATTCCATGTCTTTTTTTACATCAGCTGTAGCTTTTACCTGATCGGGAGTGTCTTCATAAATAAACGAAGCTTCAAGTTCTTGCTGCAAGTAGCTATCGGGTGAATACTGAAAGCCCTGCTCGGCTTTACGCTTGGCATAAAGCTTTATCAGCTCGCGGGCAATATCCTTTACTTTCGATTTGGTACGTTCTTTCAAACGTTCCCACGCGCCCGAGCCGAGTTTATTGATACGCGGCGCTTCGCCTTCTTTACCTTTATATTTGGAAATACGGTGTAAAGCATGAATACTTACAAAAATGATATCATCATCCTTATAAATAAGCTTTACCATTTCCTGCATCTTTCCATTTACATTGGTTCTGACCAGCCCGCCAAAGGTTCCCACTCCATGATCCACATGTACCATATAGTCCCCGATCTGAAATTGATTGAGCTCTTTGAGCGTCATTACCACCTTACCAAGGCGGGTTTTATCTGTTTTGAGCTGAAACTTATGAAAACGATCGAAAATCTGATGGTCGGTATAACAGAGCAAAGACAGATCATGATCCACAAAACCTTCGTGCAAGGTATTCTTTATTGGTTGGAAAGGGATAGTAACTCCACGATCGGCAAAAATAGCTGCAATACGATCAGTCTGCTTAACGCTATCGCTGAGAATATAAAGTTTATACCCGTCGTCCAGTTTCTGATTCAGATTATCGGAAACTAAATCGAAGTTTTTATGAAAGATCGGTTGAGGCGAAGTATCAAAATGGATGGTTGATTTGGCATGAAAATAAGATTTCACACCCAGTTCGAGAACTCGAAATTTTTCCAGACATCCAACCAACTCCTCACCTGTAATCTGAGTTTTGACTAAATGCGGAGTTTTGTGCTCCGTTTCGTTGGCTTTCACCAGCGCTTCGTCGTAAAGCTGATTAATGCGTTCACGTGCGAATCCAACATTGGAAAAAGTAAACCAGCTGTTCGCAGGTATAAATTCAAAAAACGACACATGAGGAGACACTTTGTCGAGTTGTAAATCGGGAATAATAATTATTTCCGATTTCTTTTCCTGAGATAGTTGTGTCTCAATATCAAAAATGCGGATTGATTCTATTTCATCACCAAAAAAGTCGCACCGGTAAGGTAACTCGTTTGCAAAAGAAAAAATATCAACAATACTACCACGCACCGAAAACTGTCCGGGTTCATATACAAAATCCACCCGTTCAAAACCATATTCGAGAAGCATTTCTGTCACAAAATCAATTCCGAGGCTTTCGCCTACACGCATTCGCAACATACGGTTCTTGATGCTTTGAGCCGAAACAACTTTTTGCATCAACGATTCCGGATAAGTAACCAAAACAATAGGTGCAGAAACATTAGCAAGTCGGTTAAGCACTTCGGTACGTAAGATTTCGTTAGACGTATCGAGCTGTGACAACTTAATGGCACGCTTAAACGACGAGGGGAAGAAAAAAACTTCTTCGGTAGAAAGTATTTGCTTTAAGTCATTATATAGATAGGCCGCTTCGTCAGCATCATCCATCACAATAATGTGCGTATTTGGCTTAGCTTTAAAAAGAGAAGCAACGACCAAAGCAGACGAAGAACCGCTCAAACCGGAAATTTTTAAATTCGATTCGAGTGAAGAAGCCCATTTTACAAGTGCTTTAACCTGCGGATGATGGGCATAAAGTTGTTGGAAATCGGAAAGGGTCAATGGTTGATAGGTTGATTAAGTTATTCGGTTATTGAGTTATTCGGTTATTCGGTTACTGAGTTATTAGGTTATTGAATTATTCGGTTATTGGGTTTGGATTGATCTGGATGTAAAATAATTCAGGTAAACCTAATCATTAATCAACCAATAAACCAGCCAACTAATTAACCAATTAGTTAAAAAACTAATTGTCCAATCAACTAATTAACCAATAAACCAATTCAATACTCCACTTTATCTTCTGCCTTTGTCCAAGCTTCGAAAGCTATAATAGCTTCCTCAGATAATAGTTGGATAGTTTTTACTTTTCTGTTTTCGGGTTTCAGTTCTATCTCATCGTATATAAACGAATCATCAAACCCTATATTCTTTGCATCTGCTTTTGTATTGCCATAATACATTTTATCTAAATGAGCCCAATACACTGCCCCTAAACACATCGGGCAAGGTTCGCAAGAAGTATATATTTCGCAACCGACTAAATCAAATGTACCCAATTTCTTCGAGGCTTTACGAATGGCATTCACTTCGGCATGTGCTGTAGGGTCTGTGTTCGCAGTTACACGGTTCACACCGGTTGCAACAATCTTACCATCTTTTACAATAACCGCTCCAAAAGGGCCACCTCCATTTTTTATATTATCAACTGACAAAGCAATGGCTTTGCGCATAAATTTCTCGTTATAATCCATAAATTTTCATTCTGCCAAAAAGGATACAAAGATAGCGTTTTTTATATGAGCTGTAGAACGTATGATAATTTTTATATTTCTAAAATAATCGATCAATATTCAAGCAATTCGTGTATTCCAACATCATTTTGTATAACATTTGCAACACGTATTACAAAAAAGATTTATTTAAGCATTCAGCTTCCTTCGCACTCAAAATATCAATTAATAAACAAACAAGTGAAAATGCAGTGTTTTTACACTCTTTTTTTGTGAAATAAATTTCAATCTGAAACAAACATTGCCAGTTTGAATTGCTAAAACCAAACAAGTCGTGTTTTTTGTAATAAATTGTTGATAAATATTCATGCTTACGAAACAGTATTTAACAGCAAATATCTTATATTTGCAGCAATTACTAACAAAATAAAAACTACATTTAATTAATCCAATAGATTTTAAGCAGATCAAGGCACATTTTTCAGGTAAAAACAAAATAATAAATATTTGAATTAAGGATTTAGTAATAACAAAAAAACCATTTTATGATTAAACATTTAAAATTCTTAGTGTTTTCTTTATTGTTGTTCTCAACGACAATAAATGCACAGGTAACAACTTCTGCATTAAGCGGAAAGATTAGCTCCAATAATGAGCCTATCATCGGGGCGACAGTAATTGCAACCCATACTCCTTCAGGAACTACTTATGGAGCTGTCTCGAATGAAAAGGGAAGGTATTCCATTCAAGGTATGCGCGTAGGTGGTCCGTACACGATTGTGATTTCTTATATTGGTTACCAAAAAGTTGAGTTTACCGATGTTCAACTTGCACTTGGTGAAACATCAACCATCAACGCACTATTAAATGAATCATCACAACAACTAAATGAAGTTACGGTTACAGCATCGGGTTCAAATAAATTGAGAACTGGTGCCGGGCAGAATTTTTCAAACGAAAAAATTCAAAGTCTTCCGACCGTTGACCGTAGTATTTATGATATCGTAAAAAATATGCCGATGGTTCAAACGAATAAGATCGGTGGTATTTCATTTGCCGGTACGAATAACCGTTACAACAGCTTCCAGGTAGACGGTACGGTCAGCAACGACGTATTCGGACTTTCTTCTTCGGGAACTAACGGAGGACAAACAGGTGCCAATCCGATCTCACTTGATGCCATACAGGAAATTCAGGTGGTGGTAGCTCCGTTCGATGTACGTCAAAGCGGATTTACAGGTGGTGGAATCAATGCCATTACGAAACAGGGAACCAATGAATTCCATGGGTCTGCTTACAGCTATTATTTCAATCAGGATTTATATGGACATTACAGCGCTCCTAATGATTATGCAAATCAAAAACTTATTAAACAACATGCTACCACACTGGGAGCTACGTTGGGAGGCCCGATCATTAAGGATAAATTGTTTTTCTTTGCTAGTGTTGAGAATTATGATCAATCATATCCTTCTACTTATTATCCCGGTTATGCTACAAATGGTATATCGGAAGCAACTGCGAAGGCAATATTAAATCGCTACACAACGATCACGGGAATCAGCGATAGCTACGGCTCACGCAATGTAGGTCAAAAGTCTCTTGGTATTTTGGCTCGTATTGACTGGAACATTGATAAAAACAATAAACTTGCGTTCCGTTACCAACACAACAATTCTTCAAAAGATGTTTATAGCAATAGTAGTAGCGCTTTTACATTTGATAATAGTGGCTATACGATGAAAGATAATACAAATTCGTTTGTAGCCGAATTAAACTCTCGTCTTAGCAATTCGGTTTCTAACGAATTCCGTGGATCTTTGACTACAGTTCGTGATAAGCGGGAAGTACCTTATCAAGGACCTACCATTTATATTTTAAGCGATGCAAGCAATGATAACGTGGCTGTTAATTTAGGAACAGACTATTCATCAGGTGCAAACAGCCTTAATACTAATGTATATACAATTGAAGATAATGTTTCGTGGTACAAGGGAGCTCACACATTCACTTTTGGTACTCATAACGAAATATTCCACTTTGAGAACTTATTTGTTCAATACAATAACGGTGAATGGCAATACAACTCATTAACAAATTTTCTTGCAGACAAAGCAGCTAAGTATTTTTACAAATACACAGATCCACAAGGATTTACTCCTAAGTTTAATGGCGGTCAATTCGGGTTCTATGCTCAAGACAAGTGGAGCGCAACCAAAGATTTAACTTTTGAATATGGAATTCGTCTCGATATTCCGAAAATGTTTGATAAACCGGCTACCAATTCAGCTTTCAATACATATGCTCAGACTAATAAACTTGACGCAGCAGTAGGGACAGTTCCGTCCGCTAAAGTAATGGTGTCGCCTCGTTTGGGTTTTCGTTGGTTCCTAAACAGTGACCATAGCACCTTACTTCGCGGTGGTACCGGTTTGTTTACGGGACGCGTACCTTTCGTATGGTTGTCAAATGTGTTTACGAACGATGGTGTTGAACAAAAGGGTACTACAATAAGTACAAATGTCCCTTCATTTGCAACTTATTACAACAACCCAAGCGGTGCTGCTACAAGTGGAGCTCAGTCAACACCTGATATTTGCACAGTAAGCAAGAAATTCAAATTTCCACAGGTATTCCGTACTAATCTTGCTTTGGAGCAAAAATTGCCTTATGATATCAAAATGACTTTGGAAGGTTTGTACTCTAAAACATTAAATGATGCCTACTTTAAAAATTTGGCTCTAACACAAAACGGGAAGGTTTATGCTATTGCTGGCGTTGAAGCTTCTGCAGCTCCATATTACTCAGTAAATAAAAGCTACGCTTCCATTATTGATTTGGAGAACACCAATAAAGGATATACCTATTCATTGTCTGCTATGTTGGAGAAGAAATTTGATTTTGGATTATATACTTCGGCGTCGTACACTTTTGGCCATTCAAAATCAGTTTATGATGGGACGTCTTCCGTAGCTTCTTCAAACTGGAAATATAATTATGCGTACGATTCGAATAATCCTACTTTGTCATATTCTACATTTGATATTCCTAATCGTATTGTAGCTTCTGTCGGATATACCACTCCAAAATATCTGAAGGGATTGTTTAGTACTGATGTTTCGGTGACTTATACAGGATCAAACGGAATGCGCTATAGCCTAACCATGAATGAAAAGGTTGATTATAACGGCGATAATGCAACTGGAAACTCTTTACTTTATATCCCTACAGTAGCAGAGTTACAACAGATGAACTTTGTTGCGAATGGTAATGTGACTGCTGATCAAAGCCGTGCAAACTTTGAAAACTGGATTGAAGGCAACGACTATGCAAAAAATCACCGTGGCCAATATGCGGCACGCAATTCTAATCAGGCACCTTGGGAAAATCATTTCGACCTTCATTTAGCTGAAAATATTTTCCTCTTAAAAGAAAAAGGGACGAAATTGCAATTGACGTTTGACGTCATCAATTTCTCCAATATGCTCAACAAAAAATGGGGTGTAAATTATGCATCTACATATAATGTAACACCATTAGCCGTCAAAACAGCTACCAGTGGAGGTGCAGCTTCATTTTATTACAATACCAGTAACACCAACAACGCTGTTGCAGCGAGTGACATTTTCTCTCGTTGGCATGCTCAAGTTGGAATCAAGCTAATCTTCTAAGCACACTGGTTATAAATAAACGCTAGATGTTTATTAAGATAATGCTAAAATAATTCAGGAGAAGAGGCTGTCCAAAAGGACAGCCTCTTTTTTGCGTTATCAATTATCTTCCACGCCATCAAACAAAAAAAATCCCTTCCAAATTTTTACATCTGGAAGGGATTCTCATTTCATCAACTTGCGTTAGGCTTTCGGAGCTTCAGGAGTACCTGTTTTTCCTCCTTTAGAAGTACCTATACGCCGAAGAATAGACGTAATGGTATAATCGTCCACCTTGGTAGCATCAATGCCGCGATACAGCGCTTTTCCGGTATCGGTAATCAACACAATTTGATCCCACAATTGGTTATAGGTATCGTTGTTTTCGTCGGTATGACGATTGCGCTCGGTAAATTTAAAATTCTGATCACCACCTTTCGCATCCAGTTCGTCGGCCAATTTTTTGAGTTTATCTACCAAAGCCGGTTTAAGTCCCTTGCTTTGCAACACAGTTATATTGGCGTTCAAACCAATCAGTAGCTGACGAAGGCTTTGTGCCACCGCTTCCGAACTACCACCATGGATGCTTTCGCGCAACTCGTGCAAGCCCATTGCATTGGCTTTTACAGTCATCTTACCGTCAGCCATGTCAAGATACACTTCCACTTTGTTTACATCCAGCTGAACTTCTCTGATCAGCTCTTTGAGGTGATCGGTAATCTCCGCAGCTTCTTTGGTCAAAAGCCCCGAAGCTGCCAACTGAGAACATACCACGATTAAAGCTTCGAAATTTTTTACAAAATCTTCGGTAAAAGTATCCGAAAATTCGGTAAACTCTGCTAAATCGGCACGCAACCGTTGAACCAAATAATTTCCAATACCAATAAGGTCTTCAACCTTACAATCAAATTTTCTTTTTACATTCTTGCGATTTTTCTTTTTAAATTAATTATTAGATAGTTGTTTTAGTTACGAGTTACAAAGTTACAGGTTACGAGACCTAACAGTTATATATTTCCGAGTCACCCGATTTTACGCTCCGCATCGCGCGGATGGGTTACTGCAGCAGGCGGCAGGTGTTCCGCGGCCGGCGGCACGAGTTCTGCGGTCGGCGGCAGGTGTTCTGCGGTCGGCGGATGAAGTTCTGCAGTCGACGGCAGGTGTTTTGCAATCGGCGGCAGGTGTTCTGCAGTCGGCGGCAGGTGTTCTGCAGTCGGCGGATGGCTTACTGCGGTCGGCGGCACGAGTTCTGCGTCGCACGGTTGGAATATGGCAGTAAGCCAACCGGATCCTCATTCAAGACTTTAGTTAGGTAAAGGCATCGACCGATCGCTATCAGATTACCGAAACGCTTAACAGTGAATAATTTCAGGCTACGCGAAATTTCATTGAGAAATCTAATTTTTATGATGCTAAAATATCTATTTTCCAATATCCAACCAACAGTTATTTGAAAAAGTTTTCAACAACTTTTCAACAAACTATATACAGTTATAAAAGGATGTTACACCGGTTCTATATTCATTATATGTCGTAAAATAAAAAACAAATTAGGCAGTTCAAGCATAAATACAGTACAGGCAATCGTGGCACGTGATAACGAACAGGACGCTCCTACGGAGCTAAATTCACTTGAGAAATAAACGATTCTACAAACAGAATACTCCTACGAAGCATAGTTAATTTCACGCATTACATAAACATTATTACCTACAAAAAGCTCCAGAGGAGCAATCTGTTTGTAGAACATATGTATCCCACATATTCTGAGCTCTATCTATAGGAGCGATATTATGGTAGAACTTCATTACAAAAAAAAACGTTATCAACAAAAAAGCTCCGGAGGAGCAATCTGTTTGTAGAACATATGTATCCCACATATTCTGAGCTCTATCTATAGGAGCAATATTATGGTAGAACTTCATTACAAAAAAAACGTTATCAACAAAAAAGCTCCGGAGGAGTGCTCTGTTTGTAGAGAATATACATTCAAAGTTCTGAGCTCCGGAGGAGCGACCTGTTCGAAGGAATTTACTGCCAGCACGCTCATCACAAAGCTCTACAACAAAGCACACAAAAAAAGGCTATGGAAAAAATCCACAGCCTCTTTTTGTTAGTATAATATGCTAATTACATTGCATTAATTTCTTTGTTGATTGCTTCAAAATCAGCATCCATTTTCAGACGATAATACAAAGTTTTGAGTGTTTTCTTAAACTCAATTTCTTTAGGATTAACCTCTGCTGCTTTTTTGAAGAATGGAATAGATTGTTTAAATTCTTCATCCACCTTTTTCATTTCAGCATTGTATAGTTTTACATCCTTGATTTTGTTGGCTTCTTCGGCCATTTTTACAGCTTTGTTGTAATACAAACGTCCTTTACCTGCATAGGCATCTGCCATTTTAGGATCAAGTTCGATAGCTTTATCAAATGCACCCAAGGCTTCATCGAAGTTACCTACCGATTCGTCCAGGTTGCCTTTTACATAGCGATATTGAGCAGAATTAGGTTCGCGGCTGATAGCACTGTTCAAATAAACCAACGCATCATTTGTTTTCTTAGAGAAAATATAATAGTTGATGATGTTTTGCAGAAACCATGCATCATTAGGAAACTTTTCGGCACCTAATTTCAACGTTTTCAATGAATTTACAGAATCCTTTTGGTTGTTATACTCTTCATAAAGCAATTGATAAACAGCTTTGGTTTCGTAGTTTTTATCCTTCAGACTTTCATAATAAGCAATTGATTTATCATGCATCTTGGCATTAGAAGCGGCAACGGCTGCATAATAAGTAATCATATTGTAAGTAGAATCCAGTTTGATTTCGTTATTCATAACCGGCAATTTCGGAATTTCCAAAAATGCATCAAAGGCTTTTACAGTAGCTTCGTATTTTTTCTTTTCAAATAAATAAGCTCCAAAAGCAACCAGGTTTTGTTGAACTTTGTAATACTCGGTCAGTTTCGATTTAATTTCTTTCGCAAATTTAGGCTTTACTTTCCCTTTTGCATCCGGAAGTTGATCCAGCTTAAGAGCATTCTTAAAATAATCATACGATTCAAGAATAGCATTACCCTTTGCAATGGTATCGAAACGCTGATTCAACAATGCTTTTTTATAAGCAGCATCATTTTCAGAGTAACCAATCAGTCCGGCCACATACCAGGTTTCAGCCTGATTTTTAGTCGTTGAATCATTTAACGCCAACTTAATAGCTTCACGCGCTCCGGAGAAATCCGGATTATCCATCAAAGCTTTATTCTTTGCCTTCGAAACATTTGATTTTTGGGCATACGAGAATGTAAAGCTTATTACCAAAAATAATGATAAAAT
>Ga0302170_10000627_pt1 | contig 14113 bp, 7 predicted proteins | sample I_Fen_N2_1_FD_193492 | JGI IMG/M metagenome (GOLD analysis project Ga0302170, IMG submission 193492) | Peat permafrost microbial communities from Stordalen Mire near Abisko, Sweden - I_Fen_N2_1 | ecosystem: Environmental > Terrestrial > Soil > Wetlands > Permafrost | place: Sweden: Abisko...
AACCTATAGCGTGATCTTATTTCCGAGGAATAGTCTTGTCCATACATATAATAGAAAAGATAACTCCATCTGTTCAACAAATGAAAAGTATATTGCGCCTTGGCATTATAACTATAAGATCTATTAGGTTGCGTAGTATACTGATTTCTGCTATCCGAACTTGCAGTGCTCTGCAAATAATCCAGTTGATAAGCGTTATACGCCGAACTTACTTCATTTTTATAATTGATATCATAAGAAAACTCTATATCATCCCCCCATATCAACTTCTTAGTCGCAGTAACTGAGTTATACGTTTGAGTAGTATGTCCTGAACCTATCGTGTTATTACTTTGTCTATTTACAGCAATATTACTCATAGAAGAGCTTAAGGGAGATTTAAAGGCAGAATCTAATACCTGCCCAATACTACCGTATTTCTTCGGATCAGAATTAAAAGTCGCTGAACTATTTTGCTGCGCCCTATCACTTTCCATATAGCGAATCATATTATAGACTTCAAGATAAAAAGGTTTTTTTAGTGTAAAAGAATGATTGATAAAGCCCAATAAACCATTGAATTTTGACATCGATTTAGAGCGGGAATAACTATTACCAGTCGAAAGGAACGACTCCGAAGCTTTTTGATTGGCATTATCGCCATTATTCCAAAACAATTGCCCATAAAGATAGTCCGAGTATTTTTGATCTTTGTCGTCTATAGAAAAATCAAAACCTATGATTTTTGAAGCCGTTAATCCTTCCGGTGAATTAGTTGGCGTCCAATCACCATCACTTCCCGGTCTACGATATTCATTCACATTATTTAAATTTGCATACACTGCCAAACGAGTTTGAGGCGTATATCGCAAGCCAAAAAGCCGTCCCATATAACGATCGTTCGTACCCTTAGCCGCATCGGCATTCGCGGTATATCCCACCGAGTACTCTTTCTTCAACTTCACATCCATTACAAAATCCTTCTTGTCGGCATCATATCCCAGATACTTACTTTTGTCCGTGGTTTTATCATAGAATTGTATATTCTTCACCACGTACGAAGGAAGATTTTGCAGCATCACCTTATTATCATCCTTAATGAATTCCTTCCCATTGAGCAACAGATAATCCACCTTTTTCCCGTTCAAAAATATTTCACCTTTATCTGTCAGCTTTACTCCCGGCATCTGCTTCACCAACTCATCCAGCATAGAGCCTTTCGACAGTTTAAAGGCGTCGGCATTGTAAACCAAAGTATCACCTTTATAAACGAGTTTAACTTGCGTAGCTTTTACAACCACCTCTTTCAGTGTGTGGCTGTGCTCCACTTCCTTTTCTGCCTTTTTCATCAGATGCCAAGGAGCATCGAAATACGTATTTCGTGCCACATACTTTATCTCATAATTGATGAAAGTGGTTTTATAATCGGGCTGTTCCGCTTTAATGATGAACTTCTGTGGCCGTGCAGGAATCTCAAACTTATAATAAGAGTCCATCTGGGGTGAATCCTTATCAAAATAGTCGACCGTCATCGTGTCGATTACAGTGCTATCAGGGCGCATCAGGGTGATCTTTACATCTACTATGCCACTCCTAGTAAAAGAATCTTTTACATGCCCCCAAAGGAAGATAGTTCTTTCTTTGGGGGTGACGGTTTTGTCCTGCGCCCAACTACTACTGCATGTCAGCATGCACAGCAATGAAAAAAGTGCTATCTTCTTCATGATAGTTAATTTTAAGGTGTTATATGTTTTTTGTAAAACTGTTTTACAAAAATATAATAATCTTATTTCTTCTCCTTTTTAGGATTAAAGCTAATGCGGTAAATCAAATGTACCATCACATAGTTAGGAATCGTATTATTAAAAGTTTCCGTTCTACCCTGTCCGTTTACATAGTAAGAGACATTCGAGAGTTGATGCAACAAATCGAATCCATCCACTTTAGTGATAACCCTTCCTTTTAAGAAAGAACGAGTTAACGAAGCGTTCCAAACCAAATCATTGGTATTCATAGAAGCATTTCCATATCCTCGTCGACTATATATTTTTAAGTCCGTATCGAAGTCGATATCCCCCGGCAATTTATAGCCACCCGTTATGCCATAGTTGAAATCGAAAGCATTAATCGTCTGAAAGTTCTCTCGCTTGCTGGTAGCATTATTCCATTGTGCCCTACCTACCAAACTACCTTTCAGGTTGCCTTGTTGATAGCTCAGTTTCAAGCGCTCTTCTATCGCATGGTTATTTACCTTGCTAATATTGCTGGCAGTGCTACCCGTCACGGCCGTCAAATCCACATTGCGGTTATAATACCAGCTGGTATTCGTTTCCCAAGTCCAACACTTCTTCTTGTCAAGAGCACTCCCGTAACCCTGACTGAGGTAGAAGTTCCAGTTTCCATCCACATTCTCCGGCTTATACGTGTACACACCCGTTTCAGAATCATAAGTAAACCCATTGGCTATTTTACGTTTTTCAATATTCAAGCTCGTGCTAATATTGAAGAAACGTTGCGTTTCAGGAACACGATCCGAAAAAGACAAACTGAAGCTATGCGTAATCGTGTTTTTTAAATCAGGATTTCCCAACGACACAGCCAAAGGATCAGAATCATCACGGATATTGATCATTTGCGTCAAATCAGGCGTACGGATAACAGTACTATAATGCGCCTCATACTGACGATTGTAATTATTAGTCTTGAAGATAAACGTCATATCCGGTTGAAAAAGCCAAGTCTTTGCGCGCACACAAGTATCCAACAAGTTGCGTTGATAGTTCATCCGCTCGTTTTGATTACGCAAAGGCAGATGCAAGTTAAACCAAACATACTTACCTTTATCATTTTTCTGGTAGAAAATCCTAAAACCTTCCTGATGAGAGCGCATCAGATAACTCTTCCGATAAGTATTTCCGGCATCCAGTGCCAGAAGCAAAGAGTCACGCGTAGAGGGCAAATCGCCTAAAGAATGACCGCCCGAGCTCCATCCGTCGAGCCAATCAAGCCTGTAGCGCGATTTTATTTCCGAGGAATAGTCTTGTCCATACATATAATAAAAGAGAAAACTCCAGCGGTTCAATAAATGAACGGTATATTGCGCCGTGGCTTTATAATTATAAGATTTACTCGGTTGCGTAGTATACTGATCTCTGCTATCCGAACTCGCATGGCTTTGTAAATAATCCAACTGATAGGCATCATACGATGAATACGATCCATTGTTATAATTAATATCATAAGAAAGTGCTATATCATCTCCCCATATCAGTTTCTTAGTCGCAACAACTGAGTTATACGTTTGAGTACTATGCCCTGAATATATCGTGTTATTAGTCTGTCTATTTACAGCAATGCTACTCATAGAAGAGCTTAAAGGGGATTTAAAAACAGAATCCAGCACCTGATCAATACTACCGTATTTCTTTGGATCAGAATTAAAAGTCGCTGAACTATTTTGCTGCGTCCTATCACTTTCATTATACCGAATCATATTATGTACTTGAAGATAAAAAGGCTTTTTTAGTGTGAAATAATGGTTGAAAAAAGTAGAAAAATCCTTCTTTTTAAAAAATGATTTAGAGCGGGAATAACTATTACCCGTCGAAAGGAACGACTCGGAAGCCGTTTGACTGACATAATCACTATTCTCCCAAGATAATTGGCCATTAAAATAGTCCGAGTATTTTTGATCTTTGTCGTCTACAGAAAAATGAATACCTATTATTTTTGAAGCTATTAATCCTTCCGGCGAATCAGACGGCGTCCAATCACCGTCATTTCCAGGGTCATTAGATTCATTTACATTATTAAAATTCCCATACACTGCCAAACGAGTTTGAGGCGTATAGCGCAAACCAAAGAGCCGTCCCATATACCGATCATTCGATCCCTTAGCCACATCCGCATTCGCGGTATATCCCACCGAGTACTCTTTCTTTAGCTTTACATCCATTACAAACTCCTTCTTCTCGGCATCGTATCCCAGATACTTACTTTTGTCAGTCGTCTTATCATAGAATTGGATATTCTGTACCACATACGAAGGAAGATTCTCCAACATCACCTTATTATCATCCTTAATGAATTCCTTGCCGTTAAGCAACAGATAATCCACTTTTTTCCCGTTTAAATAGATTTCACCTTTATCTGTCAGCTTTACCCCCGGCATCTGCTTCACCAACTCATCCAGCATAGAGCCCTTCGACAACTTAAATGCATCGGCATTGTAAACCAAGGTATCCCCTTTATACACGAGTTTAACTTGCGTAGCTTGTACAACCACCTCCTTCAGTGTATGGCTTTGCTCTGCTTCTTTTTTTTCTGCCTTTTTCATCAGATGCCAAGGAGCATCGAAATACGTATTTCGTGCCACATACTTTATTTCATAATTGACGAAAGTGGTTTGATAATCGGGGTGTTCCGCTTTGATGATGAATTTCTGTGGACGTGCAGGAATTTCAAATTTATAATAGGAATCTGTCCAAGTACCATTCTCATAATAGTTACCCCTTACACTATCGACTACAGTACTATCGGGGTGCATCAGAGTGATCTTTACCTTTGTTATACCATCCTTTGTAAAGGAATCTTTGATGTGCCCCCAAAGAATAATTGTTCTTTCTTTCTTGGTGACGTTTTTTTCCTGCGCCCAACTACTACCGCATATCAGCATGCACAGCAAGGAAAACAGTGCTATCTTCTTCATCATAAGTCTATTTAATGTATTATCTGTTTTCGTGAAACTTTTTGTTCCTATAAAACAATCTTATTTCTTCTCCTTTTTTGGATTAAAGCTAATGCGATAAATAAAGTGTACCATCACATAACTTGGAATCGTGTTGTAAAAAGTCTCCGTTCTACCCTGTCCGTTTACATAATAAGAAACACTAGATAGTTGATGCAACAAATCGAATCCATCCACTTTAGTAATAACCTTTCCCTTTAAGAAAGAACGAGTCAACGAAGCATTCCAAACCAAATCATTGGTATTCATAGAAGCATTTCCATATCCTCGTCGGCTATATATTTTCAAGTCCGTATCGAAGTCGATATCCCCGGGCAATTTATAACCACCCGTTATGCCATAGTTGAACTCAAAAGCATTAATCGTCTGAAAATTCTCACGCTCGCTAGTAGCATTCGTCCACTGCAACCTACCGAGCAAATTACCTTTCAGCTTTCCCTGCTGATAGCTAAGCTTTAGCCGTTCTTCAACCGTATGGTTATTAACCTTGCTAAGACTGCTTGCAGTGCTACCCGACACAGCCGTCAAATCGACATTCCGATTATAATACCAGCTGGCATTCGTTTCCCAAGTCCAACACTTCTTCTTGTCGATCGCATTCCCGTAACCCTGGCTGAGATTGAAACTCCAGTTTCCATCCACATTCTCCGGCTTATACGTATACACACCCGTCTCGGCATCATAAGTAAACCCATTGGCTATCTTACGTTTTACAATACTCAAACCCGTATTCACATTGAAGAAGCGCTGAGTCTCACGGTTACGATCCGAAAAAGACAGACTGAAGTTATGCGTAACCGTATTTTTCAAATCAGGATTTCCCAATGACACAGCCAAAGGATTCGAATCATCGCGGATGTTAATCATTTGTACCAAATCAGGCGTATTGATTACAGTACTATAATTCGCTTGATACTGACGATTGTAATTATGGGTCTTTAAAATAAACGTCATATCGGGTTGAAAAAGCCAATTATTTGCGCGCACACAAGTATCTAGCAAGTTGCGCTGATAGTTCATCCGCTCATTTTTGTAACGAAAAGGTAGATGTAAATTAAACCAAATATACTTACCCTTTGTGTCTTTTTCATAAAAGACTCGAAATCCTTCCTGATGGGAACGCATTATATAAGTCTTCTTATACGTATTTCCGGCATCCAATGCCAAAAGCAAAGAGTCGCGCGTAGAAGGCAAGTCGCCTAAAGAATGACCACCCGAGCTCCATCCGTCGAGCCAATCCAATCGATAACGCGAATTTATTTCCGAGGAATAGTCTTGCCCGTAAATATAATAAAAGAGATAACTCCAGCGGTTCAACAAATGAACAGTATATTGCGCCTTAGCCTTATAATTATAAGATTTATTCGGGTCCGTAATGTACTGATCTCTGCTATCCGAGCTTGCAGTGCTCTGCAAATAATTCAACTGATAAGCGTTATAAGATGAATTCAATCCATTGTTATAATTGAGATCATAAGAGAACTCTATATCATCTCCCCATATCAACTTCTTAGTCGCAACAACTGAACTATACGTTTCAGTAGTATGGCCTGAGCCTATCGTGCTATTCGTCTGTCTATTCACAGCCATACTACTCATAGAAGAGCTTAAAGGAGATTTAAAAACAGAATCAAGCACCTGACCAATATTACCGTATTTCTTCGGATCAGCATTAAAAGTCGCTGAACTACTTTGCTCCATCCAATCATTTTCCCTATACCAAATCTGATTGCTGACTTCAAGATAAAAAGGCTTTTTTAGTGTAAAATATTGATAAAGAGAAGTGCGAAAGTTTTTATATTTTTCCTCCGATTTAGAGCGGGAATAACTATTACCTGTAGAAAGGAAAGATTCAGAAGCCTTTTGACTGGCATAATCACTATTAGTCCAAAACAATTGTCCACTAAGAACTCCCGAGTATTTCTGATCTTTGTCGTCTACTGAAAAATGAAAACCGGCTCTTTTTACATCCATCAATCCTTCCGGCGAATTAGCTGGCGTCCAATCACCGTCACTTCCCGGGTTACGGTATTCGTTTACATTATTAAAGTTTCCAAATATAGCCAAATAAGTTTGAGGAGTATATCGCAAGCCAAAAAAACGCCCCATATACCGATCGTCCGACCCCTTAGCCACATCTGCATTGGCGGTATATCCAACCGAATACTCTTTCTTTAGCTTCACATCCATTACAAACTCCTTCTTCTCGGCATCGTATCCCAGATACTTACTTTTATCCGTGGTTTTATCATAGAATTGGATATTCTTCACCACATACGAAGGGAGGTTTTCCAGCATCACCTTATTATCACCTTTAATGAATTCCTTGCCATTAAGCAACAGATAGTCCACCTTTTTACCGTTTAAAAATATTTCTCCTTTATCCGTTAGCTTTACCCCCGGCATCTGCTTCACCAACTCATCCAGCATAGAGCCTTTCGATAATTTAAAGGCGTCGGCATTGTAAACCAATGTATCCCCTTTATAAACGAGTTTAACTTGCGTAGCTTGTACAACCACCTCCTTCAGTGTATGGCTTTGCTCCGCTTCCTTTTTTTCTGCTTTTTTCATCAGATGCCAAGGAGCATCGAAATACGTATTTCGTGCCACATATTTTATTTCATAGTTGATGAAAGTCGTTTGATAATCAGGCTGTTCCGCTTTGATGATAAATTTCTGTGGCCGTGCAGGGACCTCAAACTTATAATAAGAGTCGATCCAGGAGCCATGATCATAATAGTTAACACTCATGGTATCGACCACAGTGCTATCGGGGTGCATAAGAGTGATCTTTGCATTTCTTATACCATCCTTTGTAAAGGAATCTTTGATGTGCCCCCAAAGGAAGATAGTTCTTTCCTTTTTTGTGACGGTTTTTTCCTGCGCCCAACAAGTGCTGTATGTCAGCATGCACAGCAATGAAAAAAGTACTATCTTCTTCATCATGTTTATATTTAAGGCATTATGCGTTTTTGTGAAACTATTTATAAAACTATTTTGTGAAATAGAATGCACTTATTTTTTCTCTTTTTTCGGATTAAAGCTAATGCGATAAATAAAGTGTACCATCACATAACTTGGAATCGTGTTGTAAAAAGTCTCCGTTCTACCCTGTCCGTTTACATAATAAGAGACATTCGAGAGTTGGTGCAGCAAATCGAATCCATCTACTTTCGTGATAAACTTTCCCTTTAAGAAAGAACGAGTCAACGAAGCATTCCAAACCAAATTATTCGTATTCATAGAAGAATTTGCATAACCACGTCGACTATACATCTTTAAATCCGTATCGAAGTCAATATTCCCGGGGAACTTATAACTACCCGTCATCCCATAGCTGAAATCGAAAGCATCAATCGTTTCAAAGTTCTCACGCTTGCTAGTAGAATTATTCCATTGCAATCTACCGAGCAAACTACCTTTCAGGTTACCTTGCTGATAGCTAAGCTTCAAACGTTCTTCTATCGAATGGTTATTCACCTTACTAAGACTGCTTTCAGTGTTACCCGTCACGGCCGTTAAATCCACATTTCGATTATAATCCCAACTGGTATTCGTCTCCCAAGTCCAACATTTCTTCTTATCGATCGCATTCCCATAACCCTGACTGAGGTTGAAGCCCCAGTTTCCATCCACATTCTCCGGTTTATACGTGTACACACCCGTTTCGGAATCATAAGTAAACCCATTGGCTATCTTACGTTTTACAATACTCAAACTCGTACTCACATTGAAGAACCGTTGAGTTTCAGGAACACGATCCGAAAAAGACAAACTGAAGTTATGCGTAACCGTATTTTTCAAATCAGGATTTCCCAATGATACAGCCAAAGGATTCGAATCATCGCGGATGTTAATCATTTGCACCAAATCAGGCGTATTGATTACAGTACTATAATTCGCTTGATACTGACGATTGTAATTATTGGTCTTCAAGATAAACGTCATATCCGGTTGAAAAAGCCAAGTATTTGCGCGCACACAAGTATCTAGCAAGTTGCGTTGATAGTTCATCCGTTCATTTTGGTAACGAAAAGGCAGATGCAAGTTAAACCAAACGTACTTACCCTTGGCATCTTTTTGATAGAAAAGTCTAAAACCTTCCCGATGGGAACGCATCATATAATTCTTCCGATACGTATTTCCGGCATCCAATGCCAAAAGTAAAGAATCGCGTGTAGAAGGCAAATCGCCTAAAGAATGACCGCCCGAACTCCATCCGTCGAGCCAATCAAGTCTATAACGCGATTTTATTTCCGAGGAATAGTCTTGTCCGTACATATAATAAAAGAGAAAACTCCATCGGTTCAACAAATGAAAAGTATATTGCGCCTTGGCATTATAACTATAAGACCTACTCGGTTGTGTAGTATACTGATTTCTGCTATCCGAACTTGCAGTGCCCTGCAAATAATCCAGCTGATAAATATTAGACGACGAATTCGTAGTGTTTCTATAATCGATGTCATAAAAAAGTTCTATATCATCTCCCCATATCAACTTCTTAGTAGCAGTCACTGAGTTATGCGTTTGAGTAGTATGACCTGAGCTTATCCCGTTATTGCTCTGTCTATTAACAGCAATACTACTCATAGAAGAGCTTAAAGGAGATTTAAAAACAGAATCTAATACCTGACTAATGCTACCCTGTTTCTTCGGATCAGAATTAAAAGTTGCTGAACTACTCTGCTCCATCCAATCATTGTTCCTATACTGAATCAGATTGTACACTTGAAGATAAAAAGGCTTTTTTAGTGTAAAATTATGTTGAACAAAGCCAGAAAAATTTTTATATTTTGATATAGATTTAGAGCGGGAATAACTATTACCTGTTGAAAGGAATGATTCAGAAGCCGTTTGAATATCAAAATCAGCATTAACCCAACCCATCTGTCCATCAATAGATTCCGAGTATTTTTGATCTTTGTCGTCTACAGAAAAATTAAAACCAGCCTTTTTTATAGCCATTAATCCTGTTGATGAAGTAGCTGGAGTCCAATCACCGTCACTTCCCGGATTGCTATACTCGTTTACATTATTTAGATTTGCAAATACTGCAAAACGAGTTTGAGGGGTATAACGCAAACCAAAAAGCCGCCCCGTATACCGATCGTCTGTACCCTTAGCCACATCCGCATTCGCGGTATAGCCTACAGAGTACTCTTTCTTTAGCTTCACATCCATTACAAAGTCCTTCTTCTCAGCATCGTATCCCAGATATTTACTTTTATCCGTGGTTTTATCATAGAATTGGATATTCTTCACCACGTACGAAGGAAGATTTTGCAACATCGCCTTATTATCATCCTTAATGAACTCTTTCCCATTAAGCAACAGATAATCCACCTTTTTGCCATTCAAATATATTTCGCCTTTGTCTGTCAGCTTTACTCCCGGCATCTGCTTTACCAACTCATCCAGCATAGAGCCTTTCGACAGCTTAAAAGCATCGGCATTATAAACCAAGGTATCCCCTTTATACACAAGTTTTACTTGCGTAGCTTTTACAACTACTTCTTTGAGTACATGGCTTTGCTCCGCTTCTTTTTTTTCTGCCTTTTTCATCAGATGCCAAGGAGCATCGAAATACGTGTTTCGTGCCACATATTTTATGTCATAATTGATGAAAGTAGTTTGATAATCGGGCTGTTCCGCTTTGATGATAAACTTCTGTGGCCGTGCAGGAACCTCAAACTTATAATAGGAATCTATCCAAGAGCCATGATCATAATAGTTCACCCTCATGGTATCGACAACAGTGCTATCGGGGTGCATAAGAGTGATCTTTGCATTTCTTATACCATCCTTTGTAAACGAATCTTTGATATGTCCCCAAAGGAAGATAGTTCTTTCTTTTTTTGCGACGGTGTTTTCTTGTGCCCAACAAGTACTGCATGCCAGCATGCACAGCAATGAAAAAAGTACTATCTTCTTCATCATAGTTCAATTAAGGTTTTATAATGTTTTGTGCAAATATAATGATATTATTTAATTCACCCGTTGAGAGAATTAAATAAGTGCAATCTTTAACGTTTATATAGCTATATCTTTAACGTTTTTGCCAATTAGGAGCAATTAAGAACCACTAAGAAGCAATTAAGAAGCAATTAAGAAGCAATTAAGCTCGACTAAGCTCAATTAGGCACCTGCTAGAGTTCTGCATCCACGGGCAAAAAGGAACCCTCAATATGACGCACAAAAACCCCCCTTCCTCACGGAAGGGGGGATAAAAAAATAAAAACCCTGAAAACTAAAAAAACGGTAATTTTTTTTTAAAATTCAACCGGACTATAAGGCAATCCGTAGCAATCAGCTACTGCCTTGTAAGTAATCTGGCCATCAACAACATTCAGTCCAAGAGCCAAACCGGCATCTTCCTTGCATGCCTCTTTCCAGCCTTTATCAGCTAGTTTGAAAACATAAGGTAAAGATGCATTAGTAAGAGCTAATGTAGAAGTGTACGATACTGCGCCCGGGATGTTAGCAACTGCGTAATGCAAAATGCCGTCAACCTCGTATACAGGTTCGCTATGAGTAGTAGCGTGCGAAGTTTCGAAACAACCACCTTGGTCGATTGCAACGTCAACTAGCAAGCTCTTTTTAGGAATAAATTTAAGCATCTCCTTGGTAATCAAGTGAGGGCAACGAGCACCCGGGATGAGTACAGAGCCAATTACCAAATCAACGTTAAGGAGTTCTTTTTCAATATTATGACGTGAAGAATAAAGGGTCTTCACATTTTTAGGCAAAACTTCGTCCAAATAACGTAGGCGAGTTAAAGAAATATCAGTGATTGTAACGTCAGCACCCATTCCTGCAGCAGTAATAGCAGCGTTAGTACCTACTACACCGGCACCCAAAACCAAAACCTTAGCAGGCAACACTCCGGGAACACCGCCCAAAAGCATACCTTTACCACCTTGAGGTTTCTCGAGGAAACGAGCACCTTCCTGAATAGCCATACGTCCGGCAATTTCCGACATAGGGATCAATAGAGGCAATGCACCATTTTTATCGCGAACCGTTTCGTAAGCCAAGCAAGTAGCACCGCTAGCAAGCATTGCCTTCGTAAGAGGTTCATCGCTAGCCAAGTGGAAATAAGTAAAGAGTAGTTGACCCTTCTTCACCAATTTGTACTCGCTCTCAATAGGCTCTTTTACCTTAACAATCATTTCAGCCACACTGTATACCTCTTCGATGGTACCGAGTATTGCAGCTCCTGCAGCAGTATATTCAGCATCCTCAAAGCCACTACCACAACCGGCACTCAGTTGTACGTATACTTTGTGTCCTCTCTCTACGAGTTCCTTCACCCCCGCAGGTGTCAAACCAACGCGATTTTCGTTGTTTTTGATTTCTTTTGGTAATCCAATAATCATTTATCAGTACGTTTTAATATTGTTTTGTCTTTTCGACAGTGCAAAAGTACAAAACCGCATCGAATATGAATATAAAACCGAGATATATTCTATCACTTTTTTTTGTCATGTTTCTATTTGCAGTTTCTATGCACTTTTTACTTTCTGTTTTGACAAAAAATAAACCCCAAAAACACAATCTGATAGTTCGCAACTAAAATGTATTTTTATTCGTTTATGCATCTAGAACCCTTTGCAGCAAGGCATTCGCAGTTACACCTATTATATAATAAAGAGCTCCGTCTGCACATCAAAACAAGGGCATACTTTAATCCACTCATGCTTCTCGATGATGCCATTGTGGTTCAAGTCGGGCGACAAGTCGCGATGCCCCACCACACGTGCCCCGGGGAAGCGTTTCAGGAGCTCCCCCACCAGCTCCACCAATCGACGTTTCTGCATTGCAGTTCGCGTATCGGTGGGCTTACCGTTCACATCCAAACCCCCTTCGTAGCAGATGCCGATGCTGTGTGCGTTGTAGCCCAGTGCATGCGCCCCCACCTTATCGAGTGCACGAAGCGGCTCAATCGCCCCATTCTTTCGGATATAATAATGATAGCCCGCCTCACTAAACCCGCGAGCCCGATGCGCCGCATCGATATCCTTCCCCGTAAAGTTACGATCCACACGCGTAGCAGAGCAGTGAATCACCAACAAGTTGATAGAGCGTTTACAAATCTGATTACTAATTTTTGAGTCCATTTTCAATCTGAGGTTTTAATTCGTTATTTCGTTCCGCACAAGCCGACTGGCGACACACCAGTTTTGCCGATTCCGTGAGCTGCTCATTGAGCGTACGCATCTGCCCGTACATCTCGTTGATCTTCTCGCTCACCGCGATATAGTCCGTCTGAAAAGACTTCACCTGCTCCATGAGGTACGACAGCTGATCCTTTACAAACACAGTAAACTCATCGAGCGCCTCCTTCTGCACCTTGTTTACAGAAGAAGTAGTAGTAAACACCATACCTGCCAGCGACAGGATTTTTTCTAAAATTGCATTCATCTTTTTTGTTTCTTTTCTTTAAAAATATACTTTATTACAATGCGCTTTCGCGTAACACACTTCTGTGTGCGAATACGCAAAAGCGCAATGTACTTTATTAAAATGTACTTAAGTACATTTCACTTTGCTTTATGCCTCCCGGCAACTTCCCCCCGCAGAGTTAAGCCGCAGGAGTAGTGTTACCACCGGTATTCGTTTTCTTAGCCGGCTTCACGGTAGGATATATCCGTTTGTAGCTCACCGTCTTCACCGCCGCTTTAAGTTTCGCTCCGGCACGAAATCTTACGTGCGCCCCACGGATCAAATCCGACTTAAAGGTATCCTCCGTAGCCGAAGCAGCCGACGAAAGTCCAAACTGGATGCTCCCCAATTCGCCCAGACGCACAATCTGTCCCGACACCAGTCGATCGATGATATCGTCATTAAAAGCCGCCAAAACAGCCACGATATCAGGACGAGTTACCGTACAGCGACTTTCAATTTTTTGGGCAATCATGTCGAGGGTCGACTCGCCCGAAGCGATACAAGTGGCATAATACGCATACACTTTTGTAAGAAGATTCTTACGCTTAATAACTTTGTAATTCATTGTTTTTTATTATTTTATGATATTTAAAATTGCGATCCAGAATAAAACGCTTCTACTATTTCCCGGGATCGAAGCATCCTCTTAGTTCCTTTTCGTAATGCAAAGGTAACACTAAAAAAGAGGAACGAAAACGTTACCTAAAGGCATTGTCCGCCATCGTACCCTTTCGGCTTTTATTTGCAATTAAGCTTGTGCAAAAAAACTTAATACGCAATAATTTGGTCGTAAAAGGCCGACACCTTTATGCTTTTTTTCGTACCTTTGTGCTACCAAATAAAAAAGCAAAAGCCCTATGGACTAAACCTAATCATTAAAAAAGACAGAAAAGGATATGAAATTAGAAAATTTTGAAATCCACAGTTACACTAAAAGCG